>VAOX01024724.1_pt1 | contig 86000 bp, 72 predicted proteins | sample 3393891 | NCBI WGS metagenome assembly VAOX01 (sample SAMN08290429, study PRJNA428436) | hydrothermal vent metagenome | isolation source: Deep-sea hydrothermal vent chimney | place: Indian Ocean: Southwest Indian Ridge | depth 2822 m m
ACTGTTTAAACTCATTCGCTACGGCCTTAGATATGCACAAGACGCCGTCAAATAGGCTTATGGTTTCCAGCCATGTTGCGTGCGATTTTTCCGCCCCCGGCGGAAAATATTGGGGCATAAGAATGGGGAGTAAGTCATAAACCATGAATTGAACCTGCACACCGTGATTAAAAAGTTGCCTCAGATAAGCGGATTTGACGGCGTGGAGATTTAACCCGAAAAAAATATCTCCTGGCTTGTAATCAATAGGTTCATCTCCTAAGTTATGCATCGGACAATGCATAAAGTTCATTGTAAACCCATGGGCGTACATGTAACCTCCATCTGTAGTAATGTATACAGGCTCTATGCGGTAGCCTTTGGGGGGATTTGCAAGTAGCTCCTTGAGGACGGATCGGGTAACCCTTTCTATTCCTGTTTTTAGATCAGTTTCCGCAATTGCGGAGATATCAACAAAAATCTGCTTCAAGCACGGTTTCGGTATGGCATTTAATGCGATCGAATGTGAGATGTGTACCAGTTCCTCTTCAATATGATCCTTTTTGATACTTGCGGTTCCAAACTCATTAGCAATCTGCCTGGTAAGCTTGTATCGCGGCATATATCGGTAAATTTTTTCTATTGCGTCCCGATACCGAAGCGCGATAATCTCCGGTGAGTGAAATTCTTCTATGCGGCTCTTAGCCCTTTTAGAGAGTTCGTCTCTTTTCATTTTATCGCGATATAATCCTTCAAGCGCCTCTGCCAAATCATTGTCGGAAAATTTATCTTCAAGCATCAAGCAGGCATCCTTTGCAATCTCCGGCATGGATCCGTTTGCATTGACTATCGTGGGAATGCCGGAGGCCATGCAGTCCAGGACAGTTTTCGATGTTTCTCCGCGGGATACGGCGCGTAATTGAACCGCCATGTCGCAGGCAGCAAGATAGGTTTTGAAAAGATCATTATCAACCCATCCCGTTATTTTTACCTTGACTTTTATCTTTGTTCGTTTTATTGCCGACATAATCTCGTTCCCGTACCCGCTAGCGGGGTTTTCGCCAACAAAGACAAGTTTCGCATTTTTTTCCTTTGATAAGGGCGATGCCGCGAAGGCATCTAAGATCCTATGTGTCAATTTTTTAGGGCCTATCATACCGAAGCTGCATATCATAAAATCTTCATCTTTCAGCTTGAGCGTCCGCTTTGCTGCGTTTTTATCTGTATCGGCTGCCTGCGCCCTTAATTGCTGAATAATAGTCCATTTTTTCGTCTCGTCGCCGAACCATTTTACAGATAACTTGCGTGAAAACTCCGAATGGACTATCAAGCCGGTTGCATGCTGGATCACGCTTAAGCTACACGGATATTTATTAATGGTCTTTTCATGGCCGAAATCATAAAGATATTTCAGTGCCGAATATCCGTGAGACATATACAGCTCTTCAGAGAAAAAATTACCAGTATATTCATTGTGTTGCATATAGTAAATTAAACTTGACAAGTAAAAGTCGTGCAGGGTTACGACGCCCGGAAACTCCCTTAAAAGATCAAACATATGTGAGTGAAACGGGCTGTTTCCAAAGTGATATAAGAGTCTGTCATATTCATCGGAATGCAGCCTAAAGTACGCCGCATCTCTAATGGGCAGATCTTCTTTGATAAACATGTTGCCTGCTTTTTTCTGTTTCGAGATCACATCTATATCATAAAATTTTGAAAGATAGGGTAAAAGTTCTGCAGAATATGAAGAAATCTCGCTTTTTTCCGGAGGAATAGGGGAAAAATATGCAAGTTTCAGTTTTTTATGTTGAATGCCTGCGGAGGCGATCCCTTTTCGGCCTTCGGCATGTAGCGATTCAAGCGCTTCCGTTGCTATTTTAGCGCTTTTGTTCCATGAAAACTTCCCCGATTGATTTAAACCGTGTTCCTTAAGCCTATTCCTTAGCGCGTTGCTTGTCAAAACCTCTTTCATTTTAGATGAGATAGAATGAATATCTTTCGGGTCAAAAAGGGCGTCTTGTTCGCCTATAACCTCTGGAATGCTGGTGGCATTTGAACCAATAACCGCCGCGCCGCAAGACATAGCCTCAAGCGCGGGTAGTCCGAAGCCTTCGCAGAGCGGTGGAAAAACAAAAAGCGCGCACAAGTTATAAAGTTTTATGAGATCATCGTCGGCAATGTAACCCGTGAAGAGAACTTCATCGCGCTTTAACCCTGTCTTCTCAGAGACGGAATAACCATCCGGTATCTTGCCCACAAGAACCATCTGATGATCTTTGTGTATGCTATTCGGCAGTTTTGCAAAGGCTTTGAGTAAGAGGTAAAGATTTTTCCTGTCATCATCGCCACCCGTATACATAATGAAATCTTTTCTTATTCCTAATTTTTCAAACAATTGATCTTTTTCATTTGCGGATATGTTCGTTTTTTTGAAAGCCGGGTCGCATGCTGCCGAGATATTGATAAGCCTTTTCCTATCAAGATTTAGTGCATCTGCGGCTTCTTTAGTCGTATATTCTGAAATCGCAAGACATAGATGGGCTCTTTTTAAATATTCTATCTGCCTCAGATAGTGTTTCTTATGGGCAGGATCGGCAAGGTAATGCTCCTGGTCCATATACGGGATCAGATCATAAAGGATAACAGCGGTTGGGATTTTATCGCCTATGGTGAGGACGACATTGTCATAAATAGGTTCAAAAAGGCTTGAAATGAGGATCACATCCGGTTGAAGGCTTAAGATGAACGCATCTCTGATTCGTTCTACAACCCTTCTTTTCCAATCGTCACCATGTCCCGATACCGGCCAGGGCGCTTGCCATATTCTAATGTTTTCTTGCGGCAAAAGGTTGCTAAACTCTGCGCGGATGGGCTCTATGGTGTCCGGAAAGAGCCCGTTTAAGACAATAATAATCTCATGTTCGCCGCGGTTAGAGGCGATTGCCTTTGTCAAAGACAGTGAATATCTCCCGATGCCCCTAAAGCGACTTTCAGCCTGAGCGCCCTGGAGATCAATTACGATACGCATTATTGATCTCCTTTAATCCTTTTCATATCGGCATCCGTCATCTCTTTTATCATCTCTTCAAGGGTTACCTCAGCCTTCCATCCTAAATATCTTTCGGCCTTAGCGGGGTTGCCTATAAGCACTTCCACCTCTGCAGGCCTGAAGAGTTTTTTATCTATCTTTACATAATCTTCATAGTTCAATCCTAGGTAATCGAACGCTATCTTACACATATCCCTTACAGATGTGGTTCTTCCCGTAGCTATTACAAAGTCCTCAGGTTTGTCGCGCTGAAGCATAAGATGCATGGCCTTTACATAGTCTCTGGCGTGCCCCCAGTCTCTTTTTGCATCAATATTGCCCAAGTAAAGTTTGTCCTGAAGTCCAAGTTTTATCCTTGCCGCAGAATATGTAACCTTTCTTGTAACAAATTCCGGTCCTCTGATGGGGGATTCGTGATTAAAAAGAATACCTGCGCACGCAAACATACCAAAAGATTCTCTGTAATTTACCGTCATCCAGTGGGCGTAAAGTTTGGATACTCCATAAGGGCTTCGCGGGTGAAAGGGGGTAGTTTCGCATTGAACGGTTTCTTTTATCTTGCCGAACATCTCCGATGTTGAGGCTTGATAAAACTTAATGGATGAGTCGGTAAGCCTTACGGCTTCTAATACATTTAATGCGCCGATAGCCGTGACACTAGATGTTAAAATAGGTTGCTGCCACGAGGTGCCGACAAACGATTGCGCAGCAAGATTGTAAACCTCATCCGGTTTATTATCCTTTAATATTCTTATCAGAGAGCTTAAATCCGTGATATCGCCGTCAACCAGCTTGACCGCACCGGCTATCTTTAGATAGCTTAGCCTGTCTATATTTTGTGTTGAAAGCCTTCTTATAAGTCCTAGTACGTTATAACCCTTGCGCAGTAAATATTCGGCAATATATGCCCCGTCTTGGCCGGTTATTCCGGTAATCAAAGCTGTCTTCATCCGCTGTCTCCCATTTGATTTAATGTTTATGCATAAACATTAAAGTTGTAAAATTAGAAGGTAAATCTCAGGCCTTTGATAGTCTTTTGCTTGCAAAAACCCTATTATATGTAAACTTCTTTTTAACTCGTCATTCTATATAATCTTTTATATTTTATCAACTATAAATAACCTATTACCTACCTTAATCTTAGATAATCTATGTTCACCCTTGATCGCAGTTCGCATATTATCTCTTCGGGACTAATCTTCTTCATGCACTCAAGGTGTTGACAAGAGCTTATTTTGTAAAACGAGCAGGGCGAACAGTCCATATCGGAAGAATGATGTCCGATATTATTGAACGGCAGAGAATTTATGGGGCTCGAATATCCGAAAAGACAGTAGGTATTGTGATTTACAAGCGAGGATATATGCATAAGTCCCGAATCTATGCAGATGTTTAAGGATGAATATTCAAGTATCTCCATCGCATTTTCTATGTTTTTAGTTTTTTTTACGCAAACGATATTTGCGTAGTCATAATCTAAATCTTTTGAACTTAACCCGCCGCATAATGAGTCAAGGTATGCATAATCAGCCGGTCCGCCGAGTAAATTTATTTTGTATCCCGGGAAGTTTTTTATGATAAGGTTTATTAAACGGGTAGAGTTATCGCGCGGAAGCCTTCTATCCATGTTTCCGCCGCCGTTACTAGACAAAACAAGGCTGATAAACCGTTGTTTCTTTGCATTGTTTTTAGTCTTTTCTGCAGGTTTCTGATGAAAAAAGGTAAATCTTTTTTCATCTGTAATGGGAAGAAAAGGCTTGATTATATGCAGATAGTTATCGAATATATGGATATTTTCCTCTATGCTAACAACGTAATCATAGCTTTTTTTTCTTACGCCGGCAGTATTGAATCCGGCCTTGTATGATTTTACAAATAAAAGCATTAATGGGATATTTACGGGCATTCCCGTAAAATCGAATATTATATCGTAACCCTCTTTTTTTATGTTTTTTACGGTTTGAAAATAACTTATGGGACTCAATGGTTTGAGTATCTTTAAGCCAAATTTGCATTGGTAGTCCTTAAACAATGGAAATAGGGGATTTCCTGCGGTAGAAAGAACATCTGTCTTTAGTAACGGATACAGTGCATGAAGCCTATGAATTATTTCGAGCAGGTAAACTGAATCTCCCATACCCTCAAGCTTAATAAATAAGACCTTACGGATGGGTTTGCCAAGGAACGAAGGTGATTTTTTTCTCGATCTTAGGACGCGCAATATGATACCTAACGGAAGCGCGTTAATAAATTTTAAAAAAAAATCGTTTATTTTCTTATTATTCAAGACTGTTTACCGGATTAGGTTCTTTGAGAGCAGACCGCTCTTTCCCTACCGGGTTATTATAAACTAATGGATAAAGGAAATAAACGATTTTCCTAAATTTTTTATCCGTATAAATGCCCGGCCGTTTTTTGGGACGGATTGATGTCTATATATTTATCCATAGAAATGCCCGTTTGCGCTCACTCGGATAGAAACTCTTTATCTCGCCGCTGATCATCAGCGAGGCTACCTTTAATCCCCACTCAAACCATTTTGGCGCGCCGATTACCCCCATTTTTTCAAAATCGTTTCTATGTTTAAGCCCGAAATATGCATCGTCCCACAGCGCCTTAGGTTCCCAACCATGAAACTTGTCGCCCATATCCAATAGGAGCCTCGCTTTGCCATGTTCGCGGATAATCGACTCCAAGCGCGGAATAAGTACGTCTTTGTAGTCCTCATCCGTTAATTTGCCTGATACGCTAAGTATAAGAATATTACCCTTGCTTTCCGGCAATGCCTTGATATTTATCCTGTCCATTTTTATGCCCCCTCGTCAGTAATAACGTTTCTATTTTTTTATTCTATCAGATTTTTAGGTATTATCAAATATATCACGTAAGTTCCGCAGAATAAAGTATTTTCGGGTAATCCATCTGGCAACGGTGATAAAAAATGTATTGACAAATAGAGCCTTTTATTTGATATAATTGCACAGTGTCTATTGATCGAGGTAAGACAATGAAAATACAACTTAGTGCGAATAAGGGCGAACAAGGAAGTTGCGGGGAAGTCCATACTTCCAATTGCTTGATATGCGGGCGAGGCCTTGAATATTTATCATCATCTGTGCCTTTGACTTGTTTTTATTGCGGCAAAAAGGAAAATGGTAATATTGTCTGCTCCTCGGGCGAGCCTCACTATGTTTGTGATAATTGCCATAACCTGTCTTCTTTTAATGCCATTAAAGAATACTTATCAGCTACCGATAAGACCGACCCGTTTAACATGATATTTGATATTTTAAATAACCCTTCTATTCCTATGCTGGGTTGTCATCATGCTTATATGCTAACAGGTTCTATTCTAGTCAGCCTAAAGAACCGCGGCTATTCCGGTATATCCAATGCCCATATAGAAGAGGCGTTTCTGAGATTATCAAAACAGGCTGCCGGCGGCTATTGCGGGTTAAGCGGCGTATGCGGCATCGTTCCGGCAGGCGGAATCGTATATTCAATATTGACGGGTTCGGTGTGCGGAAAAAATAAAGAGCAAAAAATAACGATGAGGATTACAGCATTGTTATCTAAGGCCATATATGACCTGACAGGGCCTTCCTGTTGCAAGGCTTATCTTTTTAAATCTACAGAAATATTGGTTTATTCCCTTTATGCTGATTTTAAATTTCTCTTGATAGATGAAGACTTAACCATTAAATGTAAGTTTAAGGACGCGCACCCGCATGGATGCAGTCTTGAGAAATGTCCGTATTTTACGGGTTACGATATTAAAATAAAAGAATTAGAGCAAGCATACCAACGAGAAACGGATCTGCTTGGCGAGCCAGGGTTTATACATGAAGGTATCCATCTTAATTTAGACATGTTAGGGAATAAAATCGGAGAGGATAAGGATGAAGGTTCCGGCGCTCCGGCCGCTCCCTGCTGAAAGTGACGTGTCTTAAGTTTTAAGACAAAAAATTGGAGAATTTATTATTCTGTTTTGTGATTTAAATCAATTTAATTGAGTTTCGCATTTGATAGACTTGTACCCAAGGGCGCGAGGTATATTATAGATATATTTTTTAAAAATAAATTTCATGGTCCTCTTAAATCGGAGGTTTATCAATGGTTACATTTAAGGATAGCAAGAAGAATGATATTTTGGAAAAATTAAAAAAAATAATTGATCCTGAGCTTGGAATTAACATAGTAGATTTGGGTCTTATCTACAATGTCCGCGCAGACGATGACGGTAGCGTTAAGATAGATATGACCCTGACGGCTAAGGGATGCCCCATAAGTAATGTGATAAAATATGAGGTAGAAGAAGCCGTGAAAGGGGTACGGGGCGTCGGTAATGTGGTTGTAAATTTTGTTTGGGAACCCAAGTGGACGTCTGCAATGATACAATCAGATGCACTTAAAAGGCTTAACACTCACTAAATTATTACTAAGGGTTTAATGGCATTTTTAAGATACATGATACATAAAACTTAACTATAACTATAAAACTAAGGTGAATCCTATGAATGCGACCGATACCTCTATTAATATATCGATAAGGCATATTAAAACAGCCCTTATATTTTTGCCCCTGTTCTTTTTGGTCATGTTGCTGGAATCAGGCAACTTTGGCATTTCTTTTTTTATGAATACGAGAATAATTTCGCTAACCCATATATTTACACTGGGTTTTTTGGTGATGGTCATTATGGGGGCGTCCTATATGCTTCTCCCCGTGGCGCTTGGCGTTAAAATCGCCTACGATAAGCTATTTTTTCCCGTTTACTATGCTTATGTCGTGTCTGTTTTGATATTTATAATAGGAATGTACTATTCCATATCCGCATTGATAGCATTGGGCGGGTCTTTGTTATTTATTTCCCTTCTACTTTATGACTTCAATGTCTTAGTAAGCTTGAAAAGGGTAAGAAAATGGGATTATTCGGCGTTAGGGATTGCTTTTGCCTATATCTATCTTTTTATCGGTTTATCTATCGGGTTATATCTCGCGTTGTCCTTCCGCTTCCATATAGGCATTAATCTTTTCGATATCCTAAAAGATCATATTTATGTGATGTTTGTCGGCTTCGTTATCATGCTGTTTATAGCTATCGCATACAGGCTTCTTCCGATGTTTTATATGACTAAGACACCCGCTAAACCATTTTGGATTACCGATATTATATTGATAAATCTCGGAATAATTGTCATAATAGCATCTTCTTTTTTTGGGGGCATTGTCAATGAATGCTTGACACTGGTCGGTAGTGGGGCATTATTTTTAGGAATATTACTGTTTTGTTACATATTTTTTAGTCTTATGCTAAAAAGGCTAAAGAAAAAACTTGATATAACGACATTTTATATTTACAGTGGGATCATATTTTTGGTTGCTGCAATCATTTTAGGGGCTATTTTATTTTTTCTTCCAGAGAGCCTAAGAAGCTCTAGTTACGGCATAGGCTTGTATTATATGTTCGGATTTACGGCTCTTTTCTGTTTTTCCGGAATGATTATTATAGGTTTTTTGCATAAAATATTCCCATTCTTAATCAGTCTTAAGGTATTTGAGAAGGCCAAAAAAGGGGCATACAGCAAGCTATTCAGCAATATGAAAACTAAGTATCTTGAACATGTAATCTTTGCCCTTTTTTTAATCGGCGGGCTACTTGAGATGTTATCTTTGCTTTTAATTTATGCGATTATCATTAAGATAGCGACCATCATTCTTTTAGTATCTTCCGTATTGCTTCTTGTCCACATATTTTCGATGGAATGGTAATCCCCTTCCTAACCCACAAGGGATTAAGGAAGGGCGTGTATTTATCTGCCGGTTATTTCCATATCTTTATAGTATAAAGGTCGCCGCCGATCTCTTCGGTTAAGAATTTGTATCCTGCGTCTTTAAGCCTTGGGTATAAATGTATAGGCTTTCTTTCGTGCGTGATATATAACGCTTCGTCCGGTTTTAAGCTTTCTAGAACTTCAAATATTTTTAAAAGAGGCTGCGGAGGTTCTAATCCCCGGACGTCCAACTCAATGCTGTTTAAATGGGCTAAATTTTTAAGATCGTTATCATTAAAATTAAATTCATCCGTATCCTCAGAAATAGTAGTAGTGGATCCTTTAACTCCATTTCTAAAAAAAACAATCTGAAAGCCCTCGGGTATTTTGTTTGTTGTATGATCAAAACCCTTGTTTTTTAAGACTGAGTATAGAGGAAAAGGCTCGAAACTGTTTGTTAAATACAAGGCTTCATTTTCCTTTAAGGCGTTTACGGCCGTCATTATTTTTTCAAACGGATCCGCTCCGTTTTTGATATCGTCTCTAACGTCTAACTCGACCCGTTCTAATCCATCTATATTGTTCATGGCAAATTCTCCCTTTTGTGAATTTATTTAATATTCCTCATTTTTTCCATTATCGACTCTTTTTCATCTGTAGATAATTGCATATCGGCCATGTTAAATAAGATGTGGTCCTCTTTATCAATATGTTCTGATAAAAGTGCGATAAATGAATCTCCTGCCGATATCATATCTTTATAAACACTGCTTGTCTGATACTCCTTTATTGAATTTTTGAAATTATCCGAAAGTTCCCTGCTGTTTTTATGCTCTATTAGCATGACATGGATGGGTCCTGTTTCTATACCCACATAGTTACCCAAAACAGGGAATAATGCGTCTTCTTCCTTTTTGAAATGGATTTCCAAGTCCTTATCAATAAAAGCGGTTATTTCGTTTATCTGGCTAACAAGATTTTTTCTCAAGCTATCAGAAGATGCCGCACCTATTTTTTTCAAATATCCGTCAAGATTATTCAAAACTCCTCTTACAATTTCATGATCGCTTCTCAGCGACATAATTGGATCTAGCGTATCCATAAAAACCCCTTATTTTAAATTATTAAATTTGATATATCCTGTTGTCGTGTGCTGAATTCTACAAGTTAGTAAAATTGTATCATATAACAGTGCAATTTCTAGTGACAAAAATCACACAATCTAAAACAAAACAATGCAAACTAAGCCTTGGCATGTACAAATTCCGTAAAATTATGATACAATCATTGTAGCATATGCCGAACTAATCGCATAATAAATAAACAGTTAGATTATTACAGGGGATGAGTGAATGGCTGAGGTGCAAGGTTGCGAACTTCCGGAAGGTTTATATTATGATATAGAGAAAGACACATGGGCGAAACCCTTAGGTGATAACATTGTTATGCTGGGTATGACAGATGTTGCTCAAACTCAGGCGGGCAAGATATTACATGTGACATTCAAGAAAAAAGGGAGCATTATTAAAAGGAGAGGCAATACCGCAACCATTGAGAGTGGCAAATGGGTTGGCCCTATCCCCTCTCCCGTTGCAGGTGAAATAGTTGAGGTCAACGAGGCGTTATTAAAGGATCCTCTTCTCCTTAATATATCGCCGTACGAAGATGCATGGGTTAGTAAGGTGAAGGCATCAGACTTGAGCGAATTGAATAATCTTTTAACCGGAAAAGAGGCTGTCGAAAAATATCGAGAAAAGATAACAAAAGGGCAGATTCAATGCATGAGATGTTCGAGTCAGTAATAACCGGGATTAATCAATTATGGCCAATGAGATAAATAAAAAAGAGATGAAGCACGCTGTTGTACTCCTTGTTTCAAAGTGGTGCGAGGAGTGTGTTCCTGCAGATAAAGCGTGGAAGAGGCTGCTGGATGAGCGCAAAGATTTTACTTATAAATCCCTAGATGTTGCCGATTCCGAAGGAAGACGTCTTTCAATACAGCTTTATATCAGGAGTGTTCCTTCTACCGTTATCGATGGGAAACTTTCCTATGTTGGAGTTCCCACCAAAGAGGATGCTGACGAATTGCTTAATTTAGCTTGATCTTTTTGTGATGATATATAAATAAAATAAAACAGGATCAAATTAAAAGTGAAAATCCCCAGAGCTTTTAGAAGATTAGACAGGTTTATACTTTGTATTGCTGTTTCGACAGGTATCGTGATTGCCATAATATCCGCATTTTTACTTTCGAACTTTACCAATAGAATTATCAAGACCAGTTCTATGGTTACCAGCTCCTATATCGCTGATCAAACATTTAACACGATGTATCAGATAATGAGCAAGGGTTGGAATGAAAAACAGGTGTTGTCCTTTATGGCTGCACTTAAAAAGTCCTCTAAAAATGAAAAAATGCTTAAGGTTATGATATTTAGGGGTGATATAGTCAAGAAACAGTTTGGGGCAGTGACGCAACCCAAGGAAAATGACATTATTAAAAGAGCATTCGCAGCTAAAAAGCCAATACATAAAACCGTAAACGGAAAGGAGATATTTGCGTATCCTCTTATAGCGAACCAGTTGTGTCTTAAATGCCATACAATCGAGAAGGTTGGCGATGTAAATGGTGTTGTGCAGGTTTCCTTTAATCCCTCGTTTTTGACCAATGAGTTCAGGGATTATTACTTCCTTATCTTATTCCTTATCTTTCTTTTCCCGATCATGGGAGGACTTTTTGTTACCGCCATTCTAAGGCGACAGGTAAAATATGGGGTAGAGAGTATTAATAGGGAGGTTGAAAGCATAAAAACGGTCAAAGATTTAAAAACGCTTGACGCAAAATTTGTTGACCTTAAATTTGATGAATTTAACCAAATTTATAGGGGAGTAACAAGCCTTGCGCTTAAACTTCGTGATATTGCCGTAGATAAAGATGTTCTTGAATTCGAGATAAGACTTCTCGAGAGGTTTATTATAACTTCAGAGGTTGTCAATGACTGGAAGGAGCATGTATTTCATCTTTTAATAGAGATGAACAAGATTTTAAAGGTCTATAATGTATTTTCAATATTTATTCAAGATGAAGACTTGATTGAAATAGAGGTATTCTGGAGAAACAAACCGACCGAAAACACTAAAAAATTATTTGATAAATTAATTTATCAAAGTGTGTATGATTCCGGTTTAAATGGTTTTTGTGTACAAGGCATAGGGAACCATGAGGTATTTCACAATGTAGCTGATAGCAGTTCCATTCTTCGCGAACTCTCTGAGGAAGACATATTGGTTCAAACGAAAAAGGTAATTTTGGATGTTCCGCACATAGGCGGAATAGTCGGCATAGGCGTTCAGGCCGAGGATGCTATAGACAGCACGCGAGAACTAGTTATAAATAGTGTTCTTACTACGCTTTTGAATGTTATAGGCTCGATAAAAGCGATATATAAATATACGAAAGATTTAGAATATTACGCTACGAGGGATGGGCTAACAGGGCTTTATAATCAGAGGGTTTTTACGGAGTTTTTGCATTATGAGGTAGAAAGGGCAAAAAGAAATAATTATGTTTTCAGTCTAGTGTTTATAGATTTGGATAATTTCAAGCTGATTAACGATATGTATGGCCATAATTTTGGGGATGAATTCCTCAAGGGCGTAGGCGGCGTATTAGAAAAAACAAAACGGAATGAGGATATATTGGCCCGTTACGGGGGTGATGAATTTGTAATGATACTTCCGGAAGCGGGGCAGGAACAGGCTTATATGATATCGGAAAGGATAATGAGTAAGATACGATCATTTTCATTAAAGGATGGTAATTCCCAAAAAATAGTCAGTGCAACCGCGTCTATAGGGATATCCGTTTACCCATATTCTGCAACTAACGAAAAAGACATGTTTCTACTTGCCGACAACATGATGTATAAGGCCAAAAGCGAGGGTAAGAACATAATTTATATGGCAAAAGAAGAAGATTTAGTTTCGGTTTATCAAGTGTTATCCGAAAAGAGCAAGATGGTCTTGAATGCGTTGGAGCAAGATTTAATAGTACCGTATTTTCAACCTATCAAGGAGCTAGACACCGATAAGATTGTTGCCCACGAGCTTTTAATGAGAATAAAACTAGACGCTAAGACCGGTGGCATAGAATATCAACAGGGTGCCGGACATGCTCAGTCATCCTCCGGCGACGTTATTATTTCGGCGGGGGAGTTTATTGAAATAGCCGAAGATATAGGGGTCGCTCACAAATTAGATTTATTGCTGCTGGAAAAGGCTTTTAAAAAGGTTAAGGACGAGAATTACGGTGATATTTTATTTGTCAATCTGTCTCCTAAATCATTAGTTTTGTCGGATTATGTTAAAACGGTAAAAATGCTTTCTTTGCAATATAATATTGATGTGTCCAAAATAGTGTTTGAGATAACAGAAAGGGAAACCGTGAGGAATATAACCCTCCTTGAAAAATTTGTGGCTAATCTCAAATATGAGGGGTTTAGATTTGCGATAGATGATTTTGGTTCCGGTTTTAGTTCCTTTTTATACATTAAAAGATTTCACATTGATTTTATCAAGATAGACGGCGAGTTTATAAGGGGTATTCTAAAAGATAAAATGGATAGGGCAGTCGTCGTTAGTTCTATCTCAATAGCAAAAGAAATGGGAATAAGGACGATTGCCGAATTTATTGAGTCGAATGAAATTGCCCTGGAACTTAAAAAGTTAAATATAGATTATGGCCAAGGCTTTTTCATAGGCATGCCCGCTGATAATTTTTCAGACACATAAAAAAAAGCATCATCCGCAATCGGAGTATCCGCAATCAAGACATACTGTGCATCCTTCTGCATGCTTTAGGTTGGAACCGCCACATGATGGGCAGGCTCCTCTTCCTTGTGCTTTATGCTTATCGTGATGTTTGTGCTTGGGCGGTTCAATGTCTGGATGATTTTCATTGGTATCGCCTCGCGAACCTATAGGTTCCGACATACTTCTTTCAAGCGCTTTTCCGATAGCATCTGCGCATGAGTATATTGTGTTGGCGCCGAAACCGTAGGGTATGTTGCACCTGATTCCTTTTAACTGATTGATTATTTCTGTTGCACCTATTCCTGACCTCAATGCCATGCTTACCATCCTGCCAGTTGATTCGGTTTGAGACTGAGCACATCCGCCGGATTTACCGATAGAATTGAATATTTCAAAGGGTCTGCCGCTTTCATCGTAATTTATCGTTACATATAATGGACCGCAACCGGTTGTGGTTTTAACCGTAACTCCGTGTATCATAGCCGGTCTTTTTCTCGGCTCTATTGGTTTGCCGGTTAGGCTTGTATCATTTTCTATTGGCTTGTTTTCTCTATTACCAGAAGAGGAACCGGTCGTCAAGACTTGCAAGTCTCTTGAACCGTCCCTGTAAACCGTGATGCCCTTTAAGTTAAGGTCGTATGCCAGCATGTATACTTCTTTGATATCTTCTTTTTTTGCGGAATTAGAGAAATTAACCGTCTTACTGACAGCGTTATCAATGTGTTTTTGGAATGCTACTTGCGTCATAACATGCCATTTTGGGGTAATGCCATGGGATGTGATAAATATGCGACTAAGATATTTGAAAACATCGGGGGACAATAGGCTAGTGATGTCCCCTTTGTAAGACTTACCCATACTGCCGTTTTTGATGACAAAATCTATTAATTCCGTAGAATATGCCCCTGTGTCGTCAAGTTTGGTTTTAAAATTTTTATCTATCTCTATTAGAGTTTGATTGTCCAGAACATGTCTTTCATAAGCCAATGCAAATAATGGCTCTATCCCGCTGGATGCCCCCGCGATAATACTTATGGTGCCGGTCGGCGCAATGGTTGTGGTTGTCCCATTTCTCATTGTATTATAGCCCTTGCTTTTCCATATGGAATTGTCAAAGTTAGGAAAATTTCCCCTGTCTTGCCCTAATTCTTCAGATTTTAATTTTGATTCTTTATCAATAAAGCCCATTATTTTTTCGGCTATTTTAAGTGCCAAGTCACTGTCATAAGGGATTCCTAATTTTATTAGCGTATCGGCATAGCCCATGATTCCTAGCCCTATTTTTCTATTTGCAAGCGTCATCTGTCTTATTTTTTCAATGGGATAATGATTTTTATCTATGACATTGTCTAGGAAGTGAATGGCAGTATCTACCGTTTTTTTTAGAGCTTTAAAGTCAATACGATTTAGATAATAAGATAAAGTGTCGTCAATCGTTGAGTTTGCTCCATTTTCTATCTCATTAAGTTTTTTTAAGATATCTGTAACATTAAATTTTTCATTATCGTCTTTTATAAATTTTCCTATATTGATAGACCCTAAATTGCAGGATTCGTGAGCTTCTAGCGGTTGTTCGCCGCATGGATTTGTCGCCTCTATTTTTTTTCCTGACAGACGCATAGGGTTAAGTTTATTTATCCTATCAATAAATATAATCCCCGGTTCTCCGCTTAGCCATGCACTTTCCACTATTAAATTAAAAACGTTTTTAGCGTTAAGATGTTTAACGGTTTTGCCGTTCCTTGGGTTCAGCAGAGGATAATTCTCATTTTTAACGGCATGATTCATAAAGTCTTCGGTTATAGCAACGGAGATATTGAAATTATTGAGTTTTGAAGTATCTTTTTTAGATGTTATGAAGTCTAATATATCCGGATGATCTATTCTCAGGATGCCCATATTTGCACCCCTTCTTGTTCCGCCTTGCTTAATTGCTTCGGTAGCGCTGTTAAATACCTGCATAAAGGAGACGGGTCCGCTTGATACACCCTTTGTAGAATGGACTACATCATTTTTTGGTCTCAAATTAGAAAAAGAAAAGCCCGTCCCGCCGCCACTCTGATGTATAAGCGCAGTATTTTTTATTGTTTCAAAGATTGATTCCATAGAATCTTCAATTGGAAGAACGAAGCAGGCAGAAAGTTGCTGTAATGATCTCCCTGCATTCATTAATGTGGGGGAGTTTGGTAAAAAGCGGAGGTTTATCATCTCTTCGAAAAACACATCTTCCGTCTTGCTAATATCTTCTTTTGTTTTGTGATAGTTGGAGTCGGCTTCGGAGATGTTCCTTGCTACTCTTCTAAACATTTCGGATATCGTTTCGGTAATTTCGCCCTTCTCGTTTTTAGCTAAATATCTTTTTTGTAAAACGGTTATGCTGTTTTTGGAAAAATTTTTTGTAAGCACGTCATTTTTATCTTTCATTTTTGCTCCTGTCATTGAACATTTAAATATTTATTTACAATATATAGTTATATTTTATATTTATTTACAATATATTGTAAATAATCTTTTGTCAATATTTTTTTAATTATTGTTTTTAATTGTAAATCGTATTTAAAAGATTTATAATTCAGTAAAAGCTACAAGTAAAATATAAATTCATATATAGGCTATGTGGAGGGGCTAATTAAAATAAAACGATGAGTGACAGTTTAAAGTATATTAATAATATGGGTATTTTAGCCCATGTGCTAAACACAAATATTGTTGTAAAGCTGGTTCTTTTAATCTTATTTGTTTTCTCCTTGACATCGTGGGCTATTATCTTTTATAAGTTAAATTATCTCAATAAAGCGAAAAGGGAGGATAAGGAGTTTCTTGATTTATTCTGGGAATCAAAAAGATTAGATTATGTTTATGCATCCATCAAGAACTTTAACTATAGTCCTATAGCTTTTATGTTTGGCGCTACATACAAAACGCTTATAGATATTAAAAAAAAGTTGGAGAATAAAGATAGATTATTTGGTAGCGAGAGCAATAATGAGAATAGAGCTTATATAGAAAGGGCTTTAAAAAAATCTCAGCTCTCATCTATGACAAAACTAGAAGTGTCGCTTCCGTTTTTGGCGACGGTGGGTTCTACCGCTCCCTTTATAGGTTTATTCGGAACAGTTTGGGGAATAATGGCTTCGTTTGAAAGCATTCAAAGGGCGGGGACAGCCGGTTTGGCTGTTGTGGCCCCTGGTATCGCAGATGCATTAATAGCTACGGCAGCCGGTCTTTTTGCGGCAATACCGGCTGTAATTGCGTATAACTATTATTCTAATAAGGTAAGAGTTTTGGTTAATGGGATGACTGATTTTGCATATGAGTTTATGACTATAATTGAAAGGCAGATTTTATAATAATTATGTTTACACCGTTTGACGATAAAGAAGGCAGGAGAGGTTTTTCTTTTGATTTTAAGCTAATGTCCGACATAAACATCACCCCGTTTGTTGATGTTATGCTCGTTCTTCTCGTTATCTTTATGGTAACCGCTCCAATGTTGGTGCATGGAATAAATGTGCATTTACCGGTGGCTAAAACACGGACATTAAGGGCTCCGGAAAAAACAATAGTTATTTCCGTAACGTCCAATAGAAGGATTTATGTAAATAGCTCTAGGGTAGGCTTTTCAATTTTAACCAGAAAGTTGCGAGTTTTATATAAAGGCAGAAAGGATAAGCAAATATTTCTTAAGGCAAGTTCCGTTATATCTTATGGTTATGTAATGCGTATTATGACTGCCATAAAAGATGCGGGCATAACAAAAATAGGCATGGTAACGGCAAATCTCAAACATAGGTAACATATTTAAGTTACGGTTGATATAACTAAGTGAAGTTGTGTTAAAATGTTTAATGACAATCAAGGCAATATTGGAAGATATTATATATATTCGATTTTATTTCATCTGATTTTGATAGGTTTGGTATTCTATTTAGCGATTAGATATAAACCGGAGATTCAATCTGTAGGTTCAAATGTGGTTGTCAGTATTACAAGCAGCATACCTATGCGGCATATCCCGACGAGGGTTGTAAAAAAACGGTTCGTCAAGGTTAAACGAAGCGGGCATGTCAAGGTTAAGATGGTAGTGAAGCATAGTAAGCAAGAGGTAAAGGTTGCCAAGCGGGTTGCAATTGTAAGCAAACCGGTTCATGTTGAAAAAATTATTAAAACACACGTCTTGCCGGTTGCTACGGTTAGCTCCAGTATTTACGCTAAGTTAAGCCACAAAGTAAGCCTTCGTAGTGCATATAATAAAGTTAAGGCATCTTTAGTTAAGGGAAATATCCAGAAATTTATAGCATATAGTAACAGAATAGAGCCTATTATTATGTCTAATTTTAATATTCCCCTAACTAAATATTTAAGCTATAAATCTGTTGTTGCTATCCAAATAACGGACTCCGGCAGGATTTACGATGTCATACGGGTTAAGTCTTCTGGTAGTACTTATTTCGATTCGCAAGCAATGGAGGCGTTAAAGCTCTCAAGCCCATTACCTCCGCCGCCGAAGGGCTTTATGGCTTTTATAAACTCTAAAAATGCCGGTGATGGTGTTTTAATAAATTTCGATCCGAATGAGATTATAAAAAATAAATAGTACGATTGTCTGGAGTCAGGTAAGTCAAAAATGCTCAAAGTTAAATTTAGTGGTTACTGTAAGATTTTTTGTGGTGTGTTATTTTTTTTGTTTTTATTGCCCGTTAATTCTTACTCAAAGGTATATATAAATATCTATGCCGCAAAGATTAAAAAGGTTAGGGTTGCTGTGACTGATTTTAAAAATATTTCAAAACGTGGACAGCATCAAAACATTGCAAGCAACATTGCTCATATTATTAGGCACGACCTTTCCGTTATTGGGTATTTTAGTGTCGTAGATCCGCTTTTATATCTCGAAAATCCTCAATATGCGCCTATAAGCGCTAATAAAATAGATTTCGCAGACTGGAGCATACTAAACGCACAGTATTTAATTAACGGCACATATAAAATCAAAAATGGCAAGATACAAATTAGTGCAAATTTTATAAGTGTTTATTCCAGAAAACTGCTATTAACCGAAATATTCAAGGGACGCATTAATCAGTACAGATATATGGCAAATAAGTTTTCAGATGAGATAGTAAAATTTTTAAGTGGCAAAAAGGGTCCGTTTACTACGAAAATATTTTTTGTAGGTGAGCGAGATGGTGTGAAAAATATTTTTATGATGAATTTTGGGGGACATAGGGTAAGAAAAATTACCAATAACAGGTCAATAAATATATTTCCATCCCCATCCCCCGGCGGACGTAGCGTTGCATATATCTCATTTAAAGATGGAAGTCCTGCAGTTTTTGTTAAAAATTTAAATACAAATCGAACTGTAAAACTTAACCTACTCGGACCCGCAGATTATGTTGCGTGGTCGCCTACGGGAAGTAAATTAGCTATAGCTCTTACACCGGACCGCTACAATACCGAAATATATACGGTTGACACAAACGGGAGGGATTTAAAACAATTGACATTTACGGGGGGAATAAATACATCTCCTTCGTTTTCTCCAAATGGGAGTAGAATTGTTTTCGTTTCTAACAGAGGAGGAAGTCCTCAGGTTTATATAATGAATTTTGATGGCAGCGACCAACGCCGCATTACTTATAACGGCAGTAATTATAATACCAGTCCCGCGTGGTCGCCTGACGGACAAAAGATTGCTTTTACATCTTTAATAAAGGGTGTTCTTCAAGTGTGTATTATAAATACCAATGGAACGGGTGAAAAGCAGGTTACCGATACGCCGTATAGCGCTCTGCATCCCGCATGGACGAGGGATTCTAGGATAATTACTTTCAGTACCGACATTGCGGGTAAACAGAAATTATTTATGATAGACGTGAATGAGGGTGATATGACGAGGTTGGCACCTTATATGTTTCCGGAAATGCAGAATTATTCAAGTGCGGAGTGGTCGTTAAAATCCTCTTATTGAAAAATATGATTTTATGTGTTAATCTCTAGATATTAATTATAAAATTTTTAAATTCAATTGGGGTTTTTTAGGCGTCATGAAAAAAAATAAAAAAATATTTGGCATGTTTGTTTTGTTTGTTGCACTTTTGTTTTGTTCATCTGCTTTTTTATCCGGATGTGCGGAGATGGGACCGGATACTGTGTACAACTTAAAGGTCCAGGTGAAAAAATTAAACAAGAAGACAAACAGATTATCGCAAAGCAATACTTATTTAGTTCAAAAACTTCATGATATGCAAATAAATATTGCAAATCAGGGTGTTACGATATCCAATATGGGTTCTAAATTAAACGACATGTATGGAAAATATGAGGTGGAATCTCACAATATTGGTATACTTAGAAAAAAATTTAACGACTATCGTTTAATTGTCAATAAGGAATTTTTCAAGTTATCAAACAATGTCAATATCAAGCCTATCGTCAAGAAGAAGCTCTTGCCCAAAAAAAATATTATAACTACAAATCTAAAGCTTAATGGTTTTAGTAAGGGCGTATATTTGTATAAAAAAGGGGATTATGCCGGTGCCCTTTTATCGCTGAATAAATTTATAAATAAATATCCGCAGTCCAAAAACATTCCTAATGCTCTATTTTATGAGGCGGTATCAAATTTTAAACTTAAAAAGTATCCTGTTTCAATATTGGAGTTACACAAATTTTCAGAAATTTACTCAAAGAATATTCATGTTCCCATGGCGATATATTGGCAGGGAATGGGTTTTTTGAAGCTTTCCGACAAAGCGGATGCATCAATTTTGTTTCAGCAGGTTGTTTCAAAATATAGTAGTACTACGGCTTCAAGACTTTCCGCAGAAGAGCTTAAGAAACTTACTAAATAAAAAGTGAGTCACATTAAAAATATTATTAATCTGGCATTTGAGTCTAGTTGCGATGATTTTTCCTGCGCTGTACTCTTGAAGGACAGTAGTGGCATAAGGGTTCTTTCAAATGTTATATATTCTCAAGATTTTGTGCACGATATATACGGCGGGGTTGTTCCAGAGCTTGCTTCTAGAAATCACATGAAGGCATCTGTGCCTGCACTCAGGTTTGCTTTGTCAAAGGCTGGTATTAGCTTAAGCGATGTTGACCTTGTGTCCGTGACGGCTGGTCCGGGGCTTGTCGGTTCTCTTCTTATAGGGCTCATGGAAGCAAAAACAATATCATTTGCGTTAAATATTCCATTGGCCAAGATAAACCATATCGAAGGACATATCTTTAGCCCCTTTTTAGAAAACGAAGAGAAATTTCCGTTTATTGCGCTAGTAATTTCGGGGGGGCATACTCATATATACTTGGTAAAATCTCACAACAATATAAAACTTATAGGAAGAACAAGGGATGATGCTTGTGGTGAGCTATTCGACAAGGTATCGAGTTACCTTGGCTTTGGATATCCAGGGGGTAAGGTTGTGGATAAGTTCGCAGAAGAGGGAGATGAAAGTGCATTTAAGTTTCCCCTCCCTATGGCACACAGCCATAATTTAGATATGAGTTTTAGTGGGCTTAAAACGGCTGTTATTTCTGAGATAAATAATTTAGGGGGCCCTGATAACATTAAAGAAAGTGTTGTTTTCGATATTTTTGCTTCTCTTAGGGAAGCAGTGGCTAAAATTCTTTATAAAAAAACATTATATGCTTGTAATATCTATAAAATAAGTACAATTGTTGTTTCTGGCGGAGTTTCTGCAAATTTACGCATTCGGTCTCTTTTTGCAGAGGCTGTGGAAAAATCAGGTTTAAAGATAATTTTTCCTTCTATACCGCTATCAACTGACAATGCTGCCATGATTGGTTATGCTGGATACTTTAAACCTTCGATAGATCCTGTTAAAAATAGGGTCGAATTTTTAAATATTAATGCCGATTCTTCGTGGGAGCTATGAGTAATCGGGTAATTGACAAGGATTACAATGGGAAAATCAGTCAAAGGACGTAAGGTGGTTTACGGTCAAAATTTTTTAGTAAATAAAGATATAGCGCGCGATATAGTTGAATTATGTAATTTTACACCTGACGATAATGTTGTAGAGATTGGATCCGGCAAAGGGGCATTAACAGGATTTATTATTGGGAAAACAAAAACATATACGATATTAGAAATAGATGATTTCTATTTTAATCTTATAAAAGGCAAATTTAATCCAAATAAATTTAGTGGAATCAATATTTTAAATGAAGATGCTCTTAAATTTAATTATACGGGTTTAAGCCAAACTCTTTCTTCGAAAATAAGGGTTATTTCAAATCTTCCCTATGAAATCTCAAGCCCTATTATAGAAAAGTTCACGAAAGAAAAGCATGTTTTTTCGGATTTAACGCTTATGTTTCAGAAAGAGTTTGCAAAGAGGCTATATGCTAAAGAGAATGATTCCGAAAGAGGGGCATTAAGTGTTATCAGTGACATCAACTTTAAAATCGTCAAACTTTTTGATGTGGACAAGTCTAATTTTAGTCCTGCGCCAAGAGTTGATTCTATCGTTGTAAGAATAACTCCTATATATCACACAGATGACGATTATATTTGGGCGGCAGATTCCCAGTTTTTTAGTTATTTTGTTCATCAGATTTTTAAATTAAGAAGGAAAAAACTAAGAAATTCTATATATGCATCTTTTTTTAGCGTGCCGCCCGATGTAAAAGAATCTATATTTGCTGATGTAAATGTTGATTTGGATAAAAGGCCGCAGGAATTGACAACAATAGAGTTTATAAAAGTTGCAAGGAAATACGATGACTATCTAAAAATAGTTGAGAGCGGGGTGTGATAATAATGACAACCGTAACAATTGATTTACATGATGATAAAAAGGAAAACTCATGGAAAAGGTAGTTATTGCATTAGATTTAGGCACAACCGGCAACAGAGCGATAGCCTTTGCCAAAGACGTCTGTATCGTTGCAAGTTCTTATTGCGAGTTTCCCCAGATGCATCCTAAACCGTCGTGGGTCGAGCAAAATCCGTACGATATTTTAAGTTCCGCACTAAAGGTTCTTAGAAAAACAGTTGAAAAATGTAACTCGTTCGAGATAACATCTATAGGGATAACAAATCAGAGGGAAACCGCAATACTGTGGGATAAAAAGACAGGGAAGCCCGTTTATAACGCTATAGTTTGGCAATGCAGAAGAACGGCAAAAGCTTGCAGGGATTTATTAGAGTATAGTAACCTGATAAAGGCAAAGACCGGTCTATTTTTGGATCCCTATTTTTCTGCAACTAAGATTAAATGGGTAATAGATAATGTTGATGGGGTAAAAAACCGAATGGACAAGGGAGAAATTGCCTTCGGGACGGTTGACAGCTGGATTTTGTGGAATCTAACGGGTGGCAGGGTTCATTCTACGGATGCTTCTAACGCATCACGAACACTTTTATATAACATTAACACATTGAGATATGACGAGGAACTTCTTGAAATATTCGGCATCCCTATATCTATGCTCCCTCAAGTTTACGATAGTAATCATAATTTTGGTTGTACCGATAAGGACATTTTTGGTAAATCAATTCCGATAATAGGAATCTTAGGAGATCAGCAGGCATCTTTGTTTGCTCATGGCGGCTTTGGGACGGGAGTAATAAAAAATACATACGGCACGGGTCTTTTTGCAATGGTAGAGACCGGAAATAAAATTTATAATTCAGATAAATTAGTTGCTACTATTGCGTGGAAATTAGACAATGTCGCATATTATGCATTGGAAGGCAGTATTTTTACGGGAGGTTCGATAGTCCGGTATGTTAAGGATAATTTTAATTTTATAAATTATATTCATGAATCTTCCTCCATGGCGCAGGATTTAGATTCTAACGGCGGCGTATATTTTGTTCCTGCATTAGCCGGTCTTGGTGCACCCTTTTGGGATCCGGGCGCAAGGGGTTTGATTATTGGTTTGACGGGGGCAACCACCAAGGCCCATATCGTCAGGGCAGCATTAGAATCGTTGGCATATCAGACAAAAGATGTTATTTTAGAATTTAAGAATGCTTTAAAAAACGACATAAATTTATCGGCATATAAGCTGAGAGTTGACGGAAAAGCAAGCGAAAATGAGTTTTTAATGCAATTTCAGTCCGATATTTTAAACATGATTGTTGAAAAAACGGTTTTTACTGAGATGACCGCTTTCGGTGTTGCCGGACTTAGCGCAATAACGACTGGTCTTTGGACCGTAGGTGAATTTTACAACCTTAGAAGGATAGGGAAGACATATATTCCTGAGATGGACGATAAAATTAGAAACGATTACTATGGCAAATGGCGACAAGCCGTAACAAAGTCCCTTAAATGGGCATAGTTTATCACAAAAGCTATTCATAGACATATTATCTGCAGTATGCTATAATGGCAGACAGAAGCGTTAGATTATTGGTTGGATAAAAATTAAATTTAAAGAATACAGTACCTCTCCGAAAAAGATAACAAAATGGTTTTAGAAAAGGTTAAGCCCGAGCGCAGTACTTCCGATAACTATGAAGATTTCGACAAGTTTACTAAGTCACCCGTGTTTAAAAGTATCATTAATGATAAAATTTCGAGCCTTAATGTAGCATTTATTGGTTTCTATGGGTCAAGGAACTATAATATACACACAGACAAAAGCGATCATGATTTTTTTATAGTTTATTATCCGACCTTCGATAATTTTTACTACAACAAGTTTGAGAGATTCTCGGTTATAGACAAGAATTATGACTATTTCATAACCCCTGTTCATGAATATGTTCGGCATGCAATGAATGGCAATATAAAGTTTATAGAGCCTATAGTGTGCAGGACGGTTTTTTTCATAGTATCGTCGGGAATGAGTTTTAGCGCCGTTAAGATCAAAAATAATCCGTTAATCGATAAAATAGATCGTTTTATATCTATTAATTATAGGAAAAATTTTAATACCATAATGGGTATCGTTAATAATAAAAGATTAAATATAATTAAGGGATCATATACGTCTAATACATTAAAATACAAAGAAACGCATGGATACGACATTAAAGAAGCTATAAATTCATTAAGAATCCTTTTTTTACTTGAGGATTATATTAAAAGTGGTCAATTTTCTTTTATGGTTAAGGGCAATCCTGTTTATAGGGAATTTGAGGATTATATGCTTAAAATAAACAGAATGGCAATGTCAAAGGATGCTTATTTGGAAATAATAGACAAAAAAGTGAATGATGTTTTAAGATTAAAAGGTGGATTAGATATATTATATGAAAATAAAAAACAGACTATCATAAAAACCGAGAATGAAATCAAAGATTATACCAAGAAACTTTGCGGGGATAATATCTGTTTTGCAAAATAGGTATAATATATTATATAATTAGTATCATGGGTGTTCTGTCGAAAATGTTTTTTACTGTTTTAATTTACATATTTGTTGAGATTTATGTTTTTGTGGAGGTGTCTGCCAAGATTGGTTTTCTCCCTTCTGTTATTTTGTTAATATCCTTTAGTATAATAGGGTACATAATTACAAAAAGGATAAAGTCTGCTTCTTTTCAAAATGCCATTGCAGATTATTCTAATGGTTCATCGCCGAGTAAAAATTTAGTTAAATCGGCGGCGTTTTTTATATCGGGTTTATTATTTCTCGTGCCTGGATTTATCACCGATTTTATTGCGGTACTTTTTTTAATCCCCCTTTTAAACTATTACTTGGTATATCTCATATTTAGATATTTTAAAAATAAATTTAATGGCTCCTTTATGCGTGGAGACGGCGACAACGGTTTTACGAGCGAGACTTTTATTTCACTGCCATTTAAAAAACATGAAAGATAACATATATGTATACAATTTTACTTAAATCTAAGATTCATAGGGCTACGGTAACAGATTCTAATCTTGAATACGAGGGGTCTATTTCAATAGATAAAGAACTTATGGATAGAGCCGATATTTTGCCGTATGAAAAGGTTAGTGTCTGGAACGTAAATAATGGCAGTAGATTTGAAACGTATGCCATTCCTTCAGATGAGCATTCCGGGGACATTGTAGTGAACGGGGCTGCCTCTCGTTTAGCCCAGACGGGGGACATTGTAATTATCGCAACCTTTGGTTTTTATGATAAAGAAGAACTGAAGGGGTTTGAACCTACGATGGTTTATGTTGACGATAAAAATCATGCAAACGGCGACATTTAGATATGGCGACGGTTTCTATTTTAAGGATAAAAATAATTTAACGGTCAAAGAAATGGTTTGTTAAGGCAGGCTTAACGCATTGATTAAAAAGTATTTTGCTGATTATATCTTTGTATCTCCATCGGGTTCCCCGCCGCTTATTGCAAACGGTGAACTGGCGGTTGATGGAATATCGGGTAGGGTTTTATCTGTCCTGAGAAATAGTAAACAAGTCCGGTCTCTTCACGGCAACATAGAAGGTTTTAAGACAATAATCGTTCCGGGTTTTATAAACTCCCATATCCATACAGACCTCACCATTAAGGCAGATAATGAAACGCCACACGTTTTCTCAAAGTGGGTTTTTTCCATAGTAGAAAAGAGGAAATATTTTGATGATGAAATAAGAAATGAACTTAGATTAAAGGCATTCCAAGAGACCGTGGAAAGCGGCACAGCACTTGTAGGAGATATCATAGATGCGGGTTCATTTTATGATATCGGTAATTTGCTCTTAAAGTCCAATCTTATCCCTAAGGTCAAGGGATTTATCGAAATAAGGGGTTTGATTACAAATTGCGCTGAGCAAAGAATGAATGATTTCAGGATATTTTGTAAAAAATATGAAGATATTTTTAAGCAAAATAAAAAATATTTTTCTTTAGGTATCTCTCCTCATTCTATATATTCAGTATCAGAATCGTTATTTGAAAAAGTAAGAAAAGAAAGTTCCAAAATGAGACTCAATGTAGCTGTCCACGCATCTGAACATCTGTCTGAAGTTCAATTTATATCGGGAGCGGGTGGAGATATAGCGGATAATCTTTTGCCTGCATTCAAGCTTTCTAAATTTTCCGTGCCATCAAGAACATTTTCAAGCCCTATTTCTTACCTGAATTATTTAAAAATTTTAAATAAAAATACGCTAATAATCCATGCTAACGAGATTAACGACAATGATATTAATATTATAAAAGATTCTGGTGCTAGTGTTGTCCACTGTCCAAGGAGTAACTCCTTTTTTAATTCAAATAAATTTCCGTTAAAAAAGGTTTTGGAAAACGGTATTTCAGTTTCATTGGGAACTGATAGTCTATATTCTAATAAATCATTAAGCATTCTTGATGAGCTTCAATATGCCAAAGGGATCCACCCTAATGTTTCTTCTAAGGATCTATTTACTATGGCTACGGTCAATGGAGCAAAGGCGCTTTCTTTTCCCAATATTACCGGAACATTGGAGCCTAATTCTTGTGGAGATTTTACCGTTTTTAAAATTGATAAAAATGTGAAAGTGAATGAAATTAATATTTATGATATCATCTTATCGTTAAGAAAAGCAGATATCATTATGGTAGTGTTGGATGGATGTGTTGTTTGTGATAAACTTAACGGAATAAGTTAGCATGTGTTATAACTACCCTTTGTAATTATCAAATTAATCGTACGCTTAAGGTTAAAATGAAAATCATAACTGATATATATGAAATGAAGAAAATTTCAAAAGATTTAAAAAAATCGTCAAGGCAGATTTCTTTTGTTCCCACGATGGGCAAGCTTCATGATGGACATAGAAGGCTTATCGAAGAAGGGAAAAAATACGGTACGGTTATAGTATCTATTTTTATTAACCCCATACAATTTGGACAAGGTGAAGATTTCAAAAACTATCCGGAAGATTTTAAGAGCGATGTCGAAATATTAGAAAATCTAAAGGTAGAATATCTCTTTAATCCAACGGTAGACATTGTTGATAATACTAAAACGTTTTTGATTGATACTGAATACTCAAACCAACTTTGCGGCGATTTCCGGCCTATTCATTTTCAAGGTGTTTTGACAATAGTAATGAAACTATTTTGCATAATAAATCCGGATATTGCTCTTTTTGGGCTCAAAGACTATCAACAATATATTTTGATAAGAAAGATGGTTGAGGACTTTTTTTTAGATGTTAAAATAGTGCCTGTTCCTTCAGTGCGGGAGGAATGCGGGCTTGCAATGAGCTCAAGAAACTCGTATCTTAGCGAGGGCGATAAAAAAACCGCTTGTAATTTTTATAAATCTCTCAAAAAGACCGTGAAACTATTTAATGCGGGAGAAACATTGTCCCGTAAATTGACCGTTTTTGCTGCAAAAGAATTAATTAAGATTGGGTTTAAAATAGATTACCTGAAGATTATGGATAAGGGGCTCAATATTGATAAGCAATATGTCAGTGCGGGTGACATTCTGCTTTCTGCTGTGAGGTTTAAAGGCGTTAGGCTTATAGATAATATTTTTTTTGAATAATTTTAGGATATTTTTTGTCATTCTTGAAAAAACATATTTTCAAGATATACTCAGGTTAGGGGTGCGTAGATAAAAATGAAAAATGATTTTAGGGTCGCTTTAACATTTAGTGCCGAGTTACCCGGCAAGATTAAGATAAAAACAAGCGCTGTGACGATGCATGGCATTGCTGATAAAAAAAGGGATGGTTTAATAAATGGATTAAGGGCGAGGGCAGTAAGAGATAGTCTTGATTTTAGAAAAAGAAAGCTCTCTATGATGTTTAATCCTGTGTTTGGTGGGTTTGTCTTTTTTTCCGATGCAGTAGGGCTTGGCGATGAGGATGCTGTTGGTTTTGCTAGGTTGTTTTTTGATAAGCTGGAAGAATATTTTCATGTGTCCGTCGTATATTATCACTTGATAGATATAGGAGATATTACTCCTAAGGGTGGTTGTTCATCGAAAATTTTTGATTTTGAAATATTTAATTATAATTTTTACGAACATAGGGCCGTAAAAACCGAGCTTACCGGAGCGAAAAACATAAAAAAGCTCAATGAGCTTGCTGAATTTGTCCTTGCCGAGTGTTCTAAATTTAAATTTGGTGATGCAGATGAAGGGTCTTTAGCATATACATTGGCCGCAAAAGAAAAAGAAGAAATGTCATCCGATCATGTCAATATTAACGACGAAGGCGATGTGGATGGACGTATAGGTTTGAGTCATGAGAGTTGGATGCCGTTAGATCCCTCGGAAAATGCTCCCGTGCTTGAACGTGGAGAGCCACGTGAAATACGTAAGGTAAGCAGTGTCAGGATTTATTTTCAAAAACCGGGAGTAAGGCAGGTTGTATGGAGATTTAGGGATAAACCTGGAACGAGTTCCGAAAAGCCTATTCTGAGAGTATATGTAGACGATAAAATGCTTTGGTACGAACGGTTGGACAGCAGATTTGGAAGCAGGTATATTATTTTTTCGGATGATTACGAGTTGTGTAGGACATGGGTCGATATAGGGTACGTTAACGAAAAGGGAATGTTCACATTTGTAGCAAGAAGTCCTATCTGGCCGCCAAAATGTTTCTCTAAAAGTCTGCCGAAAGCAAACTCCAGAAAGCGAGTGCCTAAAGAGATATCAATGATAGGCGCAAGCGAGGGGATACCTGGCGGGGAACGACTCCCTGTTAATTTATCGGATCCCGGGTATGGTTTTTCCGGTTTAGGGATAAAAAAACAGGGATGAGGAGGCTGTTATATGAATACTAATGTCGGGAAGTGGGTCCCTGTTCTTCATTTTCATTTACCGTTTGTAAGGCACCCTGAGAGGCCTAAGTATTTAGAAGAAGAGTGGTATTTTGAAGCGGTTACAGAGACATACTTACCCCTATTGGAGGCTTTCGAGAATCTTGAACGGGACGGCGTTGATTATCATCTGACTATGTCCTTAACCCCGACGCTTTTGAGTATGATGGACGACGAGTTGCTGTCCGAGCGGTTAAACGAATATGTTAGACTTCGCTTAAAGGTGTTAGATCAGGAGGTATATCGGACGGAGGGTGACCCCGATTTTCATCCGGTTACCCTTTTTTATAGGCAAAGATATAAAGATTGGCACGAAAGGATTAAAGATGGTGGAGGAAAGTATCTCATAAATGAATTCTTAAAGCATAGAATGAGAGGGCATTTAGATATCATTACATCAGCTGCTACTCACGGATTTCTCATATCTATGGTTGGTGAACCGGAGGCCGTTGCCGCACAGATAGAGGTCGGGGTGGAAACGCATAAAAATATTCTAGGCGTGACCCCCACAGGGGTATGGCTTCCGGAGTGTGGCTATACTTCTGGATTTGATGCTATTCTTGAGCGGTATGGTTTAAAATATACATTTTTAGATCGGCACGGAATAGAGTTGGCCGAGCCTGAACCGCCGGGTGGTTGTTTCACACCTATTATTTCCCCTTTTAATGTAGTGATGTTTGGCAGAGATCCTGAAAGCTCTAGGCAAGTATGGTCGTCTAAAGAGGGATACCCCGGAACGCCCATTTATCGTGAATTTTATAGGGATGTTGGTTTCGATTTAGACCTGCCTCATTTGACCCCATTAAGACACGGTGATATCAAGACATTTACCGGCCTAAAATACTATGCTATCACCGGCGACGGGGAATATAAAGAGGCTTATAGGCCATCAGCCGCAAAAAGGAAGGCGTACGAACATGGCGAACAATTCGTTCAACATAGGGAACTTCAAGTACGCCACCTTAAAGATTGCATGAATGAACCGATCGTCGTTTCTATGTATGATGCCGAACTGTTTGGACATTGGTGGTTCGAAGGTCCGTGGTGGCTTGAGGCTGTCTTTAGAAAGATGCATAAAAATGATTTAATAAAAACTGTTACAGCCAAGAATATTGCGGAATCCTTATTAGCAAAATATCACAGTATAGTAAATACGGGCAAGAAAGGTCAGGATAATAATAGTAAAAGTATGGGTTCTTCAATATTTTCTTTAAATGCTTACTATAAAGACAATAATATTTGGATTGCGGAGCCTGCAACATCGTCGTGGGGTGGTGGTGGCTACGCGGAGGTCTGGTTTAATGAAAAAAATGACATTATTCAGCTTTTTTTGTCGGATTTAGCGGCAGAGTTAGTGGATATTTGCACAAACAGATATGATGAAGTAAAATACCGGGACGTTATTAATCAGGCGGCAAGGGAGCTTCTTTTGGCAGAGTCGAGCGATTGGCCGTTTTTGCTTACTACAGGACAGGCCGTAAGTTATGCTGAAAGACGGGTCAAGGCTCACATCGTAAGGGCTAAAAGATGTATCTTAATGTCCACAGGAAAGGAACGATATGACGACGAGTGGTTTAGAGATATAGCATATAAAGACAATATATTTCCGTGGATAGACGCCAAAGCACTGTACGGTAAGAATGTTTGTCAGTCTAACAAGAAAATTATGGAGAAGCCTAAAATTAGATGAATCTGGTTTTGTGGTGGCATATGCATCAGCCTGACTATAGGGATTTGAACGGTGAGTTTATGCTGCCGTGGGTCTATCTCCACGCCATAAAGGACTATATCGATATGCCGTTAAATATAATGGCGAATCCCGGCATGAAGGCCAACATAAATATTACCCCCATTTTAATAGAACAATGGCAGGATTATAATTTTTTATTGGGACGGGCATTAGGTGAGATTGATACAGCTAAGGCCGTTCAAATAATACCAGATCCGTTTTTAAGGCCTCTACTTCTGCAAAAGTTGGACGATAAAACAAAAACTGACATGCTAATTCACTATAAATGGGCTAATTATGAGAAAATGGTAAAACGTTTTGAGTATTACAAAAAACTTTTCGATATAATATCGGAAGATTTTAATATGTTTTATCTCAACGATTCTTATTATTTTGATTTATGCGTCTGGTTTCATCTTGCTTGGTGCGGAGAATGGATGAAGAGATATGATCCTGTAATTGGTTATTTTTTAAAGAAGGGTCGTAATTTTACGATAGATGATAGGCGCTTGCTTCTTGAAAGATTATCCGAATGGATGAAGTATGGTCTGACTTTATATGGATTTCCTGCTGTCAAAGGTAAAAGTAATCCCCCTCTGTCTCCAAGATATCCAAGTTTTATAGCAAAAAAGAAATTAGGCGAATTAAATAGAAAAGAAAAAGGGGAATATAGGGTAACGCTTTCCCCGCATTATCATCCGATTATTCCGCTCCTTATTGATATTCATGGGGGCGCCGTTTCCGCCCAGATGACGAACATAGATTATAAACCTGTTAATGTTTCAGAATATCCTAGGGGGGTAGACGGCGCCAAAAAACATCTTGATATATTAAACAATTATCGGTCAGAGTTAAACAAAAACATTAATGTATTATGGCCGCCTGAGGGGGCATTGTCTTCGCAGGCACTTGATCTTTTTGATGAATACGGCATATGTGTTTGTGCAAGCGGAGAAGAGCTTCTTTCCTTGTCTTCCGGTATGGATGTGCATAAACCGGTTTCTATTCAAGGAAGAAATGCTGTACCGTTGTATAGGGTTTATAAATGGAAGAATACGAGCCTTAAAATAATTTTTAGGGATTCTATGCTGTCTGATTTAATAGGGTTTACTTATGCCGAATGGAGAGGAGATGATGCAGCGGCCGACTTGATAGGCAGGCTGAGTTCGGTGGACGACTTCGATAAAGATGCGGTTGTGGCAGTCATATTAGATGGTGAGAATGCTTGGGAATATTACCATGAAAACGGTTTTTATTTTTTAAATGATTTATATTCTCTGGTATCGGCCCATGTAAAAATTAATCCACTATTTCTAGAAGACATTGATAAAAATTATGATGAGAGTAATTGCATCAAGCTTGACTACGTTTATTCGGGTTCCTGGGTGAAAGGAAATTTAGGCATGTGGGTCGGAGAGGAGCAAAAAAACAAGGCATGGGTCATGTTACGCCGTGTGAAAGAAGAATTTTTAAACTGGGTTGATGTCTTAATGCTTGATGATAAAAATGCGAACAATAAGTCGATTAAGACAAAAATAGACCTTGCGTTAAAACAGCTTATGGCGGCGGAGGGATCAGACTGGTTTTGGTGGTTGGGAAAGGATAGCCCTATTTTTTCCCAGTTCTCTATGGAAAAGATTTTCAGAAACTTTTTAAAAAATACCTATATCTTAATGGATAAGAGCGTGCCGGACTATCTTTTTCAAACCCTTATTTCCACTAAAAAAACCAATGTGGAGATGGGCGGAATGATGCAGCGCGGGCATGAGAAGTAACTTGCTATGACTAATTTTATTCTAGGCTTCCATTGTCATCAACCCATTGGAAATTTTGATTCTGTCTTTAAAGATGTTCACGAAAAATCTTACAGTCTGCTTATCAGGACACTTTCGGCATCAAATATAAAGTTTTGTTTTCATGCATCCGGGGTATTACTCGAGTGGTGGACAAAAAATGACCCTGAATTCATAGATATAATAGCAAAAGGGGTGAAATCAGGTCAAATAGAGCTAATTGGAGGTGGGTATTATGAACCCGTACTTGCTTCTATACCGAAAAGAGATAGATTGTCCCAACTTAAAATGCTTAATGAAAGTTTATACGAGTTGTTTGGAAAATACCCTAAGGGGGTGTGGATTACCGAAAGGATATGGCAGCCGGATATAATCTGTGATATAAGGGATGCGGGTTTAAACTATACTTTTCTTGATGATTTTCAGTTTTTTCAAGCAGGCATTTCTGGTGACGATATAGACAATATTTTTAGAACGGAATATGACGGAACATATTTAGATATTTTTCCGATACATGAAAGATTGAGGTATAAAATCCCCTTTGCCGAATCGGACGAATCATTAAATGAAATTGCATATTTAAACGGACGGAATTCAAACCTTTCGGTGATGTTTGACGATGGGGAAAAAATGGGGGCATGGCCGGATACATATCAGTGGGTTTACGGTAAAGATGGTAGCGAAGGATGGTTGAGAAATTTTATAAATTCAGCAAACATTAATTTTTCGCAGATAAAATTTGAACTTCCTTCAGATATTCTAAATAAAACACACAGGAGAATTCCCGTATATTTGCCTATCTCAAGCTACAGAGAGATGGGAGAGTGGACATTGCCCATAGAAAAAAGGCGTAACTATGAGGCTATAAAACAGGACAATTCTGCGATGTCATTAGGTGAGGGTATATGGCATAATTTTCTAACAAGATATCCCGAAGCAAATTTGCTCCATAAAAGAATGATGTACTTGAGCCGCAAAATTCATTGTGCCGTTAAAAAAATATGCAGTAAAGACCTTGAAGAGGCGCTAAATGAGCTTTTAAAATCGCAGGCTAATGATGCGTACTGGCATGGTGTTTTTGGCGGGATTTACCTTCCCCATATAAGAAGGGCTGTCCATAAAGCGCTTATTTTATCGTACTTGCTGTATAAGGAAAAGACTAAGTGCGGTACGGAAATAGAAAGTAAAGATTTTAACATGGACGGGGAGAATGAGATTCAAATATCCAATAAGTACTGGCTTGTCATATATAAACCTTCTGCCGGTTCTTTTTTAGCATTAGACTATCTTGAAAGGGGCTTAGTCCATGCTCTGGGAGATGTTTTTTGTCTTCATAATGAGTATGATATCTTAAAACTCAAGGAGGCCGGTTGTGACAAAGGTGATATTGAGGTTAATACCGATAACAACAATGGTAAAGATCATTATGAAAATCCGCCCCAAACGATTCACGGGAATGTAAAATATCTACCAGATCTATCGGAAAAAGACTTGATAATCTATCCGGATTTACTGCCGGCGTTTGAAATAAAATTTAACGGAAGTCAGCTATATTTTAAAAATGAGTATATTGAAAAAAATATGGACGCCGTCACACTTAAGTCGTTAGGTTTTATAAATATTGCAGATATGAGTGATAATATTTCTGCAAACCTGAATATGAAGATAAAGATGAATAGATATATAGGGTTTTTTGTGGATTTTTCTCCCATGATTGACGGAAATTTGGATATAATTATGCGGTTTGCGTTTCCAGGCGGTAACGGACCCGCCGTGAATATTAAAATAGGTGAAACCGTTAGGGGGCTGAGCGATTATTCTGAGGATGAATTAAATTTTAGCGATCTTAATTTAGCGTGTCTTACTGATTCATTTTGGGGCGGAAGGGTCATGCTTAAGGTCAAAGCGCGTAGCAATTTCTCTAAAACTTATAATCTTATTTCTAAACCTTTGACTACAGTTTCTTTATCGGAAAGCGGATTTGAAAGAATTTTTCAGGGTATAGAGCTTAGATACAGCTTTAATTTGGTTGCGAAAGATGTTTTTAATAGTATAATAGTAATGGATATAAGGAAGTTATATAAAAGATTAGGAATGGCCGAGTGACTAGGGTTTTCTGTCGGCTGTGAGTGCGTTTTTTCCGGAAAAATATTTCAAGATATGTTAATGCTTCACGATTATACCTATAATTAATTTAATCCTCTTCTTTTGATTTAGAAGTATGAGATATAGGAAATGAATGTTTTTAATAACGAAGTATGGTTTGTAGGTGCGGAAATGGCACCCCTAGTAAAGGCAGGCGGGCTAGGCGACGTGATGGGCAGTCTGCCCAGGGTTATGCTAGAAGCTGGCATGCGCGTAAGGGTTGTTATACCGTATTACAAAAATATAATTCCACAAAATTTTATAAAGATTAAAAAAAGCTACCCTGCAGGAAAGACCTTTTTTGGAGAGATTCCTTTTGAATTCGGTATTAAGACGGGTGTTACGCGCAGCGGTATCCCCTTGGTACTAATTGAACAGGATCATTTTTTTAATCGGCAAGAGGTTTACGGTCCCCACGGAGGGGTCCGTGGTTACAGGGATAATTTATGGCGCTTTGCCATGCTTGCGCATGGGGTTGCATATGCAATGAAAGTTTTGGGTAGTCCGCTAATAGTCCATACGCACGATTGGTCGGGCGGTTTTGTCCCCGCCGTTATAAAGCAAATATTCGGCGACAAAAAGGTTCAATTTTCCGGCGGTAATATATTAGATTTGAGGGCGCATAACCGTGTTAATGCCGAAGGCTCAAGGCCTGCGGTGGTATTTACAATTCACAATCTTGGATATCAAGGGGTTTACGGGATAGACGATTTTTTTGATATCGGATTAGATTTTATATACAACTCTTCCTCTGCTTACGAGCATTTCGGAACACTAAATAGCTTAAAAGGGGGCATGTTGCTCAGCGATACTGTTACGACCGTCAGCCCTGCATATGCCAGCGAGATAATGACCCCCCGCTTTGGGTTTGGGCTTGACGGTGAATTAAAAAATATGTATAACAGAGGCAGGCTAAAGGGTATACTTAATGGCATAGATTTAGATTATTGGAATCCGAAAACAGACAAATTCATTTACTATAATTTAAATTTAAGAGAAAGCGGCTATAAGCTGGTCAATTATAAAGAATGGAAAGATTTTAAGCTTAAAAATAGAAGAGGATTGTCTGCAGATGTTAACTTACCCGTAAAAATTGGGGAAAACGGCAAACCTCTTCCTCTTTTGGGTGTTGTAAGCAGGCTTGCCGAAGAAAAAGGCATAGATCTTTTATTGGATAGCCTTTTTAATTGGCATGATTTCCCTTTTCAGGTTATTATATTAGGGAGCGGTAAAACTGACATCGAAAGCAAAGCGATGTCTCTATCGGGTGCTTATCGAGATAAGGTTTATGTCCAGGTAGGTAAATATGATGAAACTATGGCGCATAAGATATATGCGGCATCAGATATTTTTGTTATGCCGTCAAGAACCGAGCCTTGCGGATTGTCGCAGATGATAGCGATGAGGTATGGCGCCGTCGTCTTAGCCGGAGATACTGGCGGCCTCCATGATACGGTTTCGGACGTGATGGATACAAGTGCTAAAGAACCGTCTGGTATCCTTATTAAGTATTTGGACACGAACGCTGTTTCTTGGGCACTCAATGAATTGTATAATATCTACATGGATACGCATAGTGAAAATTGGAATAAATTGGTCATCAATGCTGCCAATAAGCATTTTGGATGGGATACTTCAGTCAAGGCATATGAAAATATTTACTGCAATATTATTAAGTAGGGTAATGTCGGATTGAATCTACTAGCATATATTAAAATTGTTACGATAGCGTTATCGGTTCTTATTCTATTAGTACTGTCTGTAAAAAAGCCTGAGTTGAGTGATTTCTTTGAAAAAGCCGGACTTTTCAGTATATTTATATTTGTTCTTTTTATACCAATTAGGGATGCTTTTGCCATTTTCGGCATGATTGGGACTATACTCTTCTTTATTGCGTATAAAATAGCTAAGAGAGACAAAGTTGTCCTAAAAACAGGTTTTAATGTACCCATTTTAATATATGCGGGTATCGTAGTAGCATCATTGTTCTGGACATACAGTATTAATGATAGTATTGTACAAGCTGGTGAGGTAGTCTATTTTGTTTTATTCTTTTTTTCAGTGGTAGGTTTTTTGAAAACAAAAAAGAGGATAAACTTTATGGTCTATACCTTTACATGTTCAATAAGTATTGCAATAGTTTACGGTCTTTTTCAGGGTTTTTTTATAAACGCGATGCATTCGTCAAACAGATTGTCGGGGACTATAGGCAATTGGACCAGCTTTCCGGTGCAGGTATCTTACGGTATGGTGGTTATAATAGCTTACTATCTTGTAAATTTTGAGAAACAGGGTGGCGGTAGATACGGGGGTTCGGTTAAGAGGGCTACCTTGTCCGTGATATATACCGCGTTGTGGATTATTGTTACTGCGGGATTTTTAGATATCGTGTTATCGAAGGCAAGGTCCGCATGGATAGGCGTTATACCTGCAGTTTTTGTATTAATGTATTTGAAATCCAAAAAACTATTCTTGGTAGCATTGGTATTAATCTTGGTCTTGAATATGGGATTTTTTTCCGTTTCCAAAACATTTAAAAATAGAATGCTTTCTATGTTTAATCCTAGAATTTATAAATTAGAATTGAAAAATCATGGTGATATTGAAAGTCATATTGCACTAATAGAGTCCGCATGGGCGGTATTTAATAAATTTCCACTGACAGGTGTGGGAATTGGAGCATTTTCCAAGTATTTTAATGAACATAAAGATGTACGCTTCCCGTGGTATCATAATCCCAAAACGGGTAAAGAAATTTATGATCTATACGATAATTGGCCGGAGAACGGTTACATGCAAACCTTAGCGGAGACGGGGATATTTAGCTTTATTGTTTTAATGTGGCTTTTTTATCTTGCGCTAAAGAAACCCCTTAAGCTTTTTTTAGGCACAGATGATAAATTTAAGCGAAAGATAGCTGCAATAACACTAGGCGTGAGCATCGTTTTTTATGGCTCTTTTATGGGGGTTGCCAATATGTCAAATGACGAGCTTGCCAATCTTTGGTTTTTTTTCTTAGCCTTATTTGCGGCGGCGAGTTTGTTGCCTTCTTCCATATCAAAAAAAAATATTCAGAATAAGGACAATGCTATCACAAAGAAATAAAATTATTGCGCAGTATTTATATATTTTAAGCCTTATTTTTATCTGCACCGGCTTTTTTATTGCGTTTGCAACCTATGATATGATGAGTCCTGCAATTACAGGCCATAGGTTGTACGGTATTGCAGACTATATCTGGCTTTTGATCCCCGTAAGCATTATTTTTTACATTCTTCTTTTCGCGTTTCAAATGTACGCGAACCTTAATATTAAGGATTTTAAGGCTGATGTTGTACAGTTTTTTGAAATAACGCTCATAACAGTCTTCCTGCTCTTTGCCATCTTATTTATGTTCAGAATAACATATATTTCAAGGCTTTTTGTGGGATATTTTGCGGTTTATTCATTTTTATCGCTTATATTGGCGGATTTTATAGGGGGAAAATTTACCAAGGGACTTAAAAGACGCGGCTACTCCATGAGGAATATTCTTCTTGTGAACGGTAGCGCCGTCAATACAAGCGTAATAGGCAATGTTGGCATCAAGGAAACCATTAAATCTAAAGAATATCTTGGGATAAAATTGATCAAAGAAATAGATAAAGACGATTTGGGTAATCTGGAGAATTTTGTCCTAAATAATCCAATAGATGAGGTGATATTTAATATTACAGGGGATGAGCTGGCTGATATAAAGGATATAGCACTCTTTCTGGAAGAAAAGGGCATAACGGTTAGAATATTGACTAATTTTGTTCCTTTTAAATATTCAAAGGTTTCTTTGGAAAGATTGGGCGATTATTCTTTTATCTCGTTTTATACATCTCCGGAGGACGATATAAGACTATTTACAAAAAGGATGGTTGATATATTCGGTTCTTTGGTCGCAATGATTGTATTTATGATACCGTCTATAGTTATAGCTATTTTGATTAAATTGACATCAAAAGGGCATGTCTTATATAAAAGCAAACGCGTTGGGAAAAACGGAAGACTTTTTACATTTTATAAGTTTAGAACAATGAATGTTGGCAGTGATGGGTTGCGGGAAAAGTTGTTGCGGGAACGCAGCAGGGATGGTATAGAAATAAAGCTTAAAGATGACCCGAGGTTAACGGCGATAGGGAAGTTTATGCGAAAAGCAAGCATTGACGAGCTTCCCCAGTTTTATAATGTTTTAAGGGGCGACATGAGTATTGTTGGTCCTCGTCCACCGATGCCCGACGAGGTTGTGAAATATTCGACAAAACAGAGGAGAAGAATTTCTATGAAGCCCGGTATTACGTGCCTATGGCAGATTAGTGGGAGAAGCAGGCTTACGTTTGACGATAGAGTGAAATTAGACTTAAAATATATAGACAATTGGTCGTTAAAACTTGATTTTATAATTATTTTAAAAACGGTGCCCGCCGTTTTGTTTGCAAAAGGGGCATTATAAAATGAGATATAATAATAAAATTGTTGCTAACATTTTTCTTTTAATTGCTTTTTTTATTTTTATAGGCACTTTTTTTGTCAATACACAGAGCGTTTGGCTTTTTATACTGAAAAGAGCGTCTGAGGCCGCATTAATAGGCGGCATTGCGGACTGGTTTGCTATTACCGCCCTATTTAAGTACCCCTTTAATATTCGTATACCGCATACAAATATTATTGAAAATAATAGAGAACAGATCACAAGCATGATAAGTAATATGGTTAACGATACGTGGCTCGGAAAAAAATTTCTTGGAGCGGAGATAAATAGAATAGATTTTTATGACATTATCGTAAAAGTGATAGGAAAGGATAGAACTAATAAAAGAATAAGGTTTTACTCACGGAAATATCTCGTCAAATTTTTAAAATATTCTAAATCTGATAAATTTAATAAATTTGTAAACGATAAACTTAAACAAGCTATAGGTCAAGATTTATCCTTAAAGATATTGAACGGTATAACTGTATTTATGGAAGGTGAGGATTTCGATAAAATTTATGAAATTTTATCGGATTATATCAAGCGTTATGTATCCGAATATGAAGCTAAAGATATGATCAGAAATATTATAGAAGTATCATCTAAGGAAATGATATATTCTATAATGACTTTAGGCAAGAGTCTGATAAATAATAATTTTGATAAGGCTATTAAAAATTTATGTGATTTTGCAAATTTAACCATAGATGAGAATAAATCATCTTTAAAAAAACAGATAAAGGAAATAATTGTAAAATATAAGGATAACTCGGTAATAAAAAATATTATTATATCTTTTGCTACAGAAACAAAGATTTTAAATGTTGAGCTTTTATCAAACGAGATAATCTTAAAAATAAAGGATCTTATTACCGAGATACAAAATGATCCGTCAAACGATATAAGATTGAAGTTAAGGGCTTATGCATTAGGTGTCCTCGATAATTCCGGTGAGGATATTCGGCGTGAGGTTTTGGATAATGTCGAAACGATTATTTATAAAAATTCTGATAAGCTGAAGGGTTATTTGCTAGATTACATAGATAATAGCGAAGGTAAGCAGTTTATTAAAAAGCAGGTGTTGAGTTTTATAGATTCCGACGGAATCAAGATTGCGGAGCAGTTTAATGAGCAAATCAAGGATATAATTATGACGACAGGCATGAATACGGTTAACGCGGTAATAGACGGTAATAAGGCATATATACTGAATAAAAATTTATTTAAGGGTAAATTTGATTATATAGTGGATTTAATTCAAAATGAGGCATCTAAAAAAAGTAGCGAGATAAACACTTTTTTTAGAGAAAAAACTATATATGCAATGAGGATTAATCACTCCATAATAGGAAAGTTGGTGCGGCAATATTTAGAAAGTTTAAATCATAAAAAATTAGCAGATCAAATAGAATCCAAGATTGGTAATGATTTGCAGTATATACGGATAAACGGTGCATTAGTCGGTTCAGTTGTTGGCATAATTATAGCGCTCATCGGTTTGCTCATGAAGGTCGTTCATTGAAATGAGAGAATGCATGTTAGATAAAAACGGTTAGAATCATTATAATATAGCGGTATCATAATGAAATCTGTTTACTTTTTTTGAAAATTGTATTAAAATGACTCGAATTTTTTGATATTAATATTTGATTTTAGGAGGCAACTAAATTATGAAACTTAATTTAACAAGCAAGATTTTAAAGGCACACCTTGTTAGCGGAGAATTAAAACAGGGAGCAGAGATTGCCATAAGGATAGATAATACACTAACGCAGGATGCGACTGGAACGATGGCTTATCTTCAGTTTGAAGCAATTGGTGTTCCAAGGGTTAAAACAGACTTATCCGTTAGTTTTATAGATCATAACACACTCCAGGCAGGATTTGAAAATGCGGATGACCACAGGTTTTTACAGACCGTTGCCGCTAAATACGGAATATTATACTCTAGGGCGGGAAATGGCATCTGTCACCAGGTTAACCTTGAAAGATTCGGTGTTCCTGGTAAAACACTACTAGGCTCGGATAGTCATACCCCGACGGCAGGCGGGCTTGGGATGATTGCTATTGGAGCGGGTGGACTAGATGTTGCTGTTGCAATGGGCGGCGGCGCATTTTACATGACCACACCCAAGGTTGTTTTGGTTAAACTTTTAGGAAAGCTTTCGGAGTGGGTTTCTGCTAAGGATGTAATCTTAGAGCTTTTAGGACGATTAACGGTAAAGGGAGGCGTCGGAAAGATTTTTGAGTATGGCGGAGAGGGCGTTGAAACCTTAACCGTCCCTGAAAGGGCGGTTATCACTAATATGGGTGCGGAACTCGGAGCTACTACATCTATTTTTCCGAGTGACGAAAAGACCCTTGAATTCTTAAAAGCAGAGGGTAGAGTGGCTAATTATACAGCCCTTGCTGCCGATGAAGGTGCCCCCTACGATGAAACGATAGAGATCGATTTAAGCTCTTTGGAACCACTTGCTGCTAAACCGCACATGCCCGATCAGGTGGCTAAAATAAGTGAGTTGAGCGATACAAAGGTTGATCAGGTTGCCATAGGAAGTTGTACTAATTCGTCTTATGTAGATTTAATGACCGCCGCAAGTATTTTGAAGGGCAAGAAGGTTCATCCGGATGTGAGCCTTGTTATATCCCCAGGGTCCAAACAGGTTTTCGAGATGATAGCTAAAAATGGGGCATTAGCCGATATCATAGCATCTGGCGCCAGAATACTTGAGTCTACTTGTGGTCCCTGTATCGGTATGGGGCAATCTCCTAAGTCGGGCGCTATTTCTTTAAGAACATTTAATCGTAATTTTGAAGGAAGAAGCGGAACAAAGGATGCAAAGATATATCTTGTTTCTGTGCAAACTGCTGCAGTTTCTGCATTGACTGGGCATATTACCGATCCAAGGAGCATGGGTAATGCTCCTAACATTAAAATGCCCGATAAATTTAATATAGATGATTCTATGGTGCTGCATCCTTCTACCAACCCAGATGCGATTGAGGTTTATAGGGGGCCAAACATTAAACCGTTACCGCTTCAGGATAGGCTTCCTGAGTCCTTGAGCGGCAAGGTGCTTCTTAAGGTAGAAGACAATATAACGACCGATCATATCATGCCTGCGGGTTCTAAAATACTTCCATTAAGATCAAATATACCAGCAATATCAAAGTATGTCTTTGAGTCTATAGATAATACCTTTGCAGAAAGGGCGCTAAAGGAAAAGGGTGGCTTTGTTGTAGGCGGTGAAAATTATGGACAGGGTTCAAGTAGAGAACATGCGGCGCTTGCGCCGATGTATCTCGGCGTAAAGGCTGTTATAGCAAAATCGTTCGCAAGAATCCACTTTGCGAACCTTGTTAATTTTGGGATTTTGCCTTTGACATTTAAAAATGAATCGGATTATGATAAGATTAATCAGGATGATGAGCTCTCTGCCCCCGATATTTTAAAAGAACTCTGCGAACATAAATTGATTACATTTCTTAATAAGACAAAAAATGGTGAGAAGTACATGTTCAATTGTGATTTAACCGAAAGGCAGGTCAAGATTATTAAAGAGGGCGGATTATTAAACGAGACGAAGGTTAGGTCTAAATGAACTTTGTAAGCGATAATTAATCATATAAACAATTTTAATGCTATCTTCCGAATTTAATAAAAATATTAGAAAGGTCCTTGTATCGTATAAAAAGGATGCTGAAGAAGCGCTTAAGTCTGCGAACTATGTTTGTGAAATTATAAAAAACAAGGGTATAGATGCAGTAGTTAGCCCGAGCATGAGCATAACTGCTTCAGATATGAAAGATGTTGGACTTGTTATAGTTTGTGGCGGAGACGGTACCCTTTTAATTACCTTTGGAAAGATATTTCCATCAGAGGTTCCTATCGTTGGAATAAATTTCGGAAAGCTTGGGTTTCTTGTTGAGATCTCCGAGTCTTTAAGGGATAATGCTATTGAAAAGATATTCGACGGCTCTTTAGAGTTTAATGCTCGGATGGCTTTGGATGTTGATGTGATAAGATATGGCAGGTCAATTACCAAATTTGTTTCATTAAACGAAGCAACCATTGCAAGAGAAAGAAGTATTCATGCAAGGGTAATCGATTTAACCGTTCATGTTGATAATGTATGGCTTAACGATTTTAGAGCAGATGGGCTTATTCTTGCTACGCCCACCGGTTCTACCGGTTACTCGTTGTCAGCCGGCGGCCCTATTGTTCAGCCCGACGTAGATGCATTTATACTTACTCCTGTTTGTCCCCATACCTTGACTAATAGGCCGGTAATAATTAATCCGTGCGAGTTAAAGATAAAAATTGCTCCACAAGAAAGAGACATCTTTATATCCGTTGATGGAAGGGAAGGCATAAGGCTTAGTGACAACGATGAAATTATTATTAAAAAACACCCGTCTAAATTTTATCTTTCCGCATCATTAAACCTCAATTATTGGGACATATTGAGATCTAAACTAAATTGGTAAGGCAATTTATTTAAATATTTCCGGTATGCGATGATAAAAAAGATATACATAAAAAATTTTGCCACAATAGATTTTTTAGAGGTAGACTTTTGTAAAAAATTAAATGTATTGAGCGGAGAGACCGGTGCCGGCAAAAGCATAATAATAGAATCAATTAATTTTTTGTTTGGGTTTGCAAAAGGGGCTCATATCATAAGGACGGGCGAGAAAGAGGGGTACGTCAGCGCCGTATTTAATATATACGGCGAAGAAAAAAAAGCCGATTCCGCCCGCATATTTGACGAAAGCGGAATAAATTTTGAAGAAAATGAAGATATTATCGTAAAAAGGATAGTTTATACGACGGGGAAGAGTAAATATTTTATAAATAATGAGCCCGTAAATAAGATTGTTGTTGAAAGGCTAAGCGGAAATCTAGTTAGTATCTTTGGGCAAAATGACAAAAAGATATTAATTTCACAAGAAAGTCAGCTTGCTTTTGTTGATGGATCCGCTAAAAACCAAGTGCTTTTGGCCAATATCAAGGATATTTACGATAAGATTAACGCACTTAAAAGAGAAAAAGATGCCATCAAAAAAACCATAGATGATATATCGAGAATTAAGGTCATAAATTCCTATATTATAGACGACGTGGAAGGGCTTGAAATAAGTTCAGAGAACGATGACGTTATCCTGCAAGAAGAGCTTAAAAGACTTGAAAATATAAATGATATAAAAGATTATATTTCATCATCTATCAATTTAATTGAGAATGAAGAGTTTGGCATATTAAAAAGTTTAACCCCGTTAATATCGAATCTTTCAAGGCTGTCTGATGTCGACCCTAATTTTAAGAAAAAAGAAGAATTTCAAAATGCCGAAAGTGCTAAAATTTTGATCGAAGATGTACTATTGTTTCTGGAAGGGTATTCTGATTTTGAATTTGACGAAGAGAGATTGAGTGAGATTAGATTGAAAATAGACAAAATAATCAGTACGGAGAATAAGTATAATGTTTCCAACCTAGATGAGTTATTTAGGCTGTATGATGAAGCAAAAAATGAGATTCAAAATATTTCGGGATTAGAATACAAATTTAATAAACTTGAAGTGGATATGAGCGAATTAAGGGATAAGTTCATCAGTATGGCGGATGATTTACACAAAAAGAGGGTAAAATTTGCCAAGATTCTTGAAAGGAATATTGAAGATGAGATCTCACTGCTAGGAATCAAGCCTGCCTTTAAAATAGAGATAAATAAACAAGACTTTAAGGACTATTTTTCCGATACAGGGTTGGATAGTTGCAAGTTTATGTTTTCCGCTAATCCTGGAGAAAGCCCGAAGTCTCTTTCAATGGTTGCTTCCGGCGGGGAACTTTCCCGGCTTAGTCTTTGCATGTTAAAGGTTGCAAACTCAAAAAAGGATTTACCAGCATTTATATTCGACGAAATAGATTCAGGGATAGGTGGTGATGTTGCAAATTTTGTCGGATATGCGCTTAAAGACATCTCTACAACTAATCAGGTTGTTATTATTACCCACCTTGCGCAGGTAGCCTCTTTTGCGGACGATCATTTTTTTGTCTTTAAAGAAGTAGTAAACGAAAAAACATATACAAAGATAAAAAGACTTTCACTTGAAGAAAGGGTGAAAGAAATAGCGAGAATGCTGTCGGGGGATATAAAAAGTTCTGCCGCAACATCTCATGCGAGAGAAATCCTTAAAAAAAGGGGCTTTGCTGTATAAATTGAAAAAACACAGATGCCAAGAAGACGGTAAAAATGTCGGCATAATATTAAGAAAGGCGTTAATGTGTGATGTTAAGCCGCTTTACAATCTTTTTTATGAATATTCCAATGCGGGAGATATGCTTCCTCGTTCGATGAGCGATATATATGAACATTTAAGGGATTTTTATATAGCGGAAAACTCAGGCGATATTATCGGCGCTTGCGCACTGACCATAGTATGGGAAAGCCTTGCAGAGATAAGGTCGCTTGCCGTCAAAAGATCTCATACAGGGAAGCTTATCGGGACGGAATTAATAAAAAAATGCATTGATGAGGCAAAATTTTTTAAGGTAACAAATATATTTGCACTTACCTATAAACCTCAATTTTTTCAAAAATCAGGTTTTACGGTAGTAGATAAGTCTGAACTTCCGCACAAAATATGGAGCGATTGTATAAATTGCGTAAAATTTCCTGATTGTGACGAAACTGCGGTAATGTTAAAGTTATAGATGTTTATAATTTTAAAGACAAGTAATTAATGGACAAAATTTAAATTATATATTACAATGAACAATATGTATGTTTTATAATAATGGAGGGATTACAAATTGTTCAATATTTTTAGGAGGGAGGGTCTGTCCGGAGGCGTAGAGCAAATAACCCCCGAAGAGGCATTAAAAAAAATATCAAGGAAAGATGGGGGCGAAGAAGCGCTGGTGATTGATGTTAGGGAAGTTCATGAGTTCAACGGTAAATTAGGACATATAGAAAATGCCAAATCTGTTCCCATAAGGCTTTTGCCGTTAAAAATAGCAGATCTTGAAGCATATAAAGATAAAGAAATAATTGCCGTTTGTCATAGCGGAGCCAGAAGTTATTCCGTATGTATAATGCTAAAAAGACATGGTTTTGATAAAGTATATAACTTGAAGGGTGGCATGATTTCATGGAAAAAATTTGGATTTAAGTCACATGTGTGATAAGGGCTTGCTACTATGAATGAAAAAATAGATTCCATAACTAAGGATTTTCACATTTTCGTGGTGTCGGATTCTACCGGTGAGACCGCAGAAAAAGTAGTGAGGGCAGCAGTTTCTCAGTTTGCCATTCCGGAGGTCCATCTAAAGAGGTTTCTCTTAGTAGATTCCGAGTTAAAACTGAGGGAAATTATCACGGAGGCTGTGGGTAAAAATGCCCTTATCATTTTTACTTTAGTCAAGGATAGTCTTAGAAATATTATGCTTCAGGAGTCTAGCGAAAAAGGGGTTACGAGCATTGATATCATCGGTCCCGTACTAAATTCCATTTCGTATATATTAGATATTTTGCCCGAGAGAAAACCGGGGTTGATTCATAGGGTAAATGACGAATATTTCAAGAGAATAGATGCACTAGAATATGCGGTAAAACATGATGACGGGCAAAGGGTAGATGAGATTACCGAAGCGGATACACTTATTTTGGGGGTGTCAAGGACATCAAAAACACCGTTGTGTTTGTTTCTTGCCCAGCGGGGTTTTAAGGCTGCAAATATTCCCATAATAGATGAACAGGGTATCAATGATGTTGTTTACAAAATTCCCGGCGGAACAATATTTGGATTGGTTTCGGATGCTGTTAGAATATCAAACTTAAGGAAAGAAAGATTAAAAAGGATGGGGCTTTCGTTTTCGTCTGATTATGTTTCTATAGAATCAATTGAGAAAGAGTTGTCTCATTCAAAAAACATCTATAGTAAGCTAAATGCATTTGTCATAGATATTACGGATAAATCAATTGAGGAAGTAGCCGCCGACATTATTTCCCATATAAATAGCAAATAAAACTTCTATTTGTGCTTATTAAAAGTTAGCAGTACAGTTATAAATACACTAAAAAGGGATAAATTATAAATGAATTTCGATGATACAGTTGCATTAGTAGATAGTTTGTCTAAAAAGAAAGGGGTGCAATATCAAATTTACCTCTTTAACTCCAAAATTTTAGAAATGGAGTCGGAAGATTCTGCCATATCAAGCTATACAGATGCAGAAACCAACGGATTTAGCTTAAGATTATTAGATGAAAAAAAAATGAGTTTCTCGTACTGCTTTGGACTTGACGAGAAAAAGGTTGAAGATGCATTCTATAGTACTTTTTCCTTGTTGAAATTTATGGAGGAAAACGAATATGCGGACATCGCACCTCGAAATGATATCTTGTTTTCTCAAGATATAGGAGAAAAGCTGGGAATTTATTCTTCAAAGGCGGATGAAATTGGCATAGAGAAAAAGAAAGAGAGCCTGCTGGAGATGGAAGGAATTGCATATTCCTATGATAAAAGAATATATAAGGTCGATAAGCCGACCTATACAGAATCATTGGTTTCCAAAAGAATTTGTAACTCTAACGGTTTGGATTTGGTGTCAAAAAAAACCTTTTATGAGATTTTTTTATCTGTTGCAGCAGGGGGCGGCGATGATACCGGCGCGGGGTTTGATTTTGATTTTTCTCATGAGTTTGATGGACTGAAGTTTAGAAAAGTTTCAATGAATGCTGCTAAAAAGGGCATAGATCAACTTGGTGCAAGGATTGTTTCTAGTGGAAATTACAATATCTTATTTGATAATTTTACATCCTCGGAACTCCTTTCAATATTAAAACAGTCATTCTATGCAAGTAGTATTTATAAAAAAAAGTCCATTCTTGCGGGTAAGCTCGGACAAAAAATATTTTCGGACAAACTTAACATTGTAGATGACGGGCTTTTGTATGGAGGGGCATTGACCGATATATTTGATGGGGAAGGGGTAGGTATGGAAAGAACACCGTTATGTGCCAACGGTGTTATGAAATCCTTCCTGTATGATATAGAATATGCAAAAAGATTTAACACTAAATCCACGGGGAACTCGGTTATCGCTTCGTATAAACTTCCTTCCGAGATAGGCTCGACCAATTTTTTTATAGAAAATGGAGCCACTCCGCTCATGGATGTTATTGGGTCGATGAAGGAGGGGTTATATATAAATGAGCTTATGGGGACACATATGGCGAAGCCTTATACCGGTGAATTTTCGCTTGGAGCGTCCGGCTTTTATATAAAAGATTCTAAGTTTGCATTTCCGGTTAAGGGAATAGTCATAAGTGGTAATTTGTTGCAATTGTTTAACGCTATAGCTAATATCGCAAACGATATCCGTTTTTTCGGATCAACAGGGTCGCCCTCAATTTTATTTGAAAACGTACAGGTTTCAGGTAAATAAATTATGGATATACATTAATTTTATAATATTTATGGAGCGTGCCTAAAGTGGCAATTAAGTTACTAAAAAATATTTTCGGAACAAGCAACCAGAGAGAGATTTCCAAATTAAAGCATGTTATAGATGATATTAATTCTTTAGAAGCTAAATATTCTGGCTTTACAAATGATGAGCTTAAGGGAATGAGGCTTAAGTTTAAAGAGGAAATTAAGGGATACCAAGGGGATAAGTTAGATAAAAAATTAGAAGAGATTTTGCCTCAAGCCTTTGCGGTTGCGAGGGAAGGTGCCAAGAGAGCGTTGAATATGCGACCTTTTGATGTTCAACTCATTGGAGGAATAGTTCTGCATTCTGGTAAAATAGCCGAGATGGCAACCGGAGAAGGCAAAACCCTTGTGGCTGTTCTTCCCGTATACCTTAACAGTTTAACCGGGAAAGGTGTACATGTTATAACGGTTAATGATTATCTTGCAAAGAGAGATTCGGAGTGGATGACTAAGGTTTATAATCTTTTAGGTCTTTCCGTCGGCGTAGTAACGAACGATTTAAGTGATGAGGAAAGAAAAAAGGCTTATAATTGCGATGTAACTTATGGAACCAATAATGAATTTGGTTTTGATTATTTAAGGGATAATATGAAATTTTCTTTGGACGATTATGTTCAAAGAAAGCTTAATTATGTAATTATAGATGAAGTGGATTCGGTGCTAATAGATGAAGCAAGAACCCCGCTTATAATTTCAGGTGAATCCGATGAAGCAACCGAGCTGTACTATAAGGCAGATGACGTTGTTAAATTTTTAAAAAAAGATACGGATTTTACCGTTGACGAAAAGTTGAAGACCGCAATTTTAACCGAAGCTGGCATTGAACGCGTTGAGCATGTATTGAACATAAAAAATATTTATGATCCGCGTCACTTGGATGCTCTTCATTCCATAAATCAGGCGTTGCGGGCACATGCCTGCTATTTCATGGATGTTGATTATTTGGTTCAGGATAATCAAGTTGTTATAGTCGATGAATTTACAGGACGACTAATGAACGGAAGGCGTTATGGAGAAGGACTTCACCAGGCGCTGGAAGCAAAAGAGCGTCTCAAGGTTGAGGGAGAAAATCAGACACTTGCAACTATTACATTTCAAAACTTTTTCAGGATGTATGATAAACTTGCCGGAATGACTGGAACGGCAGATACCGAAGCAGAGGAATTTAAAAAGATATACAATCTCGATGTAATAGTTATACCTACTAATAAGCCTATGATTAGAGTGGACGCGACTGATTTGGTTTTTGCTACCGAGGCTGAAAAATTTAATGCGATTGCGGAAGAGATTATAGAAAAATACAAAAAGGGGCAACCGATTCTTGTAGGAACGGTTTCCGTTGAAAAGTCTGAGAGATTGAGTCTAACTTTAAAGAAAAGGGGTATCCCTCATTCTGTTTTAAATGCAAAAAATCATGCAAAAGAGGCTCATATTATTACAAATGCAGGTCAAAAAAAATCCATAACCATTGCGACTAATATGGCCGGAAGAGGGGTTGATATTGTTCTTGGCGAAGAAGTAGTAGGGTTGGGTGGTTTGCACGTTATGGGGACGGAAAGACATGAGTCTAGGCGGATAGATAATCAGCTTAGAGGTAGGTCCGGCAGGCAAGGTGATATCGGTTCTTCCAGATTTTACGTTTCATTGGAAGATGATCTTATGAGAATATTCGGTTCTGAAAAACTTGCTCCATTTCTTGAAAGGCTAGGGTTAAAAGATGGCCAAGCAATTGAGCATAAGATGATTTCAAAGGCTATAGAAAACTCTCAGAAAAAGGTTGAGGGACATAACTTTGATATACGAAAAAATCTCATAGACTACGATAATGTCATGAATAAACAGAGAGAATTGGTCTATGGTTATAGGAAGATGATTCTCCATATAAGCGAGCTTGACGAGATGCAAGACGAAATTATATTTGATATCGAATCATTAATAAGATCATACATAGAGGATTATATCCCAGAAAAATTGCATAGTATAAATTGGGATATTGACGGTCTTTTGGACGTTATAAAGGTTAACCTGGATGTAGATGTTTTATCTATTCAGTTCATGAATATTCCGGATCATAAGGATAAAGATGAGGAGACACTGAAAGGGTCGCTGGTGGAAGATTTTAGGAAACTTTCAAAGGATGAGTTGCTCGTTAGCCTTGTAGGGCTGGTTAAAAAACAGGTAGATTTAAAAATTTCCTCGTTTCCGGATGAGGATAGGATAGATATAGTTAAAGCACTTTATTTACAAGCGGCAGATAGTCTTTGGAAAGATGCGCTGACGTCCTTAGACAGCTTAAAAGAGGGCATAGGGCTTAGGGGATATGCGCAGGTAAATCCGTTAATTGAATATCAAAAAGAGGCATATGAATTATTTATTAATATGCAATTTAGGATGAAGGAAGAGGCGATAAACTCTATTATGACCATTCGGTTAGAAGAGAGTTTAGGTGCAGGGGATATCTTTGCCGGAGCCGGTTTATATTCCGATAACCTAATTTTATCTCATGATGAAATACTTTCCGAAAATGAATCTAAACAAAAGCCTATAGTAAAACCTAAGAAGATTGGAAGGAATGAACCGTGTCCATGTGGGAGCGGCAAAAAATATAAACATTGTCATGGAAAAAATTAATCAATTTAGTAAATGAGTGTTAAAAATTTTTTATTTTCGGCTAAATCTTCAGGGCTAAAGAAGGACGGTGGTTTAGATGTCGGATTAATGATATCCGAAATTCCGTTGAGGGTCAGTGCTGTTTTTACGAAAAATAAAATCAAAGCGGCACCTGTTGTTATCTCAAAAAGACATTCCAAGAATACTATTAAGGCATTGATCGTAAACTCAGGCAATGCGAATGCTTGTGAAGGCAAGGACGGATTAAGCGATGCTCTTAGGGTTATTAAGTCTGTTGCTGAAGAGATAGGGATTGCCGAGGATAATATTATTATCTGTTCTACGGGGGTAATCGGAGAAAGGCTTGATGCTTCATTGATAGAAAACGTTGTTCCGCAATTGGTAAAATCTGCAGATGAGAGCGGTTTGAATGATTTTGCAAAATCTATAATGACCACTGACACATTCTCCAAGACAGCGTCCAGAAATGTTTTTATAAATGATGTAAAATATAGAATAACAGGTGTAGCAAAGGGCTCAGGCATGATAATGCCCAATATGGCAACTATGCTTGCCTTTATCTTTACGGATATTCCCCTCACTAAAAAGATAGCGGACATTATGTTCAAAGATTGTGTGAACGGCTCATTTAATTCTATCACCGTTGACGGAGATACTTCGACAAACGATACCGCTGCTTTCTTTTACCCCGATGCAGGGCTGGGAGATTCGTGCGACGTTTTGGTTGAGAAATCGGATATGAATTATGGGTTAATCAAAAACACTCTTGGCGAAGTATGTTTTGAATTGGCAAAAATGATTGTAAAAGATGGTGAAGGCGCGTCAAAGTTTGTAACGATTACCGTGGTTAATGCTTATACGGAAACAGCGGCTAAGCGCGTTGCATTTACCATTGCAAATTCCAGTCTTTTTAAAACAATGATTACCGGAGAGGATTTAAATTGGGGGCGAATAATTGCCGCGATAGGAAGGTCGTCTGTCAAAATAAAACCTGACAATATAGATATTTATATAAATGATAAAATGATAGTCGAAGATTCCATTGCATCAAAAAAGATAGATAAAGATGTAGAAGAGACGATATTGTCACCAAAAGAGATAGATTTAAAAATAGATCTTCATTGCGGTAATGCCGTTGGAACAGTTTTGACGTGTAATTTAACCAAAGAGTATGTGGACATAAACGCTTCATATAGAAGTTAGTCTCAAAACGCAAATTTATGAAAATACCTATTTTATATTATCATAAGATAGATTTCCCCAAAAAAAATGCAGTATATAAAGGTTTATACGTAACTCCAAAACAGTTCAAAAGGCAAATGTTTTTATTGAAAATTTTGGGTTATCATTCCATAAATCCGAAAGAACTTTTACGTTTCGTCAAGGGACATAAGCCTCGTGTGAAAAAGCCGATATTAATCACATTTGATGATGGATATGAAAATAATTTCCTTAATGCTTATCCTATATTGAAAACTATGGGTTTTACAGCTTTATTTTTTATAAGTACCGGGCTTATTGGAAAAAAGAAATCCGTATTAGATGAAAGGGAGACTATCCCAGAGGATTTTTTAAGTAAAAATAAGATTAGATTAATGCATAATGATGGTTTTTTTGTTGGCTCTCACGGGATTAATCATTATCATCTTAATAGAGTAGAAGAGGGTGTTTTAATAGGTGAATTAATTGCATCCAAGGCTTACCTGGAAAATATATTGGAGACCGATATAGATTTTTTTTCATACCCCTTTGGCAGTTATAACCTTGATATTATGAGAGCTGTAAAAAACGCCGGATATTTAGCTGCATTTACGACGGTAAAAGGTAAGGTAAAAACCGGAGATAATTCATATGAATTAAAAAGAATATCTGTTAACGGATATAATACTATTTTTAATTTTCTTTTTAAAATAATTTTCTTGCAATAAAAGTGTAAAAATGATAAAAGGATAAATTCGTTATTTAAAATTAATCAAAATCGTACCCATCTGCCAGCTGTGCTTGTTAGGTTTACTACGGATGGGGATAAAAAAGCGCAAAAGGAGAAGAAAATGCCATTTAATGTAACGATTAAACAGTTGTTGGAAGCGGGTGTTCATTTCGGTCATCAAACAAAAAGGTGGAATCCAAAGATGAGGCCTTACATCTACGGGGCGAGAAACGGGATACATATAATTGATCTCCAGAAGTCTCTGCCTTATTTTCAGGAGGCATACGATAAGGTGTCGGAGATTGCTAGCACCGGAGGAGTAATCCTTTTTATAGGTACAAAAAAGCAGGCCAATTCTATTATCGTAGAAGAGTCAAAAAGGTGCAATATGCCCTATGTTAATGAAAGATGGCTTGGCGGTATGCTCACCAATTTTGCTACAATCAAGCTTTCTATCATGAGGTTAAAAGAGCTTGAAAGGCTTAAGGAATCCGAAGAATTTTTTAAATTCACAAAGAAAGAAATGCTAAAGATGGATAAGGATAGCTTAAAACTTCAGAGAGTTCTTAATGGAATCAGGGATATGGAAAAGATTCCGGATGCAGTTTTTGTAGTAGATATTCACCACGAAATAATTGCTGTTAACGAGGCGAAAAGACTTGAAATTCCGATTATAGGCGTTGCGGATACAAATGCCGATCCTATGTTTGTTAATTACATAATTCCAGGAAATGACGATGCAATAAGGGCAATCAAGTTAATCATGAGCGTGATGGCGGATGCTGTTTTGGAAGGCACGAAAATTTACGAAGGAAGATTTAATAAAGGAAAGACAAGTAATAATATCACAGGGGATATTAATGAAGATACATTTGAATCACCTGCTGCTGAAGAACCGAAGGCAAGCGTGAGTTCCACCGGCGGAGATAACGACGATGTTTCTATATAATATATAAAGCCAAGGAGGGTAAATAATTGGAAAAAACATCAAAGATTGATGCGGGATTAGTTAAGGATTTGCGTTCGGCGACCGGAGCCGGTTTTGTTAATTGCAAGGATGCCCTTGTCGAAACCGATGGAGATATAAATAAAGCAATTGACATATTAAGGAAAAAGGGGCTTGCGAAAGCGCAAAAAAAGGCCAACAGAGAGGCAAGAGAAGGATTAATATATTCTTATATTCATACAGGGGGAAGGATTGGCGTTTTATTGGAGATAAATTGCGAAACAGATTTTGTTGCAAGAACATCAGAATTTCAAGAGCTTGCCAAAAATATCGCAATGCATGTAGCCGCTTCGAATCCACTTTACACAAAGAGGGAACTTGTTCCTTCAGAGCTGATATCAAAAGAAAAAGAGATATACGAAGAACAACTTATTAAAATGAATAAACCGCAAGCAGTTAAAGAAAAAATAGTTAGCGGTAAATTAGAGAAGTATTATCAAGAGACATGCCTATTGGAGCAACCTTTTATAAAGGATCCGTCGAAAAATATTCTGGGCATAATAAGTGATGAAATTGCAAGGTTAGGAGAAAACATAATTCTAAAAAGATTTGTACGATATCAATTAGGGGAGTAACGTGAGCGAATCTTGCTATAAAAGAATATTGCTTAAGGTTAGTGGAGAGGCCTTGGCCGGTGAAAGCGGTTGCGGAATAGACCCTACCGTTATTAATTTTGTTTCGAATGAAATTAAATTGATAACGGATTTAGGCATTGAGGTCGCTATCGTTATAGGCGGTGGTAATATCTTTAGAGGTTTTAATACTTCGCATAAGGGGCTCGGCATAGAAAGGTCTTCCGCCGATTATATGGGTATGCTTGCTACGGTTATCAATGCATTGGCGTTGCAATCAAGTTTAGAAGACAAAGGGGTTATATCTAGGGTCCAGACGGCTATCGCTATGCAACAGGTTGCGGAACCTTATATTAGGCGTAGGGCAATAAGACATTTAGAAAAGAAAAGGATTGTTATATTTGCTGCAGGGACTGGAAATCCTTATTTTACTACGGATACTGCTGCTTCACTAAGGGCGATGGAAATACATGCGGATGTCATACTCAAAGCAACGCGTATAGATGGGGTGTATGACAACGACCCGCTTTTAAATAAAGAAGCCGTAAAATTTAGCAAACTTTCCTATATTGATGTTTTGAATAAAAATCTAAAGGTGATGGATTCTACCGCCATTTCAATGTGTATGGATAATTCACTCCCTATAATTGTCTTTAATCTACTGGTTGCCGGTAACTTATCAAGGGTTGTTACAGGCGAAGCTATTGGAACTATTATCAAAAACCTTTAATTTTTGTTTTTAAGGTGAAAATATGGATGAGATAGAAATTTCTAGTGAAGTTACAAAAAAAATGTCAATGGCTCTTGTCAGCTATAAGAGCGAACTATCAAGGATTAGAACCGGCCGAGCTTCTACGGGACTTATAGATGGCATAAATGTAGAATATTACGGGTCCATTTCGCCACTTATAAGACTTGCATCCATTTCCGTGCCGGATAGCAGGACCATAATGATAAATTCATGGGATGTCAATTCTCTTCCAGCTATAGAGAAGGCAATACGGAAGTATGATTCGTCGTTAAATCCTTCCAACGACGGTAAAAGTATAATTATTGTTATACCCCAATTAACACAGGAAAGGCGTAAGGAAATCATAAAACAGTTAAATAAGCTTGCAGAGTCCATAAAGCAAGAAATAAGGAACTATAGGCGGACTTTTAACGAAAAGATTAAAACGGCGGAAAAGTCAAAAGAAATATCAGAGGATATGGCAGTGAGATTACAAAAGAAGGTTCAAGAATTAACCAACAGCTTCGTTAAAGAGGTGGACGAAACTACAAAGCGTAAGGAAAAAGATATAATGATGGTTTAAGTTCTTCTGGTATGATAAAAAAAATTAAGTTGAAAAATGTCCCTAAGCATCTTGCCATAATCATGGATGGAAACGGGAGATGGGCAAAAAAAAAGAATTTAAACAGAATACATGGGCATATAAAGGGGATAAAATCTTTAAGGGCTATTGTTGCCGCTGCCATGGAATACAATATCAAATATCTTACCGTTTATTCGTTTTCTTCTGAAAATTGGCAGAGACCTAAGTTGGAAGTAGACTCTTTGATGCACTTGCTGTACGAGTATCTTAATTCAGAACTTCCTTACCTTATAAAAAATAAAATAAGGCTTAATTTTATAGGAAATATAGAAAAGCTTCCTGATAATTCGAAAAAAACACTTTTGAATGTCATTGACGAAACAAAGATGTTCGACAACCTGCACTTAACTCTTGCGCTAAGTTATGGTTCTAGGGAAGAGATATTAAGGGCGACGGTTAGTATAGTTAGGGATATAAGGGATAATAAGATAGACATAGAGCATATAGACGAAGATAAGTTTTCAACTTATCTTTATACGAGGGATATGCCTGACCCGGATTTTCTTATCAGAACGAGCGGGGAGCAAAGAATATCCAACTTTATGCTTTATCAAAATGCTTATACCGAAATATATTTTACAAAAACTTTATGGCCTGATTTTGGTAGGAAAGAATTTATCAGGGCGTTGCAAAATTATGAAAATAGAGTCAGAAGGTTCGGGAAAACAGAGGTTTGATGTTAAAAGGTTTATATTTGGCATTCTCTTTGGCATTATTATAATTCTGTCTATTTTTTTACTTAATAGGCTTGAGTTCTTCTTTATCTGTGTCATTTTAATTGCGTTGTCCGTTTATGAATTATTCTCGATATTTGATTTGAATAATTATAAATATTTTATTCTTCCTGAGATTCTGTCTGTCTTGGTTGCTTTTGCATCCGTTTTCTTATCCCCCTCTGCACTTATTTTTGTGATGTTTCTATCCATTTTTTTGATTCTGTTTAAAAATGTTGTTTTTTTTAAGAATGATTCTGGAAAAAGTTTATTTTTAGACATATTTTCTGTCTTTTACGCTGGTTTTTTTATTTCTTATTTATCAAAAATATTAAATTTAAATAACGGAAGATTGTTATTGTTGCTCCTGTTTGTTCTAATATGGGCGTCCGACATTTTTGCATATTATGGCGGCAGGCATTTTGGAAGGCACAAATTATTTTTATCGCTGAGCCCTAAAAAAACTATAGAAGGTGCATTAATAGGGCTTTTATCTGCTATCTTTGTGGTCCTTATATGTAGAATTTTTATAGCGGATCACTATATCTTTACCTTTATCGCATTTATTATCTTGTCTGTTTCGACTATAATTTTAGGAATGATCGGCGATCTAACCGAATCATTATTGAAAAGGATTGGGCAAAAAAAGGATTCTGGGTTTTTAATTCCCGGTCATGGCGGAATTTTAGATAGAATAGATAGCCTAATATTGGCAGCGCCGTTTTTTTATTATATTGCATTATTTTTATTGAATTTTAAAAATTAAATTAAACATTTAAAATAGCCTAATGAAAAACATATTTATTGCCGGGTCCACGGGATCTATAGGAAAAAATGCGATTGAGACAGCGCTCGCTTATCCGGAAAAATTGTCTGTAAAAGCGCTTGCCGCAGGACATTTTACTGAAAGATTAAAGGAGCAGATTGTAAAATTAAATCCATCATACTGCATTCTTCCGCTAAAAACCGAAATAGACAAGGCAAAATCGGAAATAGACAACCTGAGTGGTATTAAAACTAAATTTCTTTATGGCGAAGATGGGTTAAAAGAGATGGTGTTTAATGAAGATTTGGATATTGTTTTAAATGCAATTAGCGGTTCATCGGGGCTAATGCTTTCATATTGGAGCGTTAAAGCAGGCAAAAATTTGGCTCTTGCAAACAAAGAATCTATGGTTATGGCAGGTGATATTTTAAATAGAGTTGCTAAGTCCGATAACGCAAATATTATTCCCGTTGACTCTGAACATTCGGCCTTGTTTCAATGTTTGAATTGTGGCAATAATGCTGATTTGAATAAATTAATTCTTACAGCATCCGGCGGTCCTTTTTATAATATCCCTGAAAAAAAATTATGTAGCGTGACAAAAGATATGGCATTAAAGCATCCTAAATGGAAAATGGGCAAAAAGATTACAATTGATTCGTCTACCCTTGCCAACAAAGGGCTCGAGATAATAGAAGCACATTATTTATTTGATGTTGATGAACAAGCTATAGATGTTTTAATACATCCGCAGGCCGTAGTACATTCTATGATTGAGTTTATGGACGGTTCCATTATAGCGCAAATGGCACAAGCCGATATGAAAGGTCCTATAGGCTATGCTTTTTCTTACCCTGACCGTTTTCATGGATTAATGAAGCCGCTTAATCTTGCCCAAATTGGCAGACTTGAGTTTTTAAAGCCGGATACGCGAAAATTTCCTTTTTTAAATCTTGCGAGAGAAACTTTGCGGGTTGGCAGAAGTATGCCAGCTATATTTTGTGAGGCTAATGAATTTTTTGTTAACTCCTTTCTGCATGATAAGATTTCTTTTACTGACATAGCATTTAATGTTGGAATTGTTATGGAAAAACACAAGCCCTTTGAAATTAATGATATAGAAGATGTTCTTGAGGCGCGCAGGCAGGCGCGGGCATTAGCTAAAAATCTTTAAACTCATGATTTAAGGATACACTTCCTTACATATTTGTTATATAATGATACGAATATAAATATATTTTAGATACCTTTCGCAAGAAGCATATAGAGAATTTTCATGGAGCATCCATTATGATAATATTGCCTTATTTGGAAAAATTTCCTGATATTAACGAAACGGTATATTTATGCGATAATGTGGTTATTGTGGGCGATGTTGAGATAAAACGAGGGGCAAGCATATGGTTTGGGTCCGTCGTCAGGGGGGATGTGAATTACATACGAATAGGCGAAAATACAAATATCCAAGATAATAGTGTCCTTCATGTTTATCACGATATCGGTCCGCTTGTAATAGGCAACGGTGTTACGGTAGGGCATAGCGTAAACCTTCACGGGTGCGAGATAGGAGATAACTGTCTCATAGGAATTGGGGCAATAGTTTTGACGGGGGCAAGGATTGGAAAAAATAGTATAATTGCCGCCGGAACAGTTGTGAAAGAAAATGCAGTTATTCCGGAAGGTTCCTTGGTTGCCGGTGTTCCGGGTGTTATAAAAAAGAAACTCAAACAAAACGAAATAGATAGTATTAAAGAATCGGCGGTTAACTATGCCGGCTATGTTAAAAATTACAGAATAAATTAAATATCATTCAGTTACTCATATGTTTGCAAAATTAGTATTAAAAGTGAGGGTCGACAGGTAATGCTTGCTTCTATTGATATTGGGACAAATACTATTCGGTGCCTTATTGTTGATTCTAAAAAGGATGTTTTGGTCCCAAAATATGCGGATATGAGAATAATCAGGTTAGGGGAGGACTTTACAAAAGCAGGGGTTATAACAGATGCTTCCATTTTAAGATTAAATGATGCATTGGCCTATTATTTAAAAAAGATTGAGGATTTTGGGGTGAAACGGGACAAGGTGATAGTTGCCGGTACTAGTATTTTAAGGGATGCTCCCAATAGCACTGAAATTTTAGATAGTATATATAAAGAATTTGGTTTAACCATACACATTATAAGCGGAGAAAAAGAGGCGTCTGTGACGCTTGCAGGTATAACGTCTTGCTTTGAAGATTTAAATGAATTTTATGCATTGGATATTGGAGGGGGTTCCACTGAATATGCCTGCTTTAAAAATGGCTTGCCGTTTTGGAAGTATAGTTTAAATTTAGGAGTTGTCCATTTAACGGAGAGGATTTTAACATCACAACCCGCATCAACTTACGATTTGTTAAAATTAGAAAAGGAAATAGACAACAGTTTAATGTCGCTAAAACGCAGGATACATAGTACCGGTTATGCATTTAAGCCATTGAGCCTTTTTGGGACTGCGGGAACGGCGACAACACTCGCGATGGTAGACTTAAAATTAAACGCGTATGAAAGGCTTAAGGTGCACGGTTATACCTTAAAAAAAGCTAATATTGAAAATATTTATAAGCAATTTATAAATAAAAGGCCGGATGAAAGGCTTAATATAATTGGGGTCGAAAAAGGAAGAGAGGATGTTGTTCTGGCCGGAACCGCTATAATGCTTAAAAGTATAGAATTTTTCGAAACAGATAGGCTTATCGTTTCGGAATGCGGCCTATTAGAAGGGCTTATAGGACGCGATAACATATAGCAAGAAAAGTGTCATAAAAAAATATATAAGTGTCATAAGATAAAAATAATTAATTTAATTAATAGGGAGGGAGAAGCAAAATGAAGGAGATTATAAAGGAGGCATTAAGTTTTGATGATGTTTTTATAGTTCCTGACTACTCCGATATTCTTCCAAAAGATGTCGATTTAGCAACTAAATTTTCAAGAAATATAACCTTAAATATTCCCCTAGTAAGTGCTGCCATGGATACAGTTACTGAGGCTAAAACAGCAATTTCTTTGGCTCGAGAGGGAGGAATAGGTGTAATTCATAAAAATTTAAAAGTGGACGAGCAAAGCATGGAGGTTGATAAGGTAAAAAAATCTGAGAGTGGAATGATTACCGATCCTATCACGGTTAACCCCAATCATAAAATTTCTTATGCATTGGACCTGATGAAAAAATATATGATTTCAGGCGTGCCTGTAGTTACGGGTACCAAACTTGTCGGTATTTTAACGAATAGAGATCTAAGATTTGCGGTAAATCTAGATGAACAGATAGAAAATGTCATGACAAAGAAAAATCTTGTTACTGCACCTACAGGAACGACACTAGAAGATGCGAAAAGAACACTTCACGAAAAGAAAATAGAGAAGCTTCTTGTTGTGGACGAAGATTACAATTTGAAGGGCTTGATAACGATTAAAGATATAGAAAAAATAAAAAAATATCCCAATTCATGTAAGGATCCTTTGGGTAGACTACGCGTTGCCGCAGCCATAAGTATTTCTGAAGATACAGAGGAAAGGGTTGATGCCCTTGTACGTGTCGATGTTGATGCAGTGGTAATAGATACGGCGCACGGTTATTCCAAGGGCGTCATAGAAATGTTACAATATCTCAAAAAGCATTATGATTTAGACATTGTTGCCGGAAATATAGCTACTTTTGATGCTGCCGAAGCCCTTGCCAAGGCAGGTGTGGATGCGGTAAAGGTTGGAATAGGCCCCGGTTCTATTTGTACGACGCGGGTTGTCGCAGGCGTTGGTGTTCCGCAGTTGTCGGCAATAATAGATTGTTCAAATATTTATAATAAGTACGGCATTCCCGTGATATCGGACGGTGGCATTAAATTTTCAGGCGACATTTCAAAGGCCATAGCCGCTGGTGCCAATAGCGTGATGATAGGGAATCTTTTTGCCGGCACAGAGGAGAGTCCTGGAGAAATGGTAATTTATCAGGGTAGAAGTTATAAGGTTTATAGGGGTATGGGTTCTTTGGGTGCAATGGTTAAAGGTTCAAAAGACAGATATTTTCAAGCTCACATCAATGAAGAATCTAAATTTGTTCCCGAGGGTATCGAAGGAAGGGTTCCGTACAGAGGGACGCTGTCTGGAACGGTTAATCAATTAATTGGCGGCTTAAGGGCAGGAATGGGCTATTGCGGCGTCCACTCTATAGATGAACTTAGGACCAAAACAAGGTTTATAAGAATAACCGCTTCAGGTCTTAAGGAAAGCCATGTTCATGATGTTATTATCACGAGGGAGGCGCCTAATTACAGGCTTGATTAATTCTAATATGAAAAATACATTTTCTAAGGTTTTGATAATAGATTTCGGTTCTCAATATACCCAGCTTATTGCTAGAAGGATAAGAGAAAACGAAGTGTACTGTGAGATTTATTCATTTAGAACTTCTTTTGAGAAAATAAAAGATTTTAAGCCGAATGCAATTATACTTTCGGGTGGCCCGTCGTCCGTTTATGACGACGATGCCCCCCTTATAACAAAGGATATCTTTAAGATTGATGTTCCTTTCTTAGGGATTTGTTACGGTATGCAGATTATGGCCTATCTTCTTTCGGGTGATATCGTGTCCACAAAGAACAGAGAATACGGACACTCTAAACTCAAAACTACAGGAGAAAGCCAGCTCTTTGAGGGATGCGAAGCATCAAGTTTTGCATGGATGAGCCACGGTGATATTATTATAAAAAGCCCCCGCAACTTTGTAGTTACTTCTCAAACGGATAGTTGTTCCATTGCTTCCTTTGAAAGTATAGAAAGAAAAATTTACGGGCTTCAGTTTCATCCCGAAGTTGCCCATACTGTTCACGGCCGAAAGATATTGAATAATTTTTTATTTAAAATTGCGAAGGTTAAGAAAACGTGGAAGCTTAAAGATTTCATAGAAGATAAGGTGCATGAGATTAAAAATGTTGCAGGTGGTAAAAATGCGATATGTGCACTTTCAGGAGGGGTTGATTCTACTGTTGCTGCTGTTCTTGCAAATAAAGCAATGGGCAATAGGCTTAAGTGCATATTTGTTGACAACGGTCTTTTGAGAGAAAATGAGGGGAAGTCGGTTATAAAGTTTTACAGAGAAAATTTAAAATTAAATGTAAAACTTGTAAATGCATCTAATTTATTCCTGAAGGCGTTAAAAGGGGTTACTAATCCGGAAAGAAAGAGGAAAATAATAGGAAGACTTTTTATTGAAATATTCGATAAAGAGGCTAAAAATATAGGGGATGTAGATTTTTTAGTACAGGGAACGCTTTATCCCGATGTTATAGAATCGGTCAAGATATTTGGAGCTTCCAGCGTAATCAAAAGTCATCACAATGTTGGGGGTCTTCCAAAAAAATTAAAATTACAATTAATTGAGCCTTTAAAGGAATTATTTAAAGATGAGGTCAGGGCTATTGGCAAAAATCTAGGTATTCCTCGGGAAATTATCGAGAGACAACCGTTTCCCGGACCGGGACTTGCCATAAGGATAATTGGAGATGTTAGCAGGAAGGGACTTGGCATATTAAGGCAAGCGAATACTATTGTTACGGAAGAAATAGGGAAAGCAAAATTAGAAGGTGATATTTGGCAGGCTTTTCCCGTTTTAATCCCGATTAAAACCGTAGGCGTTATGGGGGATAAAAGGAGTTACGAATCCCTTATAGCATTAAGAGCGGTTAGCTCGACCGATGGTATGACGGCAGATTTTATAAAATTAGATTACGATGTCCTAAGAACTATTTCTGCTCGAATAATTTCAGAAATTAAAGGTATTAACAGGGTGGTCTACGATATTACGTCAAAGCCTCCATCAACCATAGAGTGGGAGTAGTAATTTTTTATGAATAATTTCGTCCATCTCCATGTGCATTCGCATTACAGCCTTTTGGACGGCGCTATCAAGATTGATGATATCCTTGACAAGGCAATAGAATTTAATATGCCTGCAGTGGCAATTACTGATCACGGAAATATGTTTGGCGCTATCGAATTTTACGAAAAGGCTTTAAAGAAATCCGTTAAGCCGATAATAGGATGCGAGATGTATATCGCGAGATCCGACATGATGCTTAAAAATGTAAATGAAAAGCTATTCTACCATCTAGTCTTGCTTGCTAAAAATGAAGAAGGGTACCAAAATCTTTCCAAATTAGTATCAAAATCCTATACCGACGGCTTTTATTATAAACCTAGGATAGACAAAAATATTTTAAAAGAAAACCATAAGGGTTTAGTTGCATTATCGGCATGCCTAAAAGGGGAGATTCCCTATAACATTATTCATGGAAAGCCTGATGTGGCGGAAAAGAGCCTTCAATATTATCTTGACCTATTTGGAGATGATTTTTATTTGGAGATGCAGTTGCAGGGTATAGACGAGCAAATAACGGCAAATACCGGAATAGTGGAATTATCCAAAAAATATTCTGTTCCGCTGGTTGCCACTAATGATTGTCATTATCTTTTAAAGGACGATTATGAGGCGCATGATGCTCTTTTGTGTATTCAAACAGGGAAGACAGTAGACGATAAAAATAGAATGAGATTTTCTACCAAGGATTTATACGTTAAATCCCAGGAAGAGATGATAAAACTGTTTAGCGAGTACGGCGATGAAGTTATTTCAAATACTAAAATAATAGAGAATAAATGCAATTTTTCTTTTAAGCTTAAAGATGGACATCATTTCCCTCAGTTTATAATCGAAAAGGACAATGATAGTCCTAAATCTATCCTTAATTTTTTTGAAAAAAAGACAAGAGACGGATTTAGCGAAAGGTTTGTAAAAAATCCAACTAAAACGACCAAAGAATTTTATTTAAACAATACCGAGTCATACGAAAAAAGATTGGATATGGAGATAGATGTCATCAAAAAATCTAATTTTGCCGGATATTTTTTAATAGTTTCTGATTTTATTGAATATGCAAAGAATAACGGTATCCCTGTTGGTCCCGGCAGGGGTTCTGCTGCAGGAAGCCTTGTTGCTTATTGCCTAAAAATAACGGATATAGATCCTATTAAATATGATTTAATGTTTGAAAGATTTCTTAATCCCGAACGAATAAGCATGCCTGATATAGATTCAGATTTTTGTATAAACGGTAGGGACGATGTAATAAAGTATGTCTCAAATAAATATGGGAAAGAAAATGTTTCCCAAATAATCACATTTGGGACGATGCAGGCAAAAGCGGCTATAAGAGACACAGGAAGGGCGCTTAATATGTCTTATGCCGAGGTTGACAAAATAGCAAAACTTGTTCCTAATAAGTTAGGTATTACACTCAAAGAGGCCGTCAAGGAAGAACAGAAACTGCAAAATCTAATCAGTTCTGATCCCAGGGTTAAAAAATTAATAGAGATAGCCAAAAGGCTTGAAGGACTTGCAAGGCATGCTAGCACACATGCTGCCGGTGTTGTGATATCCAACGAACCTATTATCCATTTTATGCCCTTATATAAGGGTTCAAAGGATTCAGATGTTGTAACGACCCAATATACAGGACAAGATTTAGAAAAATTGGGATTTATCAAGTTTGATTTCTTAGGATTAAAGACGCTGACGGTTATGAACGAGGCCATTAAACTTATAAACCATCAAAAAAACGAAGATGATAATTTTAACATATACGATATAGATTTAAACGATCAAAAGGCTTATAAACTCCTGTCTTCGGGAGATACTACGGGTGTGTTTCAGCTTGAAAGTTCGGGAATGAAGGAGCTCATAAAAAAATTAGCGCCCGCATCTTTTGAGGATTTAATTCCTCTTGTTGCCTTGTATCGGCCGGGTCCACTCGGAAGCGGGATGGTCGATGATTTTATTAATGCAAAACACGGAAGGGTTAAAATATCCTATATTCATCCATCATTAAAGGGCATACTAGAGAGTACCTACGGGGTCATACTCTATCAAGAGCAAATAATGAGGATAGCCGTTGAGCTTGCTGGATTTTCTATGGGAGAGGCAGATGTTTTAAGAAAAGGGGTCGGCAAGAAACAGGCTGAACTGATAAATAAGATGAAGGACAGGTTTATTGACGGATGCGAAAATAATGGTATCGATAGAAATAAGGCTAAAAAGATTTTTTTACTGATAATGAAGTTTGGAGAATACGGCTTTAATAAATCCCATTCTACCGCTTATGCATATATTGCGTACATGACGGCATATTTGAAGGCAAATTACAAAGAACATTTTACCGCAGCTATTTTATCAAGCGAAATGTCCAACACCGATAAGCTAACAAAGATAATCAACGAGGCAAAGTCAGGCTCTTACATTTGCGAGATATTGCCCCCCTCGGTGAACTATTCAGAAGAAAGATTTACAATTGTCACCAATAATAGCAATGGACTCGCAATCAGGGTAGGCTTAGGGGCTGTTAAAAACGTCGGCAAGTCTGCGATTGATTCTGTTTTACAGATACGTCGGGATGGCGAATTTAAAAACCTGCTTAATTTTTGCTCCAGAGTTGATACCAGAAAGGTAAATAAGAGAACAATAGAGAGCTTGATAAAAAGCGGCTCCCTTGATATAAGCGATGAATCCAGAAAATGGATGCTGGATAATCTTGAAGATACTATGAGCGATGCGAATTTTAAAAAAGAAAGAGAAAAATCCAATCAATTTGAGCTACCATTTTGTTTTGGGGAAAATGATAAAGATGATGAAGGTGCGACATCTACCGTTATAATGGAAAAAGATGACAAAAAAACTATGCTTACATACGAGAAAGAATCTTTGGGATTTTATCTTTCAGGACATCCCTTAGATGGATATGAGGAAAAAATTAAGCTTATCAGAGATGGTTCAATCGGGGATATCGTCGGCAGGTATTTGAGTTCAAAAGGGAAAACAAAGGATGATAGCCATACAATATGTGGGGTAATAGATCAGTTAAAAATCCATAAAACCAAAAATAATGAAAAAATGGCATCATTCGTACTGAACGATAAAAATTTAAATATTCAGGTTGTGTTTTTTCCTAAAAACTATCGTCGTTTTGAATCTATCCTTGAAACAAACGAACCCGTAGTTTTAACTGGTAAATTCGATTTTTCCGGATTAGAGGTAAATAGCGATATTAATAAAAACGGTAAAGCTGTTGATGTGAAGGACGGGGATGGCTCTGGATGCGATTTAAGTGATGAAAATTATAATAAAAAGAGCGGTATTGATGGCATAAGCGACAGTGACATAGAGCTTAATATTAAGATTGTTGGTGAAAAAGTAGAGTTTTTGGATAATTACAAGGTTAAGCAAAAGAGTGATAAGGATATTTCGATGGCAAAACATGACGAAAGCCTGATAAGGCAAAAGCTTTGTGGGGCGAAAACCTTAAAGGATAAGGCACCGGTAGTGTCCCCTTCGGTATGTGTTATAGAAATAATTGAAAGTGAAATTCCTCAAGAAAGTGGAGCTTTTGGAGATTTCCTGGTAGACTTAAAAAATATACTGTATAATACAAGGGGCAATGATAGGGTAGTTTTGAAAGTTGCAGGCCATGAGGTTGCTTTGAACGAAAATATATCCATTGATAAAGAATTACTTAAAGCTAAACTGTCACGGAATTATTTGAATATTGCTTAATTAACTTAATAATAACTGCAAACAACAGGTGGAGTTTATTTTATGGCCTTGCAATATCTTGATTTTGAAAAACCGATAATAGAATTAGACCAAAAGATAGATGAACTTAAAACTTTTAATCTAAGCGGTATTACAAACGTAGATGATGAGATTAAAAATCTCGAGACCAAGCGGGATAAACTTATAAAGGATATATTTAAGGATATCGATAATTGGCAGATAACCCAGTTATCAAGACATCCCCTTCGGCCGTACACATTAGATTATTTGGGACTTATGACCGAGAATTTTATAGAACTTCACGGAGACAGGCTTTTTATGGATGATAAAGCCGTTGTGGGTGGGTTCTGTTTTATTAAGGATGATTACAGGATGAGAAGGGTGTTGATAGTTGGGCACCAGAAGGGACGCAATACAAAGGAAAAGATGTGTAGAAATTTCGGTATGCCTAACCCGGAGGGTTATAGAAAGGCACAGAGGCTTTTTAAATTGGCAGAAAAATACTCTATTCCCATCGTAACATTAATTGATACTCCCGGTGCATACCCGGGTCTTGGGGCAGAAGAGAGGGGACAGTCCGAAGCAATCGCAAGAACTATATACACATTGCTAAATGTAACGGTGCCCGTTATATCTATTGTTATAGGCGAGGGCGGAAGCGGCGGAGCGCTTGCTTTTGGGACTGGCAATAGGGTGCTAATGCTTGAATATTCCGTTTATTCGGTAATATCTCCAGAGGGTTGCGCCGCCATATTGTATAAGGATGTTTCTAAAACTGCAGTAGCCGCTAATTCGTTAAAACTTACGGCAAAGGACCTTTATGACTTAAGGATTATAGACGGTATCATACCGGAACCGCTTGGGGGAAGTCATAAAGACAAATCCTTGGCTGCTCAAAATATAAAGACTGCCATTGTCGAAAGCCTTGATTATTTTAAAATGTACGACGGTGAAACTTTAAGGAACGACAGGATTAAAAAATTTGCAGAATACTGATAAAAATTAGTTTACCCCAATCCAATTAATCGTAAATTATATTTATTTTACTTCGTCATGACAGAATATCTAGAGATTGCCTATTTTATTTCAAAAGACCTTATTTCCAAAAATTCTACTACCGAGATTTACGAAAAGATAGCCGTTACCTCGGGTACTTTTATAAAATGTGATTTAGTGACAATATTTATTATTGGTGAGGATGCTGAGACCTTAAGATGTGTTAATTTTTACAAGGATGGTAATTTTGTTAAGAAGGACTCTCAAATAATGCTAGGAGAGGGTATTATAGGTTCTGTTGCAGAAAACGGAGAGTCTCTGGTGAGCAAAGATCTTAAGGTTGATTTATCGGGTATATATTATGAGTTGGAAAAACAGTTTTCAGGAATGAGATCCATGCTAAGTGTGCCTATATATGCCGGTTCTTTGGTTGTGGGCGTGCTCAACATATATACCAAAGCGTCTTATGAATTTACTGAGGAAGAAATTGGCGCCGCCAAATTTATAGCCCTAATGGGCGGAGTGTTTATATATAGCCTTACCCTATACGAAAATGCAAATTTCTTATACCTCAAGGAAAAAGAGGAAAGCGGGAAAGTAGAAAATTTACTAAAGGTTTCAAGGCTTGTTTCGTCATCTTTGGATATCGACAGTGTTCTTGATAATTCTATTAAAAGCTTAATGGATTTTACCAAAACGAGTATGTCCTTGGTCTATTTTAAAGATGAATCGCAGGCCGGACATTGTTACGATTTTTTTGATTGCGGCATGCAAGGCTGTTCAATATATGCCGGTGTTATGAATTGCTATGCGTTGACTAATTTCGAATGTGTATTTACTAAATGCCAGTCTGAAGACGAAATACTGCACAAATGCGTAGTTTGCCCGTATCTGCGCGATATAAATTTGAAATTATTTAAAAGTTACGGAAGAGATGATTATAAAAATGCTCCGTTTTCTTTTAAATTAAAAGAATGTTCTTGTTTAATAAATCTAGGCACGGGTTATCCTTCAGTTGTGCACCCTGAACGGGACAAAAATAGCATTGATTACCGTTTATTCAAAGATGCGCATAAGCGTACAATTGTTGCCATACCCATTAAGACAGATAAAGATTTCCTAGGTATGATATTTCTTTTTGACAATAAAGAGATTGATTACTCAATTGATACGATTGATTTCACATCCAATCTTTCCGATATAATCTCTGTTGCAATTTCGAATGCGCGGATGCTGAACTATATAGAAGAAGCGCATTTTGACGCTATAAGCTCAATATCCGAGGCTATTGAGGCGCGAGATGCCTATACGCGGAAACACGGTGATAGGTTGATTAACTATGGTACAGAGGTTGCGAAATCGCTTGGTCTTGGCGAAAAGGAGGTTAAAAATATAAGATATGCGGCGGCACTTCACGACGTTGGCAAGATAGGTATAAAGGATTCCATATTAAATAAACCTACAAAGTTGACGGACGAGGAGTATAATGAGATGAAAAAACATCCGGAAATAGGTTATAATATGCTGAAGAAGATAAAATTCTTAATTCCTATTGCTAACGAGGTATTGCATCATCAAGAAAGGTTTGACGGCAAGGGCTATCCTGATAAGCTTGCAGGTGAAGAGATACCGATTGTTTCCAGGATAATTGCCGTTATTGACACATTTGATGCGATGACCACTGACAGGCCTTATCGGAAGGCTCTTCCGCTTCAATCCGCATTAGACGAGTTAAAAAAATATTCAGGGACACAGTTTGATCCGAAGGTGGTAAACGCATTCCTAAATGTTGTTTCTAAGGATGTGAAATCGTAATCCGTCATAGTCGCACAGCCTGAAACCCGATGAAAATGAAAAATACCAATCGTCCCGGAAGGGCTAAATATTTCATGATACAAGGAACTACGAGTTCTGCCGGAAAAAGTGCCTTGACAACCGGTTTTTTAAGATATTTTTCCGTAGAAGGCTATGAATCATCTCCTTTTAAATCCCAAAATATGTCTCTAAATAGTTTTGTTACGGAAGATGGCTTTGAGATCGCAGTCTCTCAAGCTGTTCAGTCTGAAGCTGCGTTTAAAAATCCTGTAAGACAGATGAACCCTATACTAATAAAACCATCTTCGGAGCGCAATATGCACCTAATAGTAGATGGAAAGTTTTACGGCAGTATGGATTTTAGCGCTTATAACGGGGCAAGAGATTATTTTCTTGAAAGGGCAAAGAAAAGCTTTGAATTCTTAGCGCGGAATAACGATCTGGTAATACTTGAGGGTGCAGGAAGTCCTGCGGAAATAAATCTGTTTAAATTCGATATTGCAAATATGGGTTTTGCCGAACTTTACGATATCCCCGTAATTTTGGTTGCTGATATAGAAAGAGGGGGAGTTTTTGCATCTATCTTTGGTACGGTTAAATTACTTCCGCTAAAATGGAGGAGGCTAATCAAAGGCTTCATTATAAATAAATTTAGAGGCGATTTAAAGATTTTGCTTCCTGGTATAAAATCTATCGAATCGATGCTCAAAATTACCTGCTTAGGGGTTCTGCCCTATATAAAAAATCTTCGCCTTGAAGCCGAGGACAGCCTTAATCTGACGGACCGTCCGTTTTCCGTATGTTCAGATAATCCTGATACATTGCGCAAATTACGGATAGGAATTGTTCGGTTAGATCATATGTCCAATTTTAACGAATTCGACCCCTTATTTGCCGATAATGGCATAACATCACGTTTTTTCAAAGCTGTGCCTTCCGCACAGTCATTCGACATGATAATCATCCCCGGTTCAAAATCTACCGTTAATGATATATTGCGTTTAAAAGAAACAGGCATGTTTGATTATATAAAGGATTTTGCAAAGCATGGCGTCATTATGGGGATATGTGGCGGTTTTCAGATAATGGGTAAATTAATAAAAGACCCTTTTCATATTGAATCTACAGCTTACGAGACTACCGGTTTAGGTTTTTTTGAAACTGTAACGACGATACAGAAGGAAAAAAGGTTGTTGAATCAAAAATATAGGTTTAATACAGGAAGCGGTACGGAAACAAGTATTATAAGCGGATATGAAATACATAACGGAAGAACTATTTTTGCAGAGGGTTTTTCCGATGAACATGTTTTGACGAATATTTTTGAGCCATTTGGAACGGTACATGACTACACCTCTGCGGAAAAGGGTATTGTATCGCGTGATAGGAAAAAAATAGGCGTGTATATACACGGATTGTTCAGGAATGAATCGTTCAAGAATTTTGTTGTAGATATTATCATGAAAGATATAGAGTCTAAAAAAGAGACCAACGGCGAAATTATAGACTCTAGTCCTAGTGAGGATAGTTATAATTTGACAACCTGTTCTTATGATGAGGTTAAAAATAATAATTATGATTTACTATCGGACAATATACGCAAATATATAGATATGAATTTTATAAAAAATATTATAGGGATTTAATCTATACCTAAGGCTTATAAAAGAATTTTCTGGAGGACAGGTATGTTCCTAAGATACTAGACATCAGGGCTATCATAAAAATCAATAAAATCTGTTGTTGGTTTAAAAAGACTGCGTTTATATGAAAAAATGCTAAAAAAGAGTTAAAATGATAATAAGCGAATGTATTAAAAATTAAGAAAAGAAGCAATATCGACAAAGAAAATGATAGAACAGTTCCAATTATCCCCTCTATAAACATCGGTATTTTAATATAACTGCCGGTAGCACCTATTAGTCTTAATATTTCTATTTCGGTCTGCTTTCTTAGTATGACAAGCTTGACAGCGCTGTATGATATAAATATCGATAGTATGAACAAGAATATAAAGACAACAAGTCCTATTATTTTAGTAAAAAACATGAATTGAATAATTTTGTTGCTTAATAATTTATTGTAATAAACGGAGTCTACGCCCTTGAATGTTTTTAGTCGCAAATAAATGTTGGATAAAAATATTTTACTTACAGAATTTTTCTTAAATCTTATTTTTATAAACGAAGGTAAAAAATTAGGATTAATACCTTTTAGAATAGATCGTATATGACTTATTTTGTTCTCTAAAAATTTCAGAGAAGATTTATGGTCGTAATAGTTGATGCTTTTTACTCCATCAGTGGTTCTAATATAATTTATAACCTGTGTTTTATTCGTCCCATTCTTTAAAAACACTATCATTACATCGTTTTTTTGAAAGCGTTCCATGTAATTGTAAATGTTTATATAGCAAAGAAGAAAAAACAACATTATAAAATACGCAAAGAACATTATTGCAAAGGCAAAAAGATTTCCCGTAATGTTGGACTTAATATTTAAGAATGCTATCTTAAAATAATTTGCCAAATAATTAATCTTTTGTAATATCAATGACTCGAGCCCTTCCCATTCGTATAAGATTTTTATTGTGCGTGGCTAACACTACCATAGTTCCTTTATTGTTAAAAGATTTAATTATATTAATTATAATTCTGGATGTATCTTCGTCTAAATTACCTGTCGGTTCATCGGCAAGTAATACTTGAGGATTTTGAACCAGCGCCCTTGCTATAGCAACCCTTTGTTGTTCGCCACCGGATAGGCTTAGGGGATACTCGTTCTTTTTTGTAAATAATTCTACCGCTTTTAGTATGGTTGTAACATTTTTAACTATCAAACCGCCGAAGATACCTGAAACTTCAAGTCCCAGTGCTACATTTTGAAAAACCGTTCTATTTGGAAGAAGCTTAAAATCCTGGAACACGAAGCCTATTTTCCTTCTGAGAAACGGTATATCTTTCGGTTTTATATTTTGGAGCTCCATACCGGAAAATTTTATAACCCCATGAGTGGGTTTTTCAAGAGCTATCATCATCTTTAGCGTCGTAGTTTTGCCTGCTCCGGATGGACCGGTTATAAAAATAAATTCACCCTTATTTACTTTGAAACTTAAATCTCTTAGCACATAATTATCGCCATAAGATTTATATACATGGCTAAATTCAAACAATATTAATTCCCCATTGTTATATTGATATTTTTTCTGAAGGCGGTTGCCGTTTTTAATGGATTCAAAGAATCTGAAACAGCGCTTATAACTGCAACGCCATTTACGCCGTAAGCAGATAGTTTCTTAATATTGTACACTTTTATGCCACCAATGGCTATAACTGGTATTTTTAAACTGAGACACATTGTTTTTAAGCACTCGGTATTAATTAGATCCCCTGCGTCTGTCTTAGATGATGTTGCATAAACGGGCCCTATTCCTATATAATCTGCTCCGTTGTCTTGGGCTATCGTAGCTTGTTTTAAGGTGTGGGCGCTTATGCCGATAATTAACTCGGGATATATTTTTTTTACCATTTCAAGAGGAACATCATCCTGTCCCATATGGACGCCGTCTGCCTTTGCTATATAAGCAATATCCGGTCTATCGTTCACGATAAATAGCGGTCTCCTGTCGGGCGGAAATTCATCCAGGATATTTCTTGCATATAGAGCGGCAGAGTAAATATCTCTGGACGTCAAATACTTGTTTCTTAGTTGAAAGACATCGGCAGAGCTTTCTACAGTGACGGTTATTAAGTTTTGTAAATATATTTTATATTCTGCCATGTCGAAACCTTTGGTTATTATTTGAAAATTAAATTTATTCATGTTGTCACATTATACAGATATAATATTTAACGGTTTAATATTCATTTAGTGCCACAAGTCAATTTTTATCATTATACTATTGTATAATTATAAATTTTTCTTGACAAAAGGTATAGCTAAAAATAGAATAAAAAATATTACAAGGAGGTGATAAATTTTGAAAAAGTTTACAGTGTTAATTTTAGGAATGTTTTTAGTTGTGTCGGTGGTGGCATTTTCTGGTTGCGCAAAGAAATCTGCTCCTAAAGCCCCAGTTGCGGCTACGGCTACTAAGGCTCCTGCAACCAAAAAAGCGGCTACGGCTACTAAGGCTCCTGCAACCAAAAAAGCGGCTACGGCTACTAAGGTAAAAAGTTAAGGTTTAGAATTAAAAATTTTATTCCCGCTTTTCCATGTTAATTTGATAATATCAAATGGGAAAGCGGGCTTTCTGTTTATTTCTATGAACTAATATATTATGTTTTTTAAAGTCTTTTTCTTTGTGGTTTTATTACTATCTTTCTTAACCCCTGTGACGTTCAAGTTTGCCTACGCTTTAAATCGCTCAAACCAACGTACATATCAAGAATCTCCCGTTGTAATACATAAATTGGATGCATATAAGCAAGAATTTCATTTTTTATCCTTGGAAATTGTTAAAAAGAAAAAAAATATTGATGATTTAAAAAGTAAAATTAAGCTCATTAAGTCCAACATAAAAATATTAAAAGATGAAATTGATATGGATAGTTTGGTTAGCAGAAGCCTGATTAGAAGAATATTTATTATTCAAAGGGATAAAGATACATTAAAATTAGCGTCTATAAGGGGTAGTATCGATTATTTCATAGCATTTTACCAATTAAAAACAATTTTATATAGAGAGAGGTTTAAGCTGAATAAATTAGTGGCGCGCAAGGATAGATTTTTAAAGATGAAAATTTATTTTAAGAAAGAAAGGGCAGATTTAAAAAAGGCCGTAGAAAGCATGAGGATTTCCCGCTACAAACTAAATAAGTTAATAAAAAACATTCAAGCCTATATGAGAGCAGTAAGGATAAAGTATATGAAGATGATGAGAGATAAAAAGAATAGACTTTTAAAGAAGAAGGTTATAAAATTGATGCACAAAATAAACGATAAATCTGAATTTAGATCTAAATCTAAACATAGGGATATAAAATTTATTATATTGAGGTAATAAAAGTATGCGGCAATTTTTGTACAGGTCATCTATCAAGGTAGCAATGTTTATTGTTGTTTTCGTTGTAGTTTTTAGTTTTGTGGGTGGCAAATCTTGTTTTGCAAAACAATTAAGCGGAAGTACTATTAAAAATCTAAGACTTTTTTCAAAAGTATATGTTTTAATAAAAAATAATTACATAAAGAAAGAAGGGTCTGGGAAGCTTATCTTTGGTGCGATCGAGGGTATGGTATCCACATTGGACCCACATACATATTTTTTAACCCCGAGAGAATTTGGGCAAATGAAGGCCGAGACATCAGGAGAATTTGTCGGGATAGGTATTAAAATTTCCGTAAGAAATCATTACATTGTTATAATATCGCCTATTGACGGTTCTCCCGCCGCTAAAGCCGGCATTAAGGCGGGAGATATAATTAAGAAAATTAATAATATCTCAACCTATAATATGAATATTATGAGGGCGGTCGCTGTTCTTAAGGGCAAGGCCGGAACAGTTGTCAACCTTTTAATTAAGCGTAAGACTTTTAAGAAATCTAAGGTTTTTAGGCTTGTCAGGGGGGATATAATACTAAAGAGTGTAAAATATATGATATTACCTCATCATATAGGTTATGTTAGGATTTCTAGTTTTCAGGAACACACGAATAGGCAGCTCCTGAAAGCATTGCAAATTATAAACTCTAGAGAACACGGGACTAAGGGGCTGATTATTGACTTAAGAAATAACCCCGGCGGTCTTTTGAACCAGGCGGTCAAGGTCTGTAGTGATTTTATAAAAAGCGGACTAGTGGTTTATACGAAAGGAAGAATCAAAGCTCATGATATGAAATATTTTGTTCTTGACACTGGTTCCCTCTTTAAATACCCGATAGTTGTGTTAGTGAATTCTGGGACTGCCAGTGCCGCTGAGATTACAGCAGGAAGCCTTCAAGCTCATAAGAGAGCGGTTATAATAGGGACACAAACATTTGGCAAGGGTTCCGTTCAAACCATATTTACCCTTCCTGAGGGTGCGGGTATTGGTTTGACGACGGCTTTTTACTTCTTACCTAACGGTGTTTCTGTTCAAGATACGGGTGTAACGCCTAATTTTATTGTTCATAGTTCAAAAAATTTAGTATTTTTAAAGCATGCTTCTAGGTATGGCAGGTTAAGAGAGGTGGATTTAAAGCATCACTTTAAAAATCCGGAAAGTGTGGAAATAAATAAAAGTGGTAAAGGGAAGATCTTTAAAATGTATCACAAGAAAGACGATCAGTTTAGGTTTGCCTATGAGCTTCTTAGAAGTTGGAACTTCATTCAAAACATCGGAGCAAAGTAGCTTTGGCAAAGAATAAAAAACGAGCAAACAATAGGTTAAAATATAATATTCTACTGGTGTTAGCAGGTTTTTTTATCGCAGCAATTTTTTTTATTTTTGCTTATGAATTTTTCTTTTTAGCTCATCATGTAAAACCACCTAGACAATATACCGTTTTTAAAAAGATAAATAAAACAGAGTTAAAGGTAGCTCTTTATAAACAACATCCTATTAAAAATGTAATGTTTTTTTTCAATAAAACATTACAAGGATTTGGAATTATAGATCGCAATGTCGTCATTAAACATGTTGTTTTAAGTATTAAAGCACCTGTTAACAAAAAAGACGGTTTAAAAAATATAACCGTCAACTTTTTAAAATACGATGTCTTAATATCAAGTGGTTTGGATTTTAATTTAATCAAGAATGCCTTTAGGACAGAGTTTGAAAAATATATACTTCCATCAGGGAGCCCTATCAGTTATTATCTGTATACTGTAAAAAACAATACTCTGTGCATATATTTTTATTACAAGTCCAGACTCTTCCTGAAAGCTGTTTTTATCGTAGAAGGGGTGAATAATAGCGGGTTTAATTCTATAATACAGTATGTTAACGCACCTAAAATATCGCTCAATATAGATGATGTAGGTTATGATGTGGCTTTTATCCAGAGCTTGGTTTCTTTGCATACTCCGATAACTTTTGCAATTTTTCCTTATGCACCCTTTTCTGATCAGATAGATATGATGCTACACAAACTGGGATATGAAACTATAATGCATACCCCTATGGAGCCTGTTAATATAAAACTGTTTCCCGGAGATGGGGCGCTCTTTATTTCAATGGATAAGCAAGAGATAAAAAACAAAATTTTTACTGATATAGGTATGCTTCCGTTTATTAATGGGGCAAATAACCATGAGGGTTCTCTATTTACATCTGATAAAAATAAGATTTGCGATGCTATTTCCGCTTTCAAAGAAAAAGGTTTGTTTTTTATGGACAGCTTGACTGATGTAAATAGTTATGCGTATAGATGCGCGTTGAAAAATGGGCTTCCTTCGGCGCAAAGAGATGTTTTTATTGATGATAAATCGCCTGATGGGTACATAGAAAGACAAATTAATACCGCCACATCTATGACAGATAGATTCAAAAGGGTCATAATTATAGGTCATCCTAGGCCCAATACAGTACGGGTTTTAATGATGGAGATTCCCAAACTCAAGAAAGAGGGGTACTTTTTTGTGCCTTTATGTGAATTTTTAAGGTAAAGACATAGTATGAAAAATTTCAAAGAAAGGGTTATCATAGCGCTGGATTATAATAATCTAAATTCTGTTAAAGATGTATTGGAAAGACTCAAGGGAGAGGCTTTTTTTTATAAAATAGGTTCGGAACTTTTTACTTCTTGCGGTAATCAAAGTATAGAATTGGTAAGAGATTACGGTTGCAAGGTGTTTTTAGACCTTAAATTCCATGATATTCCTAATACCGTTTATAATGCCGTTAAATCTGCTGGTGAATTAGGTGTCGATATAATTAACGTCCATGCTTCTGGGGGCGGGGAGATGATGAAATCGGCAAAACAAGGTGGCGTAGATGCGACAAAAAAGACGGGTAAAAAAATTGATATTATAGCCGTAACGATTCTAACAAACTTAGCAGAAGAAGATGTGATGGGTATTTTTTACCATTCCGAAGACGGCTGCGGTAGCGCAGCCGTCTTCGGCAATATTGTCGATAATTTAGTTTTGCATCTGGCAAGATTAGCTAAGATTTCTGGCCTCGATGGGGTTGTTTGTTCCGGGCATGAGTCGCTTAAAATAAAAAAAGTTTTAGGGGACGGCTTTAAAACAATTACTCCCGGAATTAGATTAAAAAAAAGTAGTTACATGAAAGATAAAGATATTTGCAGTGTTAATGTTGACATGAGGATAGATGATCAAAAAAGGGTAATGACCCCCTTTCAGGCATTTAGTTCGAAGGCAGATTATATAGTCGTAGGGAGAGAGGTTACCGCTTCAAACAATCCGTTAGAGGCGCTAAAAACAATTTATCGTGATGTCGAGCGGGTGCCTATTTTATCCCGTTTTACAGATCAAGGCAGTGGGTTAAATCAATGCGATTGACAATATACGGGACTAATACAATTAAAGAGGCAATTCTTTCAGGGAAATTAAGAAAGACTATTTATTTTAGTGAGAAAAAATGGAAACATGGGTTTATTGATAAAGATTTTTTAAAATTAATCAGGGCAAGAAATATTAAAATAGAAGTAAAAAATGACAATATTTTTATAAAAGAATTTAAGAAAGAGGCATTCATAAAAGGTATGGCGGCGATCGTTGAATATGATGAAAAACAGTATGAAGAGCTCTTTGAGAATCAAGATAATCGTTTACCGTTTTATCTGATATTAGATGAAATTACCGACCCGCAAAATTTAGGCTCCATAATAAGAACGGCAAATTGCTCCAATATTTCTGGAATTATACTTCCTAAATCAAACTCCATTTTTATCACTTCTTCCGTTGCGAATGTTTCGCAAGGAGCGCTGTTTTATGTTGATGTGGTTAGGGTTACTAATATCGCACGGGTTATAAGCGATTTAAAAAAGAGGGGTATTTGGATTATAGGACTATCCAACGGTTCCAAAAACGATATTTATACGATGGATTACAATATTCCGCTCGCTATTGTTATTGGTTCCGAGGGTAATGGTTTGAGAAAGCTTACGATTTCCAAATGCGAAAATATTTTAAATATACCTATGGTCGGAAATGTGACTTCTTTGAATGCAGGAGTAAGCTTTGCCGTCATAGCATATGAGGTTTTAAGGCAGAGAATGCGTAATAATATATAACCGGTCAAAAAAAACTTGACATTATCTGTTGAGTGTTATATTCTCACTATTGACTTGTTCATCTATTTGTTTGGGTGGGAGTCTAAGTTTAATATTTTTCGGTTGTTTTTGTAATACTATAAATAACCGTTAAAGTAGTAAGGAGAAGTAAGGTATGAGGTACCAAGGGAAAGTGAAATGGTTTAACGACAGCAAAGGTTTCGGATTTATCGAACAAGAAGACGGACAGGATGTTTTTGTTCATTATTCCGCAATTTCGCAAGACGGTTTTAAAACCTTAACAGAGGGACAGAAAGTGGAGTTTGAAATCACCAACGGTGCAAAGGGCCCCCAGGCTATCAACGTAACAAAGGCTTAATCTTTGTTTATGTATTAGGCGGTGTATGGTCTACTTGCTTCATAATTTAGTTCGGTCGCTTTCCTGCGAGGAAAAGTTGTACTAAGAAGTGAATAATAATGGCAATAGCAAACAGTTAAGAATATACCGTTTTAATGGTTGGCCGTTTTTAAAATCATTTACCCCAGTAAATAAATTAAATTTATTGGGGTTTTTTGTTGTTATAAACGAAATAACTATAAATATGCTACAACGAAAAAATATAGTATTATTAACTTTAGTAATAAGTAAATTTGCTTGGAGGCAACTAATTGAGTTATCAAGAAAAAATTAGAAATATTGCGGTTGTTGCGCATGTTGATCATGGCAAGACTACCTTGATAGATAAAATGCTTAAGGAAAGTATAAGCAAGAGAGATTTTGATGCCTTACCGGAAAGGGCAATGGATAGCGATGAGCTTGAAAAAGAGCGTGGAATAACTATATTATCAAAATGCATGGGGATTCATTATAAAGATTATAGGATTAATATTGTTGATACGCCCGGGCATGGAGATTTTGGGAGTGAGGTAGAAAGGGTGCTCACTATGGTTGACGGCGTCTTGCTTTTAGTAGATGCATTCGATGGACCTATGCCTCAGACGAGATTTATTTTAAAAAAATGTTTGGGTTTAAATCTCAAGGTCGTACTTGTAATAAATAAAATAGATAGACCAGGCGCCAGGCCCAAGGATGTATTGGAGATGGTTTATGATTTATTTCTTGAATTAGGCGGTGATAATGTTGATTTGGACTTTCCAATTATATATTCATCGGCAAAAGAGGGTTACGCGATACAAGATTTAAGCATTACCGGAGAAGATCGGTATAAGAGTGGATTGACCCCCCTTTTTGAGGCAATTATAAAGTTTATGCCTCATCCGCCAATCTTGAATGGTGAAAATCTTGAATTTTTAGTCACAAGCATCGGACATGATGATTTTCTAGGTGCTACCGCTATCGGTATCGTTAAATCCGGGAACCTTAAGGTAATGGAGCAGGTATACTTATATAATATAAAGGATGAGTTGATTAAAGCGCGTCCGACTAAAATATTTTTATTTAACGGACTCAAAAAACAAGAAACGGGTGAAATAAAAGAAGGTGACATTGCTTTAGTTGCAGGACTTACCGGTGTCTGTGCAGGGGATTACATCGTAAAAGATAAGCCTGTAGCCCCGTTGCAAAGAATAAAGATAGACGAACCCGTTATCCTTGTCAACTTTATAGTTAATAAGAGCCCATTTTCAGGAAAAGAAGGGAAGCTTGTGACAACAAGGCAATTAAGAGAAAGGCTTCACAAAGAGGTGCTGAATAATGTAGGGCTTAAGATTTCCGATACCAGTGACGAAACAGTATTTGATGTATATGGCAGAGGGCTTTTGCATTTATCCATCTTAATAGAAAAGATGAGGAGAGAGGGATTCGAATTTGCAGTATCTAAGCCTAGGGGTGTCATAAAAGAGATAGATGGCAAAAAAATGGAACCCTACGAGCTTCTATATATCACAGTTAAAGATGAATTCACTGGCAGTATCTTAGAGAGGCTTTCATCCATGAAGGGCAACATGATAGATATGTCTAAGGACGACAAAGGTAATACCTATTTTGAATTTATTATACCTTCAAGAAGTATAATGGGATTTCATAATGAATTTTTAACGCTTACCAAGGGCACTGGAACGATGAACCATAGTTTTTATAAGTTTGACGAATATGCATTTGATGTTTCGCCAAGAAAAAACGGTGTAATGATATCTATGATAAGTGGTGAGACCAATTCATACGGCTTATTTAATTTGCAGGACAGGGGCAGTCTTTTTGTGGGTCCCCAACGCGAGGTTTATGAGGGGATGGTCTTAGGTGTTCATTCGAAGCCCGGTGATATCACGGTTAATCCTTGCAAAAAAAAGCAACTTAGCAATATGAGATCAAAGGCTTCGGACGAGATGATTGCGTTGACTCCACCCGTGAGGCTTACTATAGAATACGCACTTGAATTCATCGAAGACGATGAGCTTGTTGAGTTTACCCCAAAATCCATCCGTTTACGAAAGAAGCTATTGTCCGAAAACGGCCGTAAAAAGGTGTCTAGAGGTAGACGTGCAGGAGCGTAAAGCTATAAATGTTTTATATGTATAACAGATAAATATAGGCGAGATATTTAAAATGGTGTCTTTAACATGAGAGTTAAGGTTTGCGCAGTACAGATGTCTTCTTCCGCAGATAAAAAAGCATCCATTGAAAAGGCAATAGATTTTTTATCAATGGCATCAAAAAATAAGGCTAATATTGTCTGTTTTCCCGAACTCTTTGCGGTTAACTGGTTTCCGCAGCATGGCGAAGCGGATGAAGTAAGTGAAAACCGTAAATTAGCTGAGAATATTAGTGGTCAAACCTTAACATTGCTAAAAGAACAGGCAAAAAAATTTGGCATGGTCATAATTGCCCCTTTTTTTGAAAAAAGTGGAAAACACTATTACAACAGCACGGCTATTATAAATGAAGAGGGCAATATTTTAGGGATTTATAGAAAAATTCATCTTCCTAGTGTAGAATATTACTATGAAAAATCCTATTTTTCCAATGGAAAAGATATTCCTGTTTTCAAGACCAAGTTTGGAACCATAGGCATACAGATGTGCTGGGATAATTTTTATCCCGAGGTATCAAGAATTTTAGCTGTTAAGGGAGCCGAGATTATATTTGCTCCTACTGCTTCTGCTTTCAATACCAATGGTAAGTGGTTCTTATCTATTTCTGCAAATGCTTTTGTTAACGGTGTTTATATCGTAAGGGTTAATAGGGTGGGCAAGAACAGCTCCCTTGATTTTTACGGTAAATCGTTTTGTGTTTCTCCCGATGGAACTATTATGGATGATTTTGCAGGCCTTAATGAATGCGCCATTATCTATAATGTTGAAACAAAAGAGATAAAGGAAGCAAGAAAAAATTGGCCATTCATCGAAAATCGTTTCAAGGAAGCATACAAGGACATTATATAATTTTCATAGTATTTATGGAATTAAATTTTATAGATCTTAAAAATATTGCCGATTCCCGTCCGCAACCTGTTCATTCCACAGATTACGATAAAAACAAAGAAAAAGACAAGCTTGATCTGACCCAGTTCGTGGAGACGTCGTCCAATTTGCGTACTATATTGAACCACGCAATAAAGGAGATCTTTAATATACACACGCAGGTTTCTCAAACCGTGTGGGACATAAAAATGTTCAATGACGAGCTTAAAAGAGAAGGTTCTGGTTTTATCGTATGCTACTCAAACAGTAAAAAAGAAAAATCAAACGGTGAGGTTAATGGGCATTTTACCCAAGATAATAATGGCACTATGAGATTTGGTTTAAAATCTAGAATCATTGGATTTTTTATTTTTTATACCGTTATGGATGAAATACATATACTTGACATAGCTGTTGCAAGAGATGTGCAATCTAATGGGATCGGAACGATGATGTTGGATTATATTTTAAAGCAATATATAGATTTGGGCGTAAAATATTTTTATCTTGAAGTTAGGGTGTCTAACGCCGTTGCAATAAATCTTTATAAAAAATTTGGCTTTAAAATTTTTATGCTAAGAAAAGATTACTATGATGATAACAAAGAGGATGCTTTATGCATGATGAAAGAGATTGTTTGAATGGTTGTGATAATGTTGACGATTACAGTATCAAAAACATTATAAGCGAGAGTTGCGAGATAACGGTTAATCAAAAGATAAAAGATACTGAAGGGACATATATTTTAAGGCTTAAGAATCCATTTATAGCCTCTAATTTTAGCCCCGGTCAATTCATTATGCTTAAGGTAAATACAGGATGTTTTGAACCTTTATTGAGCAGACCATTTTCAATTTTTAATAAATTTAACAAAAATGAGTTTGAGGTATTATATAGAGTCTGCGGTAAGGCAACCGATATTTTGAGCAAGATTCCAAAAGGGAACTTTGTAAATATAGTCGGACCGTTGGGGAATGGATTTAAAATTGATACGGATATAAAAGAATATCATAGCGATAGCGATGGTGTTAAGGACGGTAAAAGGAATGTTGTCATTGTAGTTGCCGGGGGTATCGGTGTTGCTCCTGTCTATTCTATCCCTGATTTTATAAATAAAGGCAGCAATAATAGCGTAAATGCCGATGGTCTTAATAGCGCTGACGATGTTTCTCGCTCAAACAGAAATAAAATAATTTTGTATTATGGTGCGAGAAAAGCAGAGGATCTTTATTTTAGGTATAGCATTCATTCAAGGTTTGATGAGGTTTATTTTACGACCGACGACGGCTCTTTTGGATTTAAGGGTAGTATCATTCAATTGTTATCTAAAAATATAAAAGAGTATACAGATTGTGGTGATGATGTTTCATTTTATGCCTGCGGTCCAAGCTCTATGTTGAAAGTGCTAGCAGGTGAACTTAATAACGTTAATCTTTTAGATAATCTCCAGCTCTCATTGGAAGAAAATTTTGGTTGCGGTATAGGGGTGTGTCTCGGATGTGTAGTAAAATGTTTGACCCCGGGAGATTCTAATCAAGGGCTTAAGAAAGAGAATATCATTCATAAAAGGGTCTGCAAGGACGGTCCAGTATTTTTTGCCAATTATCTATACGATTATGTACGCGTAAAAACGGATGATACTATTTGCAAAAACATAAAGAGTAATAATGGCAGTAAAAAAAAGGATATTGATCTTTCTGTAAAATTGGGGGGACTATTATTGGATTATCCCGTTATGCCTGCCTCGGGAACCTTTGGTTACGGTGAAGAATTTACTCACATAGTTGACTATACATATTTTGGGGCACTTGTGTCTAAGGGAATTTCATTGAGTCCATCGCAAGGCAATGAAATGCAAAGAATTTCCGAAACATATTGTGGTTTAATTAATTCCATAGGGCTTCAAAATGTGGGTTTTGAAAGATTTAAAGATGAAAAACTACCATTTTTAAGGAGCTTTCATAGGCCGGTAATTGTTAATTTTTTTGGGAAAAATCTGGATGAATATGCCAAGCTTGCTGAAAAGTTATCGCGGCTTAATGGGATTAGTGCTTTGGAGGCAAATATTTCGTGCCCGAATATCAAGGATGGAGGGCGATCTTTCGGTTCTGATCCCGACATTGTTCATGAGTTAATTTCATCGGTTAAACGGATTATAGGCGACAGATTACCTTTAATTGTGAAGCTTGCCCCGATGGTGACCGATATATCTTTAATTGCTAGGGTTTGTGAGTCTGCAGGGGCTGATATTATATCCATGATAAATACAATTCCTTCTACCGCTATAGACATAAACACCAAACGTTTTAAACTAGATAGGGGTTTTGGCGGTCTATCCGGTCCTGCTGTGAAGCCTATTGCTCTAAAGCTAGTAAACGATGTTTATAAAAGTGTTAAAATACCGATTATAGGGATGGGCGGGATAAGCTCTTACGAAGATGCGATTGAGTTTTTCTTAGCAGGGGCTACGGCAGTTGAGGTGGGAACTTATTCATTTGTAAACCCCAAAATAATTCCGCAAATAGTTGATGGTGTAAGGGATTATCTATTGAATAACGGATTTAACGGTATCTACGATATAATAGGATTGGCAGATAAAAATAGGGTTGGGTCAGCTTGATTTTAAACAGAATCAAGAGTGGCATTCTCCTACTTAAAAGTGTCTAATCTTGTTAAAACAAAGGTAAATTGAGGCTACGTTACGAAGGTTGTCATAAAAATGATTGACATCTTAGAGCAACTATGATACCTTAAATAAGAGTATGGTTTGACTTTTTACGTAGTATTCATCGTTCAAAGATAATCTTTATCTTAAAAGCCAAGGGAAGCAGGTGAAGATCCTGCGCTGTACCCGCAGCCGTAATAACTAATAACGGTGATTAGTAATGACCGTTATTAAGAACGTTTCACTAAGCCACTGACACAATGTCGGGAAGGCGAAATGTTCGCATGTTTAAGCCGGAAAACCTG
>VAOX01009078.1_pt1 | contig 77374 bp, 74 predicted proteins | sample 3393891 | NCBI WGS metagenome assembly VAOX01 (sample SAMN08290429, study PRJNA428436) | hydrothermal vent metagenome | isolation source: Deep-sea hydrothermal vent chimney | place: Indian Ocean: Southwest Indian Ridge | depth 2822 m m
GACCGTAATGTTCTTCTAATTCCATAAAACTGATCCTGTTTGGCTAAATCGGAAAATATTCAATTCTAGCGGGTTTTCTACACAGTTCTACGAGGAACCAAGACTTTAAAGGGACAATCTACAATAAAAGCCCATACCCCGAAAAAACCACTACAATAGGTGGAACACTGTCATACGTGGAGACATCAATAATGCCGCGCGGACTTATTTATTTTGCTGATCCCATGTGTTCCTGGTGCTGGGGGTTTTCCAACGTCATTAACAAGGTGAAGAATGAGTTTTCAGGACGATTACCCATACGCTTCATTGCTGGTGGCCTGTATGTCGGTGCGGATAAGCCGCTGGATCAGGATGCAAAGGTCGCTATTCGTGAGCATTGGCAACATGTGGCTGAATTATCCGGTGCGAAATTTGATTATGCTTTTTTTGACAGGCCGCAATTTGTCTATAATACCGAACCCGCCTGCCGTGCCATCGTGGTGGTGCAAGAGCATGAACCCACGGTCATGCTGGCATTTCTGAAACATCTTCAGGAGGCTTTTTATACCCGTAATCGTGACATAAGTGATCGAGAGATAATATTTGATGAGGCGGAGAAATTTGGATTCAATCGGCAAGTTTTTACTGACCAGTTCGATGACGAGAAAATGATCTCTGAAACCAGAAATCATTTCGCGATCACTCGACAACTGGAGGTAACTGGTTTTCCGACACTTTTTGCGGTTGATGGCAACGGTCAGCACGCCATTACTTCGGGATATCAGGCGGAAGAAAAAATCTGTAGCAAAATAACAGCCTGGATTGACAGCAGTATTAGTAGAGAAACAGATTCTTAAATACCGATAATAAAAAATCGGCAGAACACGTGTCATGTCTTTATTTCATGTATTACACTATGAGTTAAATATGTAACCCAATATGTGGCCTGATGAATTTACCCCGATACAGTATATTTCCACTGCTTGATGCATCTGAGCCTTTACGAAAACGGGTGCCGATGGTTGACGAAAACGGTCGTTCGCTGAATGACTTTATGATCCTGGTTCCAGGGCTAAGAGACAAGTCTCAAATATTTATTCAGGGAATAATGAATGATTTACATGCTACGCTTGGCAGGTTTAGCGATCAGGTGGTATTTGCCGAGCTGAATATCAAGCTGAATCTGCTATGGGTCTCGGTCAAGCCCCGATTAAACCTCGCGGCAGAAATTGCGGGGGCCGTTCAGGAAATCCTTCCTTATGCCAAGTTGGTGAGCCATATTTAATCCTGGCAATATTTGTATTTATTAATCTGATCAGGAGGGTAACGGCTGTATCCCGAGTCACCCGTTATTTCAGTATTATTTTATCAAAGAGGAACCGGAATCCATATTCGTGTAAACCCTGGATTCCGGCTAGATACATGCCCGGTGCATTGTATGTAGAGCTATAAGCTGGCACAAGAACATCGTTTTCTAATAAAATGATCCAGTGATAATTTCCCTGGGCCATAGAGCGTGAGCATTAACAATGCCATTCCCCACAGATAGTGCTGACTGAGTCCTGCCGGACTGATATCGGGATAGGATGTAGCGGCGATAATATTGAATATAAATAATGCCAGTGCGCTATAACGACCAGCCAGGCCGATGATGAGCAGCACAGGCAACGCCAATTCAGCCGTCGCGCCCATATAAGCGGCAACAGTAGGTGATAGCAGGGGTACGCTGTATTCATATTTAAACAGCATGATGGTGGTGTCAAAACTTTGAATTTTAGTCAATCCTGATCTGAAAAAGGCATTGGCGACCCAAAGTTTCAATCCCAGTTCAATCAATGGCGTGATGAACATGAGAACACGGCCATACAGCAAATCGAGCGCAAAAACTCGTTGCATCAATACAGAATTCATCAGGTTTTCGAAATTTGGCATCAAAACTCCCCGGTGTTGAATATCAGGAAAATGTAAACTGAAATTCAGCTGAATATTGAAACGGCGGGGCTTACCACAGATTGTCCCGCCGTCTCATCAAACATGCTGCACGAGCTATTTGCCTGGCTTGGTTGAACCACCGGCAATTTTCTTGCAGATGCCCTTGGGAACATAAACCCATTCAACCGCCCCTCTATCGATGGATGACTGTCCAGCACAGGCATGGGCACTGCTACCGCAATCATTCATACCGGCTTTGACGATACCATAACATTTTTCCATACCGGGTTTGCCCGCCAAGGCTGCCGTTGTGGCTGTCATCAGACCAAGCGCAACCATGCTACTCAACAGGGTTCTCATATTTTTCATCATGTACTCCATAAAGTGAGTTGAATATTTGTTATTGTCCGCACAGCGTATATCGTATATAACGAACTGTGCTGATGTAATGAGACCCGCATCTGTCCATCAATCTTACCGGGCACAAAACATTATTTATTCAAACAGGATGGGCTGCATTTGATAACCCGTATTTTTAATGTCTATATACTATATGGATATATATCCTGCCGGTTTGTAAGAAGCGGGCGGATGCCGGGGTCTTTGTTTCCATGGGTAATCGAACAATGACATTTGAAGCGCTGGTTAATGCTTATGCAGCTGACTTATACCGTTATGGATTCTGGCTTTGCCGTAACCGGGCGCAGGCTGAAGATCTGGTGCAGGAAACCTTTATGCGAGCCTGGAAAGGGCTGGATAAGCTCAAGGACAGTAAGGCATCAAAAGCCTGGCTGTTTACCATTCTCCGCCGTGAACATGCGCGTCACTATTCCCGACCCTCGCTGGATCTGGTGTCTATGGATGAAATGGATTATGAATCTCAGCATTTTGCCGCACCCGGGAATGATGGCGCTGCCGACATAGAGTTTAGCCAGGTACTGGATGCACTGCCCCAGGATTACCGGGAACCGTTGCTATTGCAGGCGTTGGGTGGATACAGTTGCGAGGAAATTGCGGGAATTATGCAGATTAAACCCGGTGCAGTGATGACCCGCTTGTTTCGGGCCCGACAAAAATTGCGATATTCGCTTGAAAGTGAATCTCATGGAATCAAGGTGAAGTGAGGCAAAGATGAACTGTCTTGATGTACGACGAATACTGGCGGCGACGCCATCTTCCCCGGAACTGGAAGTACTTCAGCATCTACGAGAATGCCGAAGCTGCGCCCGTTATGCCGAGCAGGAAAACATGCTTAGTCAGCGAATTAACGACACGTTGAAGATTGCGGTTCCTGATGGTTTGAGTTCCCGTATTCTTCTGCAACATGGTCTGGTAGAAGAAAAACGTTACCGGATACGGCGTCATTACTGGCAGGCCTTAGCCGCAAGCGTGTTACTGGCAGTAGGCCTGGTTAGCGGTATGCTGATAGTCAATTATCCTTATTCGCTAAAAGATATTGCTTTTAAGCATGTGCAGGATGAGAAGATAGCGCTACAGGTTGAGGATAATATCCCGCTGGCCCAGGTCAACAATATGTTAGCGCCTTATAATTTAAGGCTGCGACAGGCTATTGGCCGGGTTGATTTCGCTATGCCCTGCCATATTCACCAACGTCCCGGCGCACATCTGGTGATAGACGGAAAGTATGGCAAGGTGACGGTTCTGTTTATGCCGAAGGAATATATTATGGCGCGAGAAACCATACAGGAGCGCGGGATGCAAGGACTGTTACTCCCCATCGACGGTGGCAGTATCGCCATTATTGGTCAGCGCAGAAAACCACTGGAAATCATTGCCGCACGGATTAATCAGGCGCTGGTACATACAGCAACCTGAGTGAATACTACACGCCACTCCGGCAAATGAAAGGGATAACACATGAAGCTTGGTGTTGAGCAATGCGAAGCTCAACATGCCGAGTCTGTAATTGACTTAATTGTTGGGCTTCGCCATAAAAATCATGGCTCAGCGCCAACCTACATATCAGCCTGCTCCCTCGTCTACACATCCCCCGTCTGCGGATGTGACCGCGCTTCTGGCTCCATGATCTTGTTCAGCGCATTGACATAAGCCTTGGCCGAGGCGACAACAATATCGGTATCCGCACCCTGACCATTGACAATACGTCCGCCCTTTTCAAGACGCACGGTGACTTCACCCTGCGAGTCGGTACCGTTCGTGATATTGTTGACCGAGTACAATAACAGTTCAGTACCGCTTTTCATGATCTTTTCTATCGCCTTGAACGCCGCATCTACCGGCCCACTGCCTTGGCTTACACTTTCCTGTTCCTCTCCATCCACATCGATGGAAACAGTGGCAACCGGCATTTCACCCGTTTCTGTACAGGCCTTCAGCGCCACCAGCCGAACCCATTCATTACCGGCCTCGGAACTGGCTTCAGTCACCAGCGCCTGCAAATCATCATCATAGATTTCATGCTTCTTGTCGGCCAGCTCTTTGAATCGGGAAAAAGCCTCATTCAACTCAGACTCGGACTTGAATTCCACACCCAGCTCTTTCAGCCGCGTACGAAACGCATTGCGCCCGGAATGCTTACCCAGCACCATACGGTTGGTGGTCAACCCCACATCCTCTGCACGCATGATTTCATAGGTCTCACGGTGCTTGAGTACACCGTCCTGATGAATACCAGACTCATGGGCAAAGGCGTTAGCGCCGACGATAGCCTTGTTGGGTTGCACGGTAAACCCGGTAATGCCGGATACCAGACGCGAACAGCTCATAATCTGGGTGGTATCAATATGATCTACCGAGCAAGGAAAAATATCACTGCGGGTTTTTACTGTCATCACCACTTCTTCCAGCGAGGCATTACCGGCACGTTCACCCAGACCATTGATAGTGCATTCTACCTGTCGCGCACCATTCATCACTGCTGCCAGCGAGTTGGCGGTGGCCAGGCCAAGATCATTGTGACAATGTACTGAAAATATCGCCTTGTCCGAATTGACAACACGCTCACGCAAGTTATGGATCAAGCTGCCAAACTGCGCGGGAATGTTGTAACCCACTGTATCAGGGATATTTACCGTCGTAGCACCGGCATCGATCACCGCTGTCAATACCTGGCAAAGAAAATCCAGATCTGAACGCCCTGCATCTTCCGGCGAAAACTCCACGTTATCGGTATACTGACGCGCTTTTTTAACCGCCCGCACCGCCTGTTCCAGCACCTGTTCGGGACTCATACGCAGCTTGCTTTTCATGTGGATGGGCGAGGTGGCGATAAAGGTGTGGATGCGCCCTGAATTCGCGGGTTTAAGCGCTTCGCCGACACGCTCGATATCCTTGTCCAGCGCTCGCGCCAAACCACAGATAGTGCTGTCTTTGACAGCCTCGGCCACGGCTCTTACTGCTTCAAAATCACCTCTGCTGGCAATCGGAAAGCCGGCTTCAATCACATCGACGTGCAATTTTTCCAGGGCTCGGGCAATACGCACCTTTTCATCCTTGGTCATGGAAGCGCCGGGACTCTGTTCACCATCACGCAAGGTGGTGTCAAAAATAATCAGTTTATCGCTTGTCGCACTTGTCTCTGACATTTCAAATCTCCTGCACGGACGCTATTCTGCCATCTGCATCCGCAAAAGTTACGCATTCCCGCTTAGATAAAAATGCGTAATAAAATAAAAATCGGGTTTGTGTGCGCGTATTCCCGCGCGAGGAATCAAATAGTTGCCCGGCCGGGCAGGAGTCGTAGAGAGAGCAGGCAAAAGGAAGCAGATGCTGCCCCGTGTCGGGCAAATATTATCTGAGTTTGATGGTCTTGGTTGTCTGTTGTCATGATTAATAATCTCTGTCAACAACTATAGCGGTAATCGGTTCATTTTTCAAAGTCATCAGCAGTATTTTTTTTAATTTTCTCGTCGGGCGGGATCTCGCTGCTGCGTTGGGCACGGCGCTCACTCCGCCGTTTGCGCAACAATACCAGAGTCCAGATCGGGCCGGACAGGGCATAAAGTAAAAACACCGAAAACAGAATAACCGGCGGATCATAAGACACCAAAACAATAACCAGTACGATAAGCAAAATAGTGACAAACGGTACGCGATCCTTGAAATTTATACCCTTGAAGCTGTGATAACGCACATTGCTGACCATCAGCAATCCTGTTAACAAGGTCAGAGCCCAGGCGGCCAGATTGATCGCTTCACCCTGCAAACCGTAATCATTACCTACCCACACCATCCCGGCAACAATCGCGGCGGCGGCAGGACTGGCCAGCCCCTGGAAATAACACTTGTCGGCAGTCCCTACCTGGGTATTGAAACGCGCCAGACGCAACGCTGCACCGGCAGTATAAACAAAGGCGGCCAACCAGCCCGCCTTGCCCATTTCGGACAGTGCCCACTGATAGATAACCAGCGCAGGAGCCAGACCGAATGACACCATATCGGAAAGACTATCGTATTCTGCTCCAAAGTCACTTTGGGTATTGGTCAGACGCGCCACGCGACCATCCAGGCCGTCGAGCAGCATAGCTATAAATATGGCCACCGAGGCAGCTTCGAAGCGACTTTGCATGGCCGCAACGATAGCGTAGAACCCCGAGAACAGGGCTGCGGTGGTAAATAGATTCGGCAACAGATAGATGCCGCGGTGACGATGTGGTTTGTGTCTGCGCTCAGTCATAGCAGGAGCATAACCCGTTTTGCCAGTACATATATCGATAAATTACGTGTTTTACATTCCAGCCGAGGTAAAAGCCTTTAGCCCAGACCTTCCGATTTCAGCAGGAAGGCCTCTTTATGAAATCCGGCAATATACGCTTAACTCTGCGTCCGATGAATAAATTGAGCAAGAATGGATTCTCCACCCCTTACTTTGTCCCCCGGCCTGACTTTTGCCGGGCAGTCTTCGGGTAAATAGATGTCCAGTTGCGTCCCCAATGGGATATAGCCACAGCGCCGCCCTTGGCCGACACGATCCCCCGTCGAAAGATAGCAGGCAATGCGGCCAAAAAAACGTCCGGAATGCAGGGCCAGCACCACATCATCCTCTTCATCCGTCTGTAGCCAGACTGCATGAGTATGACCGCTGCAACGAGGAATAGTCTCATCCATCCAGTACTGGATAATGTTACCTTCGGTGACACTACGCATGGTAAAGGTACCGTACAAGGGCATGCGGATACTGATTTTCAACGAGTCGCGGGACAGGTAGGGATCTTTGGTGATTTCCACTGCCGTCACTTTACCATCCACCGGCGCGACAATGCCCAGCGGCGAGGCCGGTGTGCTACATTGCGGATCCCGCAACAACCAGCCAAGCCCCAGCACCAGAAGCCAGGACGGCCAGGTAATACCGCCATAAAAAACCTGTAGCAATAAGGCACCACAAATGGCAAGCATCAGGAGGGGCACACCCTCTTTAGCAATAGATGAATGTTGGCTTACCGGCATGGCCGACAGTCCGTAGCTAGTTAGTGACAGGGATGAAATAACGGCACGTGTTTGTAACACAGACCGTTTTGTTTTTTTACTAGTTTTTGCTGGTATCCACGATTCTTTCGATCCAAGGCATCATCTCGCGCAATTTTGCCCCCACCTGCTCGATGGGATGCTCAGCATTCAGCCGCCGATATGCGGTCATCTCGGGATAGTTAGCCTGACCCTCAAGAATGAAGCGTTTGGCGTACTCCCCTGTCTGGATATTGTGCAAGGCTTCTTTCATCGCCCAACGGCTTTCATCATTAATAATCCGGGGACCGGTGACATACTCACCATACTCGGCATTATTGGAGATAGAGTAATTCATGTTGGCAATGCCGCCTTCATACATCAAATCGACGATCAGTTTGAGCTCATGCAGACATTCGAAATAAGCCATTTCCGGAGCATAACCAGCTTCCACCAGGGTTTCAAAACCGGCCTTGACCAGCTCAACTGCGCCGCCACAGAGTACGGCCTGTTCACCAAACAGATCAGTTTCAGTTTCATCCTTAAAGCTGGTTTCAATAATGCCGGTACGACCACCGCCAATAGCAGAAGCATAGGACAGCGCAATCTCTTTAGCCTTGCCACTTGCATCCTGAAAGACTGCTATTAAATCGGGAATACCGCCACCTTTGACAAACTCGGTGCGCACAGTATGTCCTGGTGCTTTCGGCGCGATCATAATGACGTCCAGATCCTTGCGCGGTGTGATCTGGTTGTAATGAATACTAAAACCATGCGCAAAAGCCAGTATTGCACCCTGCTTCAGATTAGGCTCGATATCCTGCTTGTAAAGCTGTGACTGGAATTCATCCGGGGTCAGCACCATCACCAGATCAGCGGCCTTGACTGCCTCGGCCGTATCCTTGACGATGAGACCAGCGTTCTTGGCTTTGACCACTGAAGCGGAACCGGCACGCAGGGCCACCGTAACATCGACACCGGAGTCCTTGAGATTATTGGCATGGGCGTGACCCTGTGAACCATAACCGATGATGGCCACTTTCATGCCCTTGATGATAGAAAGATCACAATCTTTGTCGTAATAGATATTCATTAAACTATTCCTGTATCTGTTTATATAATAAAGGTCACTGCTGTCTCAACCACACCCTCTCCCGCTCTCCCCGACAGGCAGAGGGAATTAACGGAATGGCAAAATATAAAGTAAATAACGTCCAGGCTGAATCACACCCGTAACGACTTTCCGCCTCGCGCAATTCCCGTTGCCCCCGAACGCACCGTTTCAATAATGCTGCTCTGATTAATCGTTTGCAGAAAAGCATCCAGCTTGTCACCTGAACCTGTCAACTCGATAACATAGGTCTTATCGGTCACGTCAAGCACATTACCATTAAAAATATCCGCCAGACGTTTGATTTCCTCACGCTGTTCGGAATTTGCTGCCTGCACCTTGACCATCATCAGCTCGCGTTCGATATGCACGCCCTCACTGATATCCGCCAACTTGACAATATCAATCAACTTGTTGAGCTGTTTTTTAATTTGTTCAATTACATTCTCAGAACCCCGGGTCACCAGGGTCATGCGTGACAGCGACGGATCTTCGGTCGGCGCGACAGTCAGGGATTCAATATTGTATCCACGCGCGGAAAACAGACCGGCAACACGCGACAGCGCACCCGCCTCGTTTTCCATCAACAATGAAATAATATGACGCATCTCAAGCTAACTCTCTTTCTTGCATTTCATGATGTCCCTTACCCGCCATGATCATGGGGTAAACGTTTTCAGTCTGATCGGTTACGAAGTCCATGAACACCAGGCTGTCCTTCATCGCAAAGGCTTCTTTCAGTGCGCCTTCCACATCTTCCGGTTTTTCGATGCGCACACCAACATGGCCATAACTTTCTGCCAATTTGACAAAATCCGGTAGTGCATCCATATAAGAATGCGAATAGCGGCTTTCATAGAAAAATTCCTGCCATTGACGCACCATGCCCATATAACGATTATTCAGACAGATGATCTTGAGCGGCAGATCAAGCTGACGCGCCATTGATAATTCCTGAATACACATCTGGATGCTGGCCTCGCCGGTGACACAGGCGACAGTCGCATCACGATGCGCCAGTTGCACGCCAATCGCGGCAGGCAGGCCGAAGCCCATGGTGCCCAAACCACCCGAATTAATCCAGCGGCGCGGTTTGTCGAACTTGTAAAACTGCGCGGTAAACATCTGATGCTGGCCCACATCGGAGGTCACGAAAGCATCACCGCCGGTTACTTCATAGAGTTTTTCAACCACATACTGGGGTTTGATAAGCTCGCTACCGCGATCATACTGCAGACAGTCCCTGCTGCGCCACTCGCCAATCTGACTCCACCATTTTTTCAACGCAGCAGCATCATTCTGTTTCCCGCTAGCATCCAGTTCCCGGGTCAGATCACTGACCACCTGTTTGATGTCACCCACAATGGGTACATCGATTGGGACATTCTTGGAAATCGAAGCCGGATCGATATCGACATGGATAATTTTCGCGTGCGGACAGAATTTTTTCAAATCCCCCGTCACCCGATCATCGAAGCGCGCGCCGATGGCAATCATCACATCACAATCATGCATACCCATATTTGCTTCATAGGTACCATGCATACCCAGCATTCCGATAAACTGCGGATCAGTAGCCGGATAGCCACCTAAACCCATCAGGGTATTGGTAACCGGAAAACCCAGCTTGCGACAAAAAGCGGTGAATTCCTCAGCCGCATTGCTCAAAATAACCCCGCCACCTGAATAAATCATGGGTCGCTTCGCCGACAAGATCAGCTTAGCCGCCTGGATAACCTGGCCCGGATGCCCCTTCACCGTTGGCTGATAGGAACGCATGCTGAAATCTTCCGGATAGCTATACGGAATCTTGACCCCCGGATCAGTGATGTCCTTGGGAATATCGACAACCACCGGCCCCGGTCGCCCGGTAGTCGCAATATAAAAGGCCTTGCGCAAGGTACTGGCCAGATCCTTAACATCTTTAACCAGGAAATTATGTTTGACGCAGGGGCGGGTAATACCCACCGAATCGACTTCCTGAAAGGCATCACTGCCGATAAGCGGGCTGGCAACCTGTGCCGTCAACACTACCAGCGGAATGGAGTCCATATACGCCGTGGCAATCCCCGTCACGGCATTGGTCGCACCCGGCCCGGACGTGACCAGTGCCACACCCGGTTTACCTGTAGAACGCGCAAACCCGTCAGCCGCATGCACCGCCCCCTGCTCATGACGAGCAAGAATGTGCTTGACCGTTTCCTGACGGAAAATGGCATCATAGATATGGAGGGCCGCACCGCCCGGATAACCAAATACAAATTCAACACCTTCATCCTGTAAAAACTGGACAAGGATATCGCCACCACCAAGTTTCACGTATGTTTCTCCCGCATAATCCGCATTGGGTACAGCAGACAGAAGCATCCTGCCGCATCGTACTCACGAAGCTGCACATTATAATCAGTCAATCAGGATAATTGCACTAAATTACACCCTCCAGGTCAAAAATCGACAATTTTGTCGCTCTATAATGAGATTTTCTAACGTAAAAATAACAAGCAAGCGAAAAAATGTGGTTAAGTCCACATTACACAGACAAGTCTGGTTCAGACGGGAGCTGTTATGGTATACACTTGAACAGGATCGACACTACTCCATAATTAAGGGTACGGAACCCCAATACGCAAAAATCGCGTCACTAATAAGCAGGTAAGTCCCATGCGAAGAGCCTCTATCATCCTTGCATCCATACTGGTAAGCCTATTCATGCTGACCAATAGTTATGCCGGCAATCCGTATAAATGGATCGACAGCAATGGCGATGTCGTGTATTCACAACAACCTCCTGCCGAGGGCATCCACTACGAACGAATCAATACTATTGCCCCCTCCTCCCACTTCAGTTCACACTCTGAAGCTTCAAGTCCCGGCCTTTCCGCCCGGGACTCGATAACCCAGGATGCCATCAAGAACGAAAAAAATGCGATTGTTAAAAAGGCCATGGAAAAGAATGCGGCTCTGCGCAAAGACAATTGCAAACTGGCCAAAGATCACCTGCGTTTTTATCAGGTTCAGCGACGCTGGAAGGATAAAAAGGGCAATATTAAAAGCCTGAATGATAAGGAACGCATGAAGGAACTCAAGGAATCCGAGCAGGAAGTTGCTGATTACTGCAGCTAACAATAAATACAGAGAACTCAAATGCCCTATCTGAAAATTCAGAGCAATGTCGCCATTGATGGCGCAAATGCCACCCGTTTACTGGCTGAAGCATCAAAACAGGTGGCTCATGAACTGGGCAAACCGGAGAATTACATCATGGTCGCGCTGGAACCACCACAGCCCATGTTGTTTGCTGGCAACAGCGATCCCCTTGCCTATCTAGAACTGAAAAGCATCGGCCTGCCACAAAGTAAAACATCCACGCTATCTGCAATACTCTGTAACCTGATTGAAGAACAGCTCGGCATTCCCGCCGCCCGTATCTATATCGAGTTCACTGATGCTCCGCGCGCCATGTGGGGCTGGAATAGCAAGACTTTCTGAAAAGCACATGATTTTTAACGCAAAATTTCATTCTGTACGCGTGTAGGTTGATGAGTTGAGCAACGCGAAGCCCAACATGGTAAGCTATTTTGTTGGGCTTCATTAAACCCCATTCAGCCCAACCTGCATTTAGTTTTCAATGCCATGTCAGATAGAATGAAGTCTGAAGTTCGGAGGGGAAACCCATCTGAGGCAAAACCAATTTAATAAAAGATTAAATAGCTCTGCCCCTTTTACCCTCTCCGCATAAACAGCTAAAATCGCCCTCTTTTATCAACCAGAAGAAACCAGACCATGCGCGTATCCCGATTCCTGCTCGCCACCCAGAAAGAAGTCCCCGCTGACGCCGAGATTATCAGCCACCAATTGATGCTGCGTGCTGGCATGATCCGCAAACTCGCCGCCGGGCTGTATACCTGGCTGCCGCTGGGACTGCGTGTACTGCGCAAAGTCGAAATTATTGTGCGCGAGGAAATGGATCGTGCCGGGGCGCAGGAAGTGCTAATGCCTGCCGTGCAACCCGCCGAATTATGGAAGGAATCCGGACGCTGGGAACAGTACGGACCCGAACTGCTGCGCATGCAGGATCGGCATGGACGTGAATTCTGTCTCGGCCCCACCCACGAAGAAATTATTACCGATCTTGCGCGCAATGAACTGCGCAGTTACAAACAGCTGCCCGCCACTTTCTACCAGATTCAGACCAAGTTCCGCGATGAAGTGCGACCCCGCTTCGGCATCATGCGGGCACGCGAATTTATCATGAAAGACGCCTATTCCTTTCATCTGGATACGGCCTCGCTGGACGACACCTACCAGATCATGCACCAGACCTATTGCCGTATTTTCGATCGCCTGGGTCTGGACTACCGTCCTGTACGAGCCGACTCCGGTGCTATCGGTGGCAGCCTCTCGCATGAATTTCATGTGCTGGCTGAATCCGGTGAAGACGCCATTGCCTTTAGCGATGAAAGTGATTATGCCGCCAATACCGAGCTGGCTGAGGCTCTTGCGTCAGACAAACCCCGTCCAGCAGCCAGTGAAGAAATGAGTACGGTAGCCACCCCCAACCAGCACAGCATCGAAGAAGTCAGCCAACACCTGGGCCTTGACCCGAAAAAATGTCTGAAGACGCTGATCGTCAATGGCGAAGACAACTCGTTGATCGCATTGGTGCTGCGCGGCGATCATGGGCTCAATCCTGTCAAAGCCGAGAAGATTACGGCCATAGCCAGCCCCTTGAGCTTCGCCGATGAGGAAAGTATTAAAAAAATCATCGGGTGCGCACCGGGTTCCATCGGTCCTCTCGGCCTGTCTATCCCGATCTATGTGGATCGCAGTGCTGCGGCAGTTGCCGACTTTGTCTGTGGTGCCAATGTCGATGGCCAACACCTCAAAGGCGTAAACTGGGGACGTGATCTGTCTGAAATCGAAGTCGTGGACATTCGCACCGTGGCCGAAGGCGATCCCAGTCCGGACGGCAAGGGTAAACTGGTCATCAAGCGCGGCATCGAAGTCGGCCACATTTTTCAGCTTGGCACTAAATACAGCGAAGCTCTCAAAGCCAGCGTACTCGATGAAAACGGCAAGAGCGTGATCATGAGCATGGGCTGTTACGGCATTGGCGTATCACGCGTAGTCGCGGCGGCTATCGAGCAGAACCATGATCAATACGGCATCATCTGGCCGGATGCTCTCGCCCCTTTTCAGATCGCCCTGCTGCCCATGAATATGCACAAGTCCGAACGACTGCGCGCAGCCGTCGAAGCCCTGTATAGCGAATTACAGACTGCCGGCTTCGAGGTGCTGCTAGATGACCGCAAGGAACGTCCAGGAGTGATGTTTGCCGATATGGAATTGATCGGCATCCCTCATCGGCTCGTGATCGGCGAAAAGGGTCTGGACAAGGAACTACTGGAATACAAGGGGCGTCAGGACAGTGAAAAACAGAATCTGCCTGTCGATACAATTATTGAGTTTTTAAAACAAAAAATAATTTAAGCCACCGTTCGTCCTGAGCTTGTCGAAGGAAGCTTTCTCGTTCCCACGCTCCGGCGTGGGAACCAGTATTTGGAATAGCTATTTAATCACAGAAGGTAATTAACATTTTTTCATAGTCAACATGGTCATTTCAAAAACATTTGCCTGTATTTTATTTGTTACGTTTATTACGACACAAGTATCCGTTGCCGCAAATACACGAACCAATAACGAATTGCGTCTGTTATTGACAAAGGCCATCAATGATAAAAGCAGTTTCAAGCATCGTTTCGATGCCGAGGTCTGGTTGGTGGACATGTCGGCGCGCCTGGCACCGCGTGTACCAGATACCAGGAAACGTATTTTCATGCTCAAACAGATCCACTACGAAGCCACACGCGCCGGACTATATCCTGAACTGGTTCTGGCTGTGATTGATGTTGAAAGTAACTTCAACCGTTACGCTATTTCCCGTACCGGCGCGATGGGACTAATGCAGATCATGCCTTTCTGGCTAAAGGAAATTGGTAAGCCGGGTGACAACCTGTTTAATCTGAAAACCAACCTGCGCCTGGGTTGCACTATTCTGCGTTATTATATGGACAAGGAAAATGGCGATTTAACCCGCGCCCTGGCGCGTTATAACGGCAGCCTGGGCAACTATCGCTATAGCAAAAAAGTATATCACGCACTGGATAGCCGTTGGCATGAGCCTTAACAACACAAAACTGCATCCGCTCACGTTCAGCCAGTTGAAAAATCATCTATTTGCAATAATTCATTTTCCCGACAACTGACTGATTCAACCTGCGCCGCAGGCGGCCCGGATTTTAACCATTCACACAAATGCGCCACCGCCTCTTGCTCACCGCAGGCAAGCACTTCGACACTACCATTAATGCAATTGTAAGCAAATCCGGTAAGCCCAAGTTTCCTCGCTTGTTCCTGGGTGGCGGCACGAAAGAAAACACCTTGTACCTGACCTTCAATAATACAATGTACGCAAATATTCATAAGAGTCATTCAGGTTTCTGGCCTGCCCGATTTTCAGTTTTTTTCGTTGTGTACAAGGATGAAAGGGAAACACTGGCCAGCTGTTTTTCAACATGACCCAGCCCATCTAGCATCCTGTTTAGATTAGCATTCCAATTATCCACTTTACTCCATACCCCATCTTTTTCCGGCACACTGGCGGCTAGTCTGCGGTACAGATCAAGCAGCGTCAATTGCGAAAATTCATTTATCAAGCGCCAGTTATTTTTGCTTATCTTACGCACAAAGCCCGCTAGCCGAAGCTTTTCCAACAGCACGGGCAGCCTTGTATTCTGCCAGTCTTCCCTGGCTTTCAGCTCGTCCAGACCCAATGCCCTGCCATTTGAGTGTTCCTCACTCCGCCATAAATAGCCCAGCAGTCTGAATGCCTGCACCAGTTCGACATCTGTTGCATCGCTTTTCCCCGGCATCTGGAATATTTCCAGATTGCAGGTAATTTCCGCCCCTAGCAAAACGATGAGCCAGGAGACATTTATCCAGATCAGTAACAATGGGATTGCCGCCAGTGCACCATAGAGTAATTCATAGCTTGGAAACCAGGCGATATACAGGGCGAACAGATATTTAGCGACTTCAAACAGAACCGCAGCCACAGCCGCGCCGCTAAAAGCGTGTCGCCAACGTACAGGGATATTCGGAATCCAATGATACATCATTGCCAGCAACAGGCAGGTCGCGATCATCGGCAACATCGTCAGCAGCATGGTGCGCAAACCAACACTCTCGACCGCCTCGGAAACATGCGGCAAGGCCATGACAAAGGTCGTGGCTGCCAGACTGATAGCCAGTATCAGCGGGCCGATCAGTAAGAAAAACAGCCACAACAATAAGCGGATAAGCGTACGCGGAGTTCGCCTGACCCGCCAGATGCGGTTAAAGGAAACATCGATGGTATTCAACAACAAAATGGCGGTCACAAACAAGCCGATGCTGCCAATCGTGCTGAGTCCTGCGGTTCTGTGCACAAAACCAAGCAAATAATTCTGTACCCCTTCGCCAACAGTAGGAACAAAGATATTCAGCACAAACTGCTCGACGGTTCCCAACCAGCGAGAGAACAAGGGCAAGGCACTAAACAGGGAGAAGGCCACTGACAGCAGAGGAACCAATGCCAGCAGGGTTGTAAAGGTAAGGGACGCCGCTATCTGGAGGATATTATTGCGCTTGCTCTGAACCAGCACATGCAGCCAGAAATAAAAAAACTGATGGCTGGCAAGCAGCAGTTGTCTGGTTTTCATCGCCATTAAAAAGGGCCCGTTACGGGCCCTTCAGATTTAACACTGGTTTGGCATCAAATCAGCGGGCAAGATATGCCTTATCGGAAGCCTCAACCACACCCAGGCTCCAGCTGCCCCGGGATTTGGCATGAGCAACCGCCGCGTCCACATCCGCAGATGAGGGTTTGCTATTGATATTCAGCTTCTGACCGGGATAAATCAGATCGGCATCCTTGATTTGATCACTGTTGCTCTTGTAAATCAACGGCCACTGGTAAGGGTTGTTATAAATACTGGGTTTAGCTGAGATATCCCACAAATTATCGCCACGCGTAACGGTATAGTGCTGTGCACTTGTCATCGCTACAGCAACTTTTGCAGAACTGCTCGCTACCGCTGCTGCAGGTGCCAGTCTGTTCATTTCTGCATTTTTCTGCTTAATTGCATTCTCGGCCTGACGACGAGCTTTGTTGGCCAGTTGGATCGCATCATTGTAATGACCTGCCGCCATGGCTTTTTCAGCCTGCTTAATCAATTTACCGGTATCACGCCATTCGTATTGTGCTGCTTTTGCCTGATCATCCGCTTTTTTTGCAGCCGCAATCGCAGTCGTTGCCGCTGCAGCATTACTCTGTCCGGTATCTTCTGTTGTACTTGCACAACCAACGGCAAAACTGACTGCCAGCACCATCAATGCAGCTAATTTCAGCGAGTGGAATATCTTCATGTTATCGACTCCGATTTTTAGAGATTATTTAAAAACGTAATTTTCTGAAAATTCAAAATTTGTATCGTATTAAACCCCGGCATACCCACCCATTTAATCGTGCCTGAATTAATGGTCTGTCGAAATCATATAGTAGCAGAAATTAAAGAAATTTTACTCATTCCTTGCATAAACGCAAGTATTTCAAGCAATTTTTGCCTATTCCTTCCGCTTTTTCTGCAGCGCCTTCTGCCGCGCCTGGATAGCCCACTGCTTTGCTTTCATAGCCAGGCTGCGGGCCGAAATATAATCCCCGTCATCAAGCTGATGACTGGCCTGTTGTAACAGTTTCTCGGCCTCTCCCAGCATATCAGCCGCGCGAACTTCAGCCCCCGCATCCCGTGCGGCCTGGATAGTCTGGCGGGCATTGCTCATATCCTGCACAGGTGCAGTCATGGCAGCACAGCCGCTTATCAATAGAATGATAAAGAAACTATAGAAAAATCTGACAGCAAAATCAGTCTTATGATGCATACGGCTGGAGATGTGCTCGTTCGTAAGAATGGTGCTAAAGAAAACTATCACCGCACTATGAGCGTGTCAAGAAAAGACGCTAGAATAAGCATATGAATGAAATACTGGTTTTGTATTACAGCCGCCACGGTGCGACGGCTGCAATGGCGCAACATATTGCCCGTGGCGTTGAAAGTGTAACGGGTTTCACGGCTCGTATTCGTACCGTTGCCGAGGTGACCACGTGCTGCGAAGCTACTGATGATAGCATTCCCGAGGTGGGCCCGCCCTATGCAGAAGCAAACGATTTGCTTGCCTGCGCCGGTCTCGCGCTCGGCAGCCCCACCCGTTTTGGCAATATGTCAGCCGCATTGAAATATTTTATAGATTCAACCAGCCCCCTCTGGCTACAAGGCGCATTGACCGGCAAACCGGCGACGGTGTTCACCTCCACCTCCAGCCTGCATGGCGGTCAGGAAACAACCCTGTTGTCCATGATGCTGCCCCTGCTACACCACGGCATGTTACTAAGCGGAATCCCCTACACCGAAACCGACCTGCTCAAAACCACCAGCGGTGGCACTCCCTATGGTGCCAGCCATGTCGCCGGTGCTGACAGTAGTCTGCCCCTGACTGAGGAAGAAGTTCGTCTCTGTCAGGCACAAGGGCAGCGACTGGCCAACATCGCCAAAGCTCAACTTGACGCAGATCTGATCCGTTGCCGATAAACCTCGACACGTTGAACCGGAGCACACGCCTGGCAGCGCGTTTTACCCATCATTGTATTTAGACTAACTCTCGCACAAAGGGAATTGTCAGTTTGCGTTGCGCTGCCAGTGAAGCGTGATCCAGGCGTTCCAACAGGGTAAACAAACTGCGCATGTCGCGCGGCGTATGTCTGAGCAAATAAGCCGCAACCTCATCACCCAGCTCAAGACCCCGCGCCTGCGCACGCAGTTGCAGCGCAGCTTGCTTGTCTTCATCAGCCAGCTCCTGAAGCTGAAATACCAAACCCCAGCCCAGCCGCGAAGCCAGATCCTGCAACTCCAGCGATAGGCCTGATGGGGCCTGATTAGCGCTAATTACCAGTCGCCCTGCACGGCTCTGGATGCGGTTATACAAATGAAACAGGGCAATTTCCCAGTCTTGATTTCCCGCTACATCCTGCAAATCATCCACGCAAACCAGGTCAAACTGATCCATATCTTCCAGCATGGCGGGCATCAGATCCGGTTCGGCCAGGGGCAGATAAGCCACCCGCCAACCTTCAACCGCCTTCTCATGACACAATGCCTGTAATAGATGCGACTTGCCAGTACCCGCCCTGCCCCAAAAATAGACACAGGTTTCCAGGGTTCCTTTTAACGCAGCCAACAAGTGCTGGTTCTGCGCTGAATAAAAACTGGCAAAGGTGGCCGAATCCCGAAGCTGGATACCTAAAGGAAGCTGGACACTCATGAACTTTTACCTGCACAACTTATCCAGGCACGCCGTCCCCATTGATAAACATAGCAACTGCCGCTGATCAGGGTAGAGAGCAGCACCAGCCACATCAGAATCTGTAGTAGCATCTGCGGCAAAGAATAGAACGACAGAGACAGCAGCAGGCTGAACATCAGCAAGACCTGCAACAGCATATTAATCTTGCTGCTGATAATGGGTTTAATCACCACATCCCCCACCATAAAGCGGTATAACAGGCCGCCACTGACAATAATGATATCCCGCAAAATCACCGCCAGCACCAACCACATGGGAATCATTGCCTGCAGGCCCAGAATCAGATAGGTCGTCACCATCAGTAACTTGTCCCCCAGGGGATCCAGCAATGCGCCGAGCCGGGAGGTCCAGTTGAAACGGCGTGCCAGATAGCCATCCAGAACGTCGGAAAACCCGGCCAGCAAAAACACGCCCAACGCGGCGGCATAATTTTCGGACAACAGGCAAAACGCCACTGGCGCAACCAGCAGAATACGCAAGATACTGATTAAATTTGGAATATGCCGGGCATTCACGGGAACATTACTGAACCAGAGAATAGATTAGATCCGCCCCAACTGCTGCCACAGGCTGACTCTTGGCGGGACTGGCGGTCACACTCGGTACCGAGGGCTGGCTTTGCATAGCTTTCGCAACCAGGGTATGGCCCAGTGCGATAGCCTGGGAAACCGCCAGACGCCCATTACGAACCTTCAGCCTGAAGGTTACATTATCAGGAGATACTATTTGTGGTTGAATATCGGTCACTACTGCTAGCCGGGATAGATATTTCAATGTCTTATTATAGGCCGTCAGCGTATTCACGCCATATACCTGCAACAACAAAGGCTTGTTCTGTTCGTCACCCTTGATGCTGGCAAAACGCTGGGCCAGAATACCCGCAGTTCGATCCACACCCGGCATCAATGCCTCAATCAACGTTTCAGCATGCGCATTCCAGTCTTCCCGCTGACCATGATTATACAACGTCCAACGCGCATTCCAGCTACCATCATAGGTTTTGTACGCTCGCCCTACCAGGATCGCCTCGGTATGGTAACGACGGGAAGCATTGATAATCGTATCTTCAAAACTGCCCCAGACATCACTGGTAGTGATGCTGGCACGATCGGATAGATCCAGCAATGGCCAACGCAACGGGATCCCCCGCAGCCGAGCCTGCTCGGAAATAAAAGTTTTGGCAGGATTGCTGACATCGTTGCCTAACAGGATCCGCGACTGGTGGTTGTCCACCACCATCCACACCAGTACCGCAGGACGGGTTCGCCCCCAAACCGGCATGCCGTTGTCACGCAGCAATTTGTTAATGGCATGTTTATCGAAACGCACCCGCAGAACCATCTCCTGTACGCCAGTCGGCCCTTCATGGTTACGATAGCGATAACGCTGCATATAGCGGGTCGGATGGGTCAGCGCTTCCTCGATAGCCGTAATGGTAAGCACGATGCTGTGCCCGGATACCCGCAGCAGCACCTGACGCATGCCCGCAACCAGCGCCGCCTTCCGTTCAGCCGGATTCTGGGTGCTGACCGGAATTTTCGCCGCATACAGGCCGGGGATGACATCCGCACGGGAAACAGATAGCAGACCGATATTCAGTAACAGTGATAAAACAAAAAGACCCGTTGGTCCTGTGCCCAGGACGCGCTTTACTACCTGATTCCACATACAGTTTGTTGCTCTATTATTTATGTTCGTAAAAGGCGTTGAAATCATTTACCTGAGTCAGTACAAATTAAATGATTTCAGCCCATTTAGTCGGGTTTCACCTGCTGCGCAGCGTTTATATCCTGCGCTCTTGCCTGTCTCAATTCCAACCCTCGCGCCAACTTGATACAATGCGCCAAATGCTGGAGTTCCATCAGATTCAGGATAATTAAATTTTTGCGTATTATGCACCGATCAGTCTGTAAATGCTGTTTCTGATCCCGGTTTGCAGGAGATTTTTGTGTCAGATAATAATTCATTCCCCCACGGCGATAAACCCTCTCTCAGTTATCGGGATGCCGGGGTCGATATCGATGCCGGTAACTCGCTGGTCGAACGTATCAAACCACTGGCGGCCAGTACCAAACGACCCGGCGTTATGGCCGGGCTGGGCGGTTTCGGTGCTCTGTTTGAACTACCGCTGGATCGCTATCGTGAACCCGTACTGGTCTCGGGCACCGATGGCGTCGGCACCAAGCTGAAACTGGCCATGGATATGAACCGCCATGACAGCATCGGCATCGATCTGGTAGCCATGTGTGTCAATGATCTCATTGTACAAGGCGCTGAGCCCTTGTTCTTCCTCGATTATTACGCCACTGGCAAGCTTGACGTGAATGCCGCCACCGATGTGGTCAAGGGGATTGCAGACGGCTGTTGTCAGGCCGGTGCCGCCCTGGTCGGTGGCGAGACCGCAGAAATGCCAGGCATGTACCAGGGCGATGACTATGATCTGGCCGGTTTCTGTGTCGGCATAGTGGAAAAAAGCAAAATCATTGATGGCAGTGCGGTGAAACCTGGCGACGTGCTTATCGGCCTGGGTGCCAGCGGGCCTCATTCCAACGGCTACTCCCTGATTCGCAAAGTCATCGAAACCTGTCAAGCCGATCTGAACCAGCCCTTCGATGGTGCCACCCTGGGTCAACGCCTGCTGGAACCTACCCGCATCTATGTCAAACCGTTACTCAGGCTGGCGGCAAAAATTAACATCCACGCCATGGCTCACATCACCGGAGGCGGCCTGCTGGAAAACCTGCCACGAGTGATGCCCACCGGCACCTGCGCCCGCATTGACGCGGCAAGCTGGGAAGCACCCGCAGTGTTCGACTGGCTGCAACAGCAGGGTAATATCAACGATGAGGAAATGTACCGCACCTTCAACTGCGGTATTGGCATGGTGGTGGTCGTAGATGCTGCCGATGCCGAGCAGGCGCTGGCGCAACTGCACGCTGAGGAGGTGCAGGCGATGCTTATCGGCCGCATTGAAGACAGCCATGAAGACGATGCTCAACCTGTAATCATCACGCCAGCATGACCTCGGCTGCCCTCCCCCTGCCCATCGTCATTCTAATCTCCGGTAATGGCAGCAATCTGCAGGCCATCATCGATGCCATCCATGCCGGGCTACCCGCCGAGATCCGCACGGTGATCAGCAACAATCCGCAGGCCTATGGTCTCAGCCGCGCCCGTGAGGCGGAAATTCCCGCCGAAGTGATCGATCACCATGACTATGACACGCACGCCGCCTTTGATCAGGCTCTGATGAGCCGCATCGACCACTACCAGCCCAAACTGGTGGTACTGGCTGGTTTTATGCGTATTCTGACCGATGAATTCGTCAAACATTACTATGGCCGGATGATCAATATTCATCCCTCCCTGCTGCCCCGTTATCAGGGGCTGAATACTCACCAGCGCGTACTCGATGCCGGTGACGAAATCCACGGTGTCAGCGTACATTTCGTCAGTCCCGAACTGGATGCCGGACCGGTGATCCTGCAGGCGGAAATTCCCGTTTATACTGATGATGACGCCGATACGCTGGCCAAGCGCATTCATCAACAGGAGCATAGTATTTACCCGCAGGTGATCCGCTGGTTCGCCGAAGATCGCCTGCGTCTGCAAGGCAATAGCGTACTGCTGGATGATGAAGAATCAAGCCTTGGGTAAAGTCACACCCTGCTGACCCTGATACTTGCCACCGCGATCTTTATACGACGTATCACACACTTCATCCGACTCGAAAAACAGCATCTGCGCCACGCCTTCATTGGCGTAAATTTTTGCCGGCAGTGGCGTGGTATTGGAAAACTCCAATGTCACATGGCCTTCCCATTCCGGCTCCAGCGGCGTGACATTGACAATAATGCCGCAGCGGGCATAGGTAGACTTGCCCAGGCAGATGGTCAGCACACTACGGGGAATACGAAAATATTCCACCGTGCGCGCCAGGGCAAAGGAGTTGGGCGGAATAATACAGACCTCGCCTTTGAAATCGACAAAGCTCTGATGATCGAAGTCTTTGGGATCGACTATTGCGGAATTGATATTGGTGAAAATCTTGAATTCGTCGGCACAACGCACATCATAGCCGTAGCTGGACGTTCCGTAAGAGACAATCCGGCCGCCACTATTTTCCCGCACCTGACCGGCCTCGAAGGGTTCAATCATCGCCTCGCTATCGGCCATGCGGCGGATCCAGTGGTCGGATTTGATACTCATGTCTGCGCTTCCTGTTTGAATTAGCAGGCTATTCTAACAGGCTGCCAAGGCAGGATCATCTTTGCAGATAGGGGACAGATACGGGGAACAAGGAGTTCCCCGTTTACTGGTTTTGCGGGTATTAGTTATTCTGAATCACGATATTCGGGAAGCTAGCGCTGTAGTCCCGGGTCTTGAGTGATAACCTGGCCGCCACCCGGCGTGCGATATCACGGTAGATCTCGGCGATACGACCGTCAGGATCCGCCACCACGGTGGGCTTGCCTTCATCGGTGCTGGTGCGAATCGAGATATCCAGCGGCAGGGAGCCCAGCAAATCCACATTATGCTGTTCAGCCATGCGCCCACCACCGCCCGAACCGAAAATATGTTCTTCGTGACCACATTCGCTACATATATGGATGCTCATATTTTCAATGATGCCCAATACCGGCACTTCCACTTTTTCAAACATCTTCAAACCCTTACGCGCATCAAGCAGGGCAATATCCTGTGGTGTGGTGACAATTATGGCACCGGTGACCGGCACTTTCTGCGCCAGGGTCAGCTGGATATCGCCAGTGCCCGGCGGCAGATCGACGATCAGGTAATCCAGATCTTTCCATTTGGTATCGTTAAGTAACTGTTCCAGCGCCTGCGTAACCATCGGGCCACGCCAGATCATCGGAGTTTCTTCGTCGATGAGATAACCGATCGACATGGACTGAATGTGGTAACTGTTCAGCGGTTCCAGAGATTTGCCATCGGCAGATTCCGGCTGCTGCGACACGCCCAGCATACGTGGCTGGCTGGGACCATAAATATCGGCATCCAGAATACCTACCGTTGCGCCTTCAGCGGTCAGGGCCAGAGCCAGGTTGACTGCGGTGGTGGATTTGCCCACTCCGCCCTTGCCTGAGGCCACGGCAATGATGTTTTTGACACCTTCAATCGTCTTCACACCCTTCTGAACCGCATGGGCGGTAATAGTATGGGAAACATTGATGCTGGCTTCAGTCACGCCATCCAGGGCTTCAATTTTACCCTTCAGTTTTGCAACCAGATCCTTTTTATAGCCATCGGCGGGAAAACCCAGCTCGATATCCACCATAACCTTGCTGCTATCAATATTAATATTTTTTACAGCCCTGTTTGAAACCAGATCCCCTTCCAGATAGGGATCAATGTATGTCTTGATGGCATCTTCGATCTGTGATTGTGAAACATCAGCCATTTGCTTCTCCTGGATTTTAAAGTTTGGGGTTAAAGCCGGGCGTGGAATTTGTCCGCCCCTGTTTGCATTAAAAAATACCGGTTTAAAATATCCTAGTAAATTGGTAAGGTATTAAACGTATTCTACATGATCTATTTGCGTAGCGCCATCATTGGAAACAGCCCGTCATTATTAACGGCTATTGGCGAAATTTTCGCCCCCTAATGCAGATTTGAGACTGAATCCGGGCTGGCTCAATCCGGACATTCCTGATAGGGTATCGCCTCCCGTCAGTCCCTGGAAATCACTCGGGATAACAAACACCTGTGAAAGCCGAATGAACGAATTAAAATCTGAATCCGAACGCCATATTCTGGTTACCAGCGCCTTACCCTACGCCAATGGTTCCATCCACCTGGGACATCTGGTGGAATATATACAGACCGATATATGGGTGCGTTTCCAGAAAATGCAAGGTCAGGAATGTATTTATGTTTGCGCCGATGATGCCCACGGCACCCCCATCATGCTGCGAGCACAGAGCGAGGGCATTAGTCCCGAAGAGCTGATCGCCCATACCGATCTCGAACACAGAGCGGATTTCGCCGATTTTGGCATCGGTTTTGATAATTTTTATTCCACCCACTCAGATGAGAATCGCGAGCTGGCGGAGTACATATATAAAGCACTGCGTGATAATAATCATATCGCCGCACGCACTATCAAACAGGCTTATGATCCGGAAAAAGAGATGTTCCTGCCGGATCGCTTTATCAAAGGTCAGTGCCCGCGTTGCAATGCTGCCGATCAATACGGTGACAACTGCGAGGTCTGCGGTGCCACCTACTCTCCCACTGAACTAAAAAATGCGGTTTCCGCCGTCTCGGGTGCCACACCGATAGAAAAAGAATCCGAGCATTTCTTTTTCAAACTGGGTGACTTCGAGGCCATGCTCAAGGACTGGACGCAGGCAGATCATACCCAGCCGGAAATCACACACAAGCTCGATGAATGGTTCGACGCCGGTCTGCAGGACTGGGATATTTCCCGTGACGCACCCTATTTCGGTTTCGAGATCCCGGATGCCCCCGGCAAGTATTTTTATGTCTGGCTGGACGCGCCCATCGGTTACATGGCCAGTTTTAAAAACCTCTGCGGGCAACGCGAGGATCTGGACTTTGACACTTGGTGGAAAAAAGACAGCGACTGTGAGGTCTATCATTTTATCGGCAAGGACATCGCCTATTTCCACACCCTGTTCTGGCCGGCCATGTTACAGGGTGCGGGTTTTCGTACCCCGACAGCAGTATTCTGTCACGGCTTTCTCACCGTCAACGGTCAGAAGATGTCCAAGTCACGCGGAACATTCATCAAGGCGCGCACCTATCTTGAACAACTGAATCCCGAATATCTACGTTATTACTATGCCGCCAAGCTGGGCCGTGGTATCGAGGATCTGGATCTCAACCTCGAAGACTTCCAGTTGCGGATTAATTCCGATCTGGTCGGCAAGGTGGTCAATATCGCCAGCCGCTGTGCCGGCTTTATTTATAAACGTTTCGATGGCCAACTCTCAGCCGACTGTGCCGAACCCGAGCTTTACGCCCGTTTTGCCGAGGCTCGCACGGCCATTGCCAGACTCTACGAACAACGCGAGTTCAGCCATGCGGTTCGTGAAATCATGGCGCTGGCCGATCAGGCCAACCAGTACATCGATGCCAACAAACCCTGGCTGCTGGCTAAAGAAAAAGGCAAGGAACAGGACGTACAGGCTGTTTGCAGCATGGGACTCAACCTGTTCCGTGCCCTTATTGGTTTTCTCAAACCCGTATTGCCAAAAATGGCACAACAGGCAGAAGCCTTTCTCAACATTGAACCGCTAACCTGGGAAGACCTTGCCACCCCCCTGACCGACCACACCATTCATAAATTCAAGCCCCTGATGACACGGGTGGAATCTGAAAAAATCGAGGCCATGCTCGAAGCATCGAAAGAGAACCTTCAGCCAGGCAATCAATCTATACAGGCTGCGTCCAAAGACCGCACCGATCCCATTGCTGATGAAATTGAATTTGATGACTTTGCTAAAATAGATTTACGCATTGCCCGCATTGTTAAAGCTGAGCATGTCAAAGGAGCTGACAAGTTGTTACAGCTCACGCTTGACCTTGGGAATGAAACCCGCAACGTTTTCGCCGGTATCAAGTCCGCCTACCTGCCTGAAGATTTGCAGGGTAAACTCACGGTGATGGTCGCCAACCTGAAACCACGCAAAATGCGTTTCGGCATCTCTGAAGGCATGGTGCTGGCCGCTGGCCCAGGAGGAAAAGATTTATGGATACTGGAACCCCATGCAGGCACACAGCCTGGAATGAAAGTTAAATAAGGGAGAACTAACGAGTGACAAAGAACCACAATAATCACACTTTACCTCTGGTTCCCACGCTCCTGCGTGGGAACCCATACGTAAATTCGATTACCGGGTTCCGGTATGCGTTCCCACGCAGGAGCGTGGGAACGAGGAAATCCTCGACCCTCGTCCCTCGACTCTCGGCACTATCATGAAAGAATACGCACTCATTCTGGTAAGCACCATCCTGGTTAACAACTTTGTCCTGGTAAAATTCCTGGGGCTGTGTCCTTTTATGGGCGTTTCACGCAAACTGGAAACCGCCACTGGTATGGCTATGGCTACCACCTTTGTGCTGACTCTGTCTTCGGTGTGCAGTTATCTGGCCAATGAATACCTGCTGGCACCCTTCGGCCTGGAATACCTGCGCACCATTACCTTTATTCTTGTGATTGCGGTGGTCGTGCAGTTCACCGAAATGGTGGTGCGCAAAACCAGTCCTATGCTTTATCAGGTGCTTGGAATTTTTCTGCCACTGATTACCACCAACTGTGCAGTGCTGGGTGTTGCACTTTTGAACGTACAGACTCACCACAACTTTATAGAATCAGCCCTCTATGGATTCGGTGCGGCGATTGGCTTCTCCATGGTGCTCATTTTGTTTGCTGCCATGCGTGAACGCATCGTGGTCGCCGATGTACCGGAAACCTTTCAGGGCGCATCGATTGCCCTGATTACTGCCGGACTGATGTCCATCGCCTTTATGGGCTTTGCTGGACTGGTGAAGGGATAGCGTTCATGTTCGAAGCCATTGTCATTTTAACAGGGCTCGCCGTTGTCTTTGGTCTGCTGCTCGGCTATTCTGCCATCCGCTTCAAAGTTGAAGGCGATCCGGTCACAGATAAAATCGATGCCATCCTGCCACAAACCCAGTGCGGCCAGTGCGGCCATCCCGGCTGCCGCCCCTATGCTGAAGCCATTGCCAATGGCGAGGCCGAAATCAACCAGTGTCCACCCGGCGGTGCAATCGTAATTCAGGCACTGGCCGATCTGCTTGGCCGCGATCCGATTCCACTGAATGAAGAGAATGGTCAGCACGCAGAAAAGACCATCGTTCACATCGATGAACAAATCTGTATCGGCTGCACTCTTTGTATTCAGGCCTGTCCCGTGGATGCCATACTCGGCGCAGCCAAACAGATGCACACTATCATTGAGTCCGAATGCACCGGCTGCAACCTGTGTATTGCGCCCTGTCCGGTAGACTGCATTTATATCGTACCGGTAAAACGCGATATCAGCCACTGGAAATGGCCCCGCCCTGAAAGCGAACTGGAAAAACCGGAGGCGGATAAAGTATGAAACACCCGCTCAGACATTTCCACGGCGGGCTGCATTTGCCCGATCATAAAAAGATGTCCATGCAGAAACTCATTCATGATGCGGCCATTCCACCGCAACTGACCCTGCCTCTGCAACAGCACATCGGAGAACCCGCTGAGTCTCTGGTCAGTATCGGCGATCGGGTACTCAAGGGACAGATGCTTGCCGAAGCGAAAAGTTTTGTCAGTGCCCCCGTGCATGCCACGACTTCGGGGCAGATCATTGCTATCGAAAACCGACAGGTGCCCCATCCATCCGGACTCAATGCCCCTTGTATCATATTGGAAGCCGATGGCAAAGATGAAGCCATCGAGATGCCAGTGCATGACTATCATGAGATGGAACCCGCTGAACTGCGGCATCTGCTACGCGATGCAGGTATCGTCGGTCTCGGTGGTGCCGGTTTCCCCAGCTTTATCAAACTCAATCCGGGACCAGGCAACCAGGTCAAAACGCTGCTGATCAACGGTGCAGAGTGCGAACCTTACATCACCTGTGATGCCGTACTCATGCAACAACGGCCGCATGAAATTATCAAGGGCCTGCTAGTCATGAAACAGGCTTTGCAGGCTGAACACTGCATCATTGCTATAGAAGACAACAAGCGCCTTGCCCATACCATGCTGATCAACGCCTTGAGAGAACATGAACCTCACGATATTGAAATTGTTCAGGTTCCGACTCTCTATCCGACCGGCGGAGAGAAACAACTGATCAAGGTAGTCACGGGCATAGAAGTCCCGGCTAATAATCTACCTGTCAATGTGGGTATAGTCTGCCATAACGTCGCTACGGCTGCCGCAGTTCATGATGCCATGCAGGGCCAGCCGCTGATATCCCGTGTCGTCACCATCACTGGCGATGCCATCGAAAACCCCCGTAACCTGCAGGTGCGCTTTGGCACACCTTTTCGTTTCCTGCTTGATCAGTGCGGCTTTGATGAAAGAGCAGATGTTGATCTGATCATGGGCGGACCACTGATGGGATTTAAGGTTGCCGATCAGAATGTGCCGGTAATTAAAACCAGTAACTGTGTACTGAGTCTGGAACGAAAACCACGCAGCCCCGCCATGCCTTGTATCCGCTGTGCTGAGTGCGCCCGCGTCTGTCCGCTGCAACTTTTACCACAGCAACTTTACTGGTATGCCCGCGCGCAGGACTTTGATCGCGTCCAGAACTACAATCTGTTCGACTGCATCGAGTGCGGTGCCTGCGCCTACGTCTGCCCCAGCCATATTCCACTGGTTAATTATTACCGTTTTGCCAAAACCGAGATCTGGGCGCAGGAAAAGGAAAAGGAAAAATCCAATCACGCGCGTCAACGGCATGAATTCCGACAGTACCGCATGGAACGCAAGAAAAAAGAAGATGAAGAACGTAAACGCCGGAAAAAGGAATTATTAAAAAAGACCGGCAATAAAAACGACGACAAGGATGCTAAAAAAGCCGCTATCGAAGCAGCCATGGCCCGGGTCAAGGCTCGCCGGACTGAACAGGAACAGGAGAAAAAAAATACCCATAACCTCAGTGCCGCGCAACAGGAAACCATTGCGAAGATCGAAGCCCGGAGGAAGAAAACTGATGATTAAAAACAATGAATTTTATTTATCCGCCGACCGGATAAAGTTTAAAACTACCTCGCTGCAAGCAGCCGGAAATTGAACCTAAAGTGATTGAATCAACATGAACATCAGCAAAAGCAGTTCCCCTTTTCTGAATTCGGGCAACAGCGTTTCCCGAATCATGCTATTGGTGCTGTTTGCCTTAATCCCTGGCATGGTTGCTCATATTTATTTCTTCGGCTGGGGACTGCTGATCAACCTGAGCATCGCCATTCCCACTGCGATTGCCAGTGAAGCGCTGATGCTGCATCTGCGCCAACGTCCGGTAAAACCATTTCTCTCCGACTACAGTGCCATTCTCACTGCGGTTTTGCTGGCCATTGCTATACCACCCTTTGCCCCCTGGTGGTTGATTTTTGTGGGTACCGCCTTCGCTATCATCATAGCCAAACAGCTTTACGGCGGCCTCGGCTATAACCCCTTCAATCCCGCCATGGTCGGTTACGCCATGTTACTCATCGCCTTTCCACGCGAAATGACGACCTGGTTACCGGCTCAGTCCCACAACATTGCTTTTATGGACAGCCTGCGTTACAGCCTGTTTGAGGTTCTGCCACATGGGCATAAACTTGACAGTATCAGTATGGCGACCCCCATGGATGTCGTAAAAACCAGGCTGGGACTGAATATGACTATCCATGAAATCAATGCTCACTTCCAGAATCTGTTCGGCATGCTAGGCGGACGCGGTTGGGAATGGGTAAATCTGATGTTCCTGCTCGGTGGCATGCTACTGATCTTTATACGCGTCATCAGTTGGCATATCCCGGTCGCCGTCATTGGCAGCCTGTTTTTTTGCGCACTTATCTTCCAGTTTATTGATGTCGATGCCCACGCCTCAGCGCTGTTTCATCTATTCAGTGGCGCTACCATGCTGGGTGCTTTTTTTATTGCCACCGATCCAATCACTGCCGCCACCACCATACGGGGTCGTCTGTATTATGGTGTCGGCATCGGCATCCTCACTTATGTCATTCGTACCTGGGGAGGCTATCCTGATGGTTTTGCCTTTGCCATCCTGCTGATGAATATGGCGGTACCCACTATTGATTATTATACCCAGCCCCGGGTATTCGGCCACCAGGATGACTGACTATGTCTCTGTTTAAAAATATGGCTATCAGCGCCATCCTGCTAGGCCTGTTTGCCATCGTCGGTACCAGCATGGTCAGTCTGACCTATAAAAGCACAGCCAAGCAGATTGCTGCTAACTATCGTGCGACCTTGTTAAAAACACTGCATGAACTCATTCCCGCCGATCAATATGACAACGACATCTTCAGCGATACTATCCATGTTCAGGATCCAGCGCTTCTCGGGAGTGACAAAACAGTCAATATCTATCGCGCACGCAAGGCAGGCAAACCTGTTGCCGCTATTATTGCAAGCATTGCCCCCGACGGTTATGCCGGCAATATTTATTTACTGATCGCCATTCGACATAATGGAAAACTTGCCGGAGTGCGGGTTGTCAATCAGCAGGAAACGCCAGGGCTTGGCGATTCGATTGAACTCTCTCATAGTAACTGGATTCTGAGTTTTACCGGCAAGTCTCTAAAAAATATGAAACCTAAAGACTGGGCCGTTAAACGGGACGGCGGCAGCTTTGATCAGTTTAGCGGTGCGACTATCTCCCCGCGTGCTGTGGTCAAGGCCGTCCACAATACCCTGCTTTATTTTAATCGGCACCACGACAAACTATTCGCCCTGCCTGTTGCCAAGAAGGAGTCCACATCATGAGCAACCCCTATCTTGATATCGCCCGTAACGGCCTCTGGACCAACAACACATCGCTGGTTCAGGTGCTCGCCCTCTGCCCGCTTCTGGCTACCACCAACACCATGGTAAACAGTCTTGGTCTGGGCGCGGCCACCACCCTGACACTGATCTGTTCCAATGTAGCCATTTCATCCATTCGTCACTGGGTGCGCCCGGAAATCCGCATTCCGGTCTTCGTACTTATCATCGCGTCTATAGTTACCGTGATCGAACTCAGTATGAACGCCTGGTTTCATGAGCTTTATAAGATTCTTGGGATTTTTATTCCCCTAATCGTCACCAATTGCATGATCATTGCCCGTGCCGAAGCTTTTGCCTCCAAAAATAATATCCCGCAATCCTTTGCCGATGGTCTGTTTATGGGGCTGGGCTTTACCCTGGTTCTTCTGCTACTGGGGACCCTGCGCGAAGCCATCGGTTTTGGTACCTTGTTTCAGCAGATTCAACTCATGTTTGGCGAACATTCAAAATGGCTCACGGTTCATCTGTTTGCACATTACCGAGGTTATCTACTGGCCACCCTGCCACCCGGTGCTTTCCTCGGACTGGGTTTTATGATTGCCTTTAAAAATATGCTCGACCGACGAATAGCACAAAAACGTCAGGCTGTGCCAACAGAACAATTAGTGCAGATCGTTAAATAAAAAATACCTTCACGAAGATACAGGAGATTCTTTTCTCCTGTATCTAACTCTATTATGAATAAAAACAAACGTTACGAAATTTTCACCCGTCTACAGGCGCACAATCCAACACCCACCACCGAGCTGAATTATAATTCGACTTTTGAACTACTCATCGCCGTCATACTCTCCGCCCAGGCCACCGACAAGGGTGTAAACAAGGCAACGGTGGAACTTTTCAGGCGGGCTAACAGCGCCGAGAAAATCTATGGCCTGAAAGAATCCGGTCTGAAAAAATATATTAAAACTATCGGCCTGTACAACGGTAAGGCTAGAAACATTATTAAAACCTGCAAAATACTCATGGATGAACATGATGGCCAGGTTCCCGATAATCGCCTTGCCCTGGAAGCCTTACCTGGCGTCGGTCGCAAAACCGCCAATGTTATTCTCAATACCGCTTTCGGCCACCCCACCATTGCCGTGGATACGCATATTTTCCGCGTTGCTAACCGTACCGGTATCGCGCCGGGAAAAACAGTAGTCGAAGTTGAGAAAAAATTACTCAGATTCGTAGCCGATGAGTTTAAACAGGATGCCCACCACTGGCTGATCCTGCTGGGGCGTTATACCTGCATTGCCCGTAAACCACGTTGTGGCTCCTGTATAATCGAAGATTTGTGTGAATTCAAGGATAAGACCGGTGACTGAAAAAAAATCCGACCACGATTGTAGAAAAAACCCCTAGCTCATGTTTGGACAAGACAGAAATGCCATGCGCAAGATTTTTTTCGATGCCTGGAAAAAATATCAGGCTCAGGAAAAACTTGAGCGCATGGAAAGCATACTGGTACAGATCATCAGCCTGCATCCTGAATATCATGGTCTGTTTGAAAGTGAGGATAGTCTATTGCGGGATTATCCCTTCGCCAGTGGAGAAACTAATCCCTTTCTTCACCTGTCCCTGCACCTGACTCTTCAGGAACAATTAGCCCTGCAACGTCCTCCTGAGCTGGCGGATCTGTATCAGCAGCTCGTTAAGAAGCATTCAGACAGCCATGCTGCCGAACATAAAATGATGGAATGTTTGAGTGAAATGATCTGGCAAGCGCAACGCAATCAGAGTATGACACATGAAAATGAGTATATTGAATGCATCCGTAAAAAAGTAAGGAATAAATAACTGAGTCTAATTCAGCCACACTGCAAAGAAGAGTGTATTAACACGCCAGCAGTTAGGCATCTTGTTTGATTCCGCCGAACCTGTGTTATTTTTTCAGTAACTCGTGAACCAGTTTACGCACTGCGGGATGGTTAAAATCACGCCCACCCACGGCACGATAAACAACCCGTCCCCGCTTGTCGATGAGAAACGTGGTCGGCATTCCCTTAACACCATACAGCAACGAGACTTTACCTTCACGGTCAAACAGGATAGGAAAACTCGGAAACACACTAAGCCGACCCATATAGGAAAAGACACGGTCAGGATCTTCGAATTCATTGACGCCCAACACTACAAAACCCTGCTTAAGCAGATCCTGGTAGATAGATTCCATCGAGGGTATTTCATGCCGACAGGGTGGGCACCAGCTAGCCCAGAAATTCAGCATAACGACCTTGCCACGATAATCACTGAGTGAGAATGACTCACCATCCATGTTCTTGAGGGTAAAATCAGGTGCGGGTACCGGTGTCTTAAGCTTTGTGAGCAGGTGACTGAGTTTCGGAGACGCAGGCAGCTCGGCCTGTACGACAGTACTGACCAGCAGCAGACTCAGCAGCATCGCACCCAATAAACGCAGACTAGGAATGCGGGGCCTTGGCCGGTGCGCAACGCATATCTTTAATGACATCTTCATGTTTCTTACCTTGTAGAGTCCAGGAATAATACAGAACAACCGGCGTGTCCGGTGGCAGCGCCAGGGTAGTGAAGCCCTGACTCCAGTCACCCGGTGCAAAAGTCTGCGCATCCGGCAGCAGAGAAAAATGGAATTTGACACCCATGGCTCGCCATTCCTTAAGCCACTGAGTCTTGGTCTTGACCGGGTGCGATTGCCCATCCTGGGTGACATAATGCCAGTCCGCCACCCGATAGCTCAAGGTATGATCCGATTTATTCTGGATAATAGTGCCGAAAATACAGTAACCCGCCATCAATTCCACCGCCTTTTTGGGCAGGCCGCGCGCACTGTAAACAGCGCGTACAAAATCCGGTAGTAACTGAATAAACTGCAGACTAAAACCGGGATATTGCGCTTTCCAGGATAACAGGCCGCTATTATTATCGGTGAACTTCCGTACCCCGGCATTGACTGGCGGTATCTGGAGCAGAATCAATGCAGACAGTAAAATAAACTTGATCGTTATTTTGGGAAATATTTTCATAAGAAAATAATAGCTGAATTCTGACCACAAACCCAGTTTTTCTGTGCCTGGGTTACTCGAAAAAAATTGTAACGACATATAGTCCCCCCTCTCCCTCGGGGAGAGGGCTGGGGAGAGGGTATAAAATACATGCAAATACTTATACAACGATTAATACGAATGAAACCATATAAGTAAAATCACACCAAAAAATATCCGGTAAATACCAAATGCCACAAACGTAAACCTTTCTAAAAATGCCAGAAATAGTTTTATTGTGAGATAGGCAACAACAAATGCCACCGCAAACCCGATTACCAGATTCACGATATTTGCATCACTAAACTCATGATAATGTTTTACAACATCATAGGCAGTAACAGCACCCATGACCGGAAATGCCAGTAAAAAACTAAACTCGGCACTAGCCTTGCGACTCAATCCTACCAGCAATGCGCCAATGATGGTTGAGCCTGCTCGACTGGTTCCAGGAATAAGGGCGAATACCTGAGCAAGACCTATCCATAAAGACTGTTTAAACGTGACCTTTTCGATATCATCAATCAGATTGACTTCATCCGGGATAAAGAATTTCTCAACCAGCAGAAAAATAATTCCGCCAACTATAAACATAGTAGCGACCACTTCTATACTGAAAAGCTGTTTTATTTGATGTGAAAAAATAAAGCCGACTATGCCTATCGGAAGGAAAGCCAGGATTATTTTTTTCCACAAGTCTATCTTTTCCAGGGTAAACTTATCTTTATAATTAAATAATACTGCCAGGATTGCCGCAAACTGAATAATAACTTCATAGGCTTTGGTGACACTTGTTTGCTCTATACCTAAAAAATGGCTGGCAACAATCATATGCCCGGTTGAAGATATGGGTAAAAACTCGGTAAAGCCTTCTATAACACCTAATATTATTGAATCAAAGACGGTCATATTAATCCTTCGTTTCTGGTTTTACCGGGAAAAATTCAGATAGGCCGACATTATAAGTTAACCCGAATAAATTAAACAAGCACGGTTAATTTGCCAGCATCATAGCGGTGGCAGCAGGATTAGCATTAATTACAGCCGCAAAAGCGTGTCGAATTTTATTCTCCTTTTCACTATAAAGATGGCGATCTTTTCTATCGCTGGCTAAGTGTGATAATGTTTTCATATTCGCCATGACTATCGCATTAGCAGCCGGTAATGCGCCATCGTAGGCACTTTTGGAACGAAACAATACCTCGGTATCCCCTTTTGCGGCTTCATAATAGGCACCGCTATTTTTATCCAAAAATAAATTATCCTGCTTTTTCGTTAACCGCTCTGCACGCTGTAGCCATTCAGGAACATGATTCACCTTGTAAATTTCAAGAAATCCTTTTATCAACCAGGCATAATCATTTAATGCTGCGGCGATGCCTGCCCTCCCATTGCGGTAGCGCCGATACAAATTGCCTGTTTTTTTATTGCGTAGATGCTGGTAAATAAAATTTGCATCCGTGGTGGCCTTGAGTAGAAACTGCGCTTTATCTTCTGGAAAAACCCTCGCTGCCCGCGCATATGCACTAATCATCATACCATTCCATGCTGTAATAATCTTGTCATCAAGATGTGGACGAGGCCTCAATATTCTGGCAGCATTGAGTTTTAATCTGGCCGAATACAATAAAATCTTCTGTTTCTCACTTAATTTTTGATCCCGAAAAGATTCTGCAACAGACAGAATGTTGCCTTTGCCAAATTCATTTCCCGGATCGGAGGCAATATTGCCATTCGGATATATACCATAATAATCATGAATGAAAGCGAATTCCTCTTTATTCAAAATTTTCTTCAACTCCGTCTGAGTCCATAAATAATAGGCCCCCTCTGCATATTTACCCGGTTTGTACGGCTGTTCACTATCTGCATCAAGAGCAGAATAAAAACCACCCTGAGGTGATTGCATTTCTTTTGCAACAAAGCCTAATGTCTCGGTTACCACCTGTTTATAACGAGGTTTATTTTCAATCGTATAAAAATTCATATACGTCAGCGCCATTAACGCCTGACTGTATAACATTTTTTCGAAATGTGGCACCCGCCAGGCTTCATCTACTGAGTAACGATGAAAACCGCCGCCAACCTGATCATAAAACCCGCCCCATGCCATCGAATCCAGTGTCAGGCTCAGCATTTTTTTCGCTGCTTCCGAAAATTTATTATTCGCTTTTGCCTCATGAATTAAAAATGCAGATATGCCTGGCTTCGGAAATTTCGGCGCCACACCAAAGCCACCCATGTCAGCATCAAATTGAGAACGAATATCCTGCATGGCTTTTTCATTAATATCAGCTTTAACAGCCACGTCACCACTGGTTTCTTTAGCCATCTGTTTTATCTGGTTTGTTACCTGGATTGCTACTTTCCTGATCCGCTGTGGCTCATCATTCCAGAGTTTATTTATTTTCTTCAACACATCCAATAAACCGATATGTTGTGCGGTAGAAAATGGCGGATAATAGGTCGCAGCATGAAATGGACGCAACTGATCATCAACAAACACCGACATTGGCCAACCACCGCTACCATTTATCAACTGTGTTGCAGACATATAAACTGCATCGATATCCGGACGCTCTTCACGATCAACTTTAATAGAAATAAAATGTTTATTCAGGTAACGGGCAATAACTTTATTTTCGAATGACTCATGCTCCATCACATGACACCAGTGACAGGTAGAATACCCTATAGATAGAAAAATCGGTTTATTCTCTTTTTTAGCCCGCGCAAAAGCCTCATTCCCCCAGGGATACCAGTTCACCGGATTGTAGGCATGTTGTAATAAATAGGGACTGCTTTGATTGATTAAATGATTTGGCTTCCGACCCAGCTCTTTTTGCTGTCGTAAATAATTTTCAACCGTATTCTGTTTGATTCCGGCAAATGCCGTCGAATAGTGAAGTGGCAGAACGATGAAACAGACAAATAAAACTTTTAATGTTTTTTTCATTACCAAACCTTATCAGGACTTTGATAGATGGAAGAAGTATAAATTAACCAAGCCTGAATGTCAGTTATATCAATCCCCCTTATCTGGAACAAGAGAAATACTGCACCCCCCAAACACAGTATTTAATGATCCGTTGCAACTACATCGGCTCCAGCAAGACAAGGCTTACAGCGGGTTGAGCTCAGCTCTACCCGGTTGAAATCTGTTTTGCAAGCAAGTGACAACGCACTTCATGCCTTTCATCCAGAGTAGAAACAGGCGGATAGCTTTGCCGACATTCCGTCATTACCCGTGGGCAGCGCGGATGAAAATGGCAGCCCTTTGGTGGGTAAATCGGTGAAGGCAGTTCACCTTCGAGATGAATTACTTCACGCGGGCCAAACCCTTTTTGCCCACGCTTGATTACGGGTACCGCAGAGAGCAGGGCTTCGGTGTAGGGGTGTTTCGGTGACGTCAACACCTTTTCAGCCGGACCTTTTTCAACAATGCGGCCAAGATACATAACCGCAATATCATGCGCCAGGTATTCGACCACCGATATGTTATGAGTGATGAAAAGATAGCTGATTCCCAGTTCGACCTGTAATGTCTTTAACAGGTTGAGCGTCTGCGCCTGTACTGAAACATCCAGCGCACTGGTGGGTTCGTCACAAACGATCACATCCGGCTTTACCGCCAGCACACGCGCAATGCTGATACGCTGACGCTGGCCGCCGGAGAATTCATGCGGATACCGGTATCGCGCATCGACTGGCATACCTACCTGTTGCAGCAGATGCTCGACCATCACTTCGCACGCCGAGCGACTGCTGGCGATATGCTGGGCGCGCATACCTTCTTCCAGAATTTCTCCCACCATCATGCGCGGATTCAATGATGAAAAGGGATCCTGGAAAATAATCTGGAAGTGCGAGCGCAATTGGCGCAGGGCTTTTCCTTTGAGCGTGGTCAACTCCTGCTCCTGCCATTGCACTGAACCGACACTGGGCTGAATTAATTGTAGCAGGGCCTTGCCTGCCGTAGTTTTGCCGCAACCCGACTCGCCCACCAGAGCCAGCGTCTGCCCCTGGCGTAGTTCCAGATCGATGCCGTCAACGGCATAGACATGGCCTACGATGCGCTTGAACAGACCCGCACGGATAGGGAAATGCACTTTGAGATCCCTGGCCTGCATAATGACCGGTGCCGCAGTCCTGTTTTCGGTAATAATTGGCTCGTTTGTGGATACAAACACACGTTCGTCTACCGATGAACGACTCGTATATAAATGACACCGCACCTGATGACCATCGGCCAGGGTATGCCAGTCAGGCATTTTGTTTTTACAGGGTGCATAGGCCTGTTCACAACGATCAGCAAACCGGCAACCTTTAAATTCAGTGTTCAGAGGCGGTACGTTGCCGCGAATCGTTTCAAGTTGTGTATCCCGTTTGTGCATACCCGGCAAGGCCGCGAACAATTTTCGTGAATAGGGATGAGCCGAGGCAGAAAAAAACTGTTCTCGTGTCGCCTGTTCGATAATTTGCCCGGCATACATTACTGCCAACCTGTCCACGCGATCGGCAACGATCCCCAGATCATGCGTGATCAGCAGGATGGCCATGCTGGTCTGCTGCTGAATATCTTTGAGTAAATCCAGTACCTGTGCCTGGATGGTTACGTCCAGTGCCGTTGTTGGCTCATCAGCAATCAACAGCGCCGGTTTGGCCGCAAGCGCGATGGCAATCATCACCCGTTGCTTCATACCACCAGACAATTGATGCGGATAGTCGTTCAGACGACGTCCTGGATCGGGGAACCCCACGGCCGTCAGAGTATTGATTACCTCAGTCCGGATCTTTTTCTGACTCCCATTCCAGCGTAGAACCTCGGCGATCTGTGCGCCGATAGTCAGTACCGGATTAAGCGAGGTCATGGGCTCCTGAAAAATCATGGCCATCTGCTGCCCGCGAATCCGGCGCATCTGTTGTTCTGAATATTGCAGTAAATCCTTGTCCTGAAACAGCACGCTGCCTTCGACAATGCCGCCAGCAGGTGTGGGCACCAATTGCATCAGTGACAGGGCCGTCATGGACTTGCCACAACCGGACTCACCCAGCAAAGCGAAGGTCTCGCCTTTATGAATATCAAAACTGACTTTATCGACCACTCGAAAGGGCTGTTCGTAGCTGCCAAACCAGGTACTCAGCGCCTTCACGCTAAGCAAGCTGGCCGGGGTTTTAGAAGCCATCAGGATTTACCCCGCATAGTCAAACGCGGATCGAACGCATCCCGCACCGCATCAGCAAACAGGTTGGCCGCCAATACCAGGGTAAACATGAAAACAAAGGCCGCCACCAGTGACCACCAGACCACCGGCTCACGCGCCAGCTCCAGCCGTGCACCGTTGATCATATTCCCCCAGCTGATAGTGGACGGATCCACACCGACCCCGATATAGGACAACACCGCTTCGGCCAGTACCAGACCACTGAAATCCAGTACCACCATAATTAGCACGATATGCAGAACATTGGGCAACAGGTGACGAATGATAATAGTGAAATCGTCAACACCAAGAGCTTTCGCCGCCTGAATATAATCCATTTCCCGAAGTTTGAGGGTTTCCCCTCGCAGCAGGCGGCAGAGTCCAGTCCAGCTGGTGATTCCTAACACAACACATAGTGCCAGCAGTTTCAAATCGGCTTGATCCCGCACCGATTCGAACAACTCGGGATGATTGCTCATGTACACCTGTATCGACAGCACTGCTGCGGCAATCAGCAGTATGCTCGGCACCGAACTAAGTGTGGTATAGGTGTACTGAACCAGATCATCTACCCAACCACGAAAATAACCCGCCATGATACCAAGCAGAATAGCGAAAGGGAGCATAATCAAGGTAGTCAGGGTACCGATTACCAGCCCGGTACGAATGCTTTTCAGCGTCAGATACAACACGTCCTGGCCCACCCTGTCGGTACCAAATACATGGTAGAAAAAACTCAGTTTCCAGACAATGGACGAAAGAATGATCAACACGCCCAGGGTGTATAGCAGCACGCGCAAAGCACTCATTGAATCAGCCTGGCGGCAGTGTCGCCAAGCCTGCTTAAACGACAGCGACTGACGTCGAGCCAGATAAGCCAGTAGAAGCAACATCAATACAACAATAATAGTTAACCCTTGTGCTGTACCGAATAATGCTTTGAATAAAATATCCCGGCCGCGCTGGCTGGCAGGATCCCGCAGATGCGCCGCACCATATTTTAGTCTCGGGTAAGCCCGATACTGGCTGCCATCACTGGCGATCATGCTCTCCATGGAATATAAACGATAGGCAAAGGGGGCCGAATACGTTTTCTCCACCCGTTCATGCAAATGAGACAGCAGCGCATCAAGTGCACTGAATACCTCGACTGAATACAGCTTTTCACCATTGTGCGCATTCGCCCCTGGCAAAGGCTGGCGATAGTGAATGGAATCCAGTAAACCAACCGTCACATACGCACAGAGGATGACAGCCGCAACCAGCGCCTGACGATTGTTCAACACCTGCTGCCAGGGTTGACGCAGGTGCGGTTTGTGACGGATATAGGCGATCAGAAAAATTACCGCCACCACTAACAGATAGATAAAGCGATCAGTCCAGAGCACCACCGGCTTTACCCCGAGCAGTCCCGGTAACAACGCAAGCAATGCGGTCATGCCAATGACAATAAGCAAGGGACGAAACCAGTATTTTTTTCTTATTGCCGACATGCTCAATTTAATCTGATCCGCGGATCGACCAGCGTATAGGTAATGTCGGTCAGGATCAGTCCAACGATATACAGTACTGAACCGAGGAACACCATGGCTCGGACGATGGCAAAATCCTGACTGCGGATAGCATCAATGGTGTAGCTGCCCAAGCCCGGAATACCGAAAAAAGATTCCAGCAACAGACTCCCCATAAACAGGGCAGGAATAACAACTACTGCACCCGTGAGGATGGGAATCATGGCATTTTTTAATACATGCCTGAACAGGACAGCCCGTTCTGACAGTCCCTTAGCCCGTGCGGTACGCACATAGTCACGATTAATCTCTTCAAGAAAAATAGTGCGATACCAGCGTGAACCTGCCCCGACACCACTGATAATGCCAATAAGCACGGGCAGGATCAGAAACTTAATTGCGCTCAGGCCCGTGTCATAACCGGAGATGGGTACCAGATGCAGCAGCTTGCCAATCAGAAACTGGCCGCCAATAATGTAGAACAGAGCAGAAATAGACATCAGCACCACGCACAGCACCACGCCCCAGGTATCAATATAGGTGGCGCGGAAAAAAGCCAGCAGCATGGCAAAAGTGATGTTAACCAGAATGCCGACAATGAAAACCGGCACGGCGATAGCGAGACTCGGCCACATACGCTGGCTGATGTCAAAACCGATATCACGGCCATCATCGGCGCTACCAAAGTCAAACGCAAACAGGCTTACAGATTTGTCGAAAAAAATAGTATCGGTAAATGCATCCAGCCCGGCAGCATTAGCGTTATACATCAATGGTTTATCATAGCCGTGTTCCTGCTTCCATTTGACAATGGCCTCAGGCGTTACCCGCTTCATGCCAAGATGCATACGCGCCATGTCGTCAGGACTATTCACCAGGAAAAACAGAGAGAAGGTCAGCAGGTTCACGCCAATCAGAATGGGGATGGCATAAAGCATACGGCGGACGATATAGGCCAACATCAACGCATGCTCCTGGATCGAATGAGAGCGGGTTGATGTTCCTTGCGCCGGTATACCACTATCGCAGGAATCAGGCTCACCACCAACAGCAGTAACAACAGCGCCAATGGCCAGACGATGGGTCGATTCCATTCGGCTCGTTTCTGTTCACGCAATTGAGGATCAATGCGCCGGTACATCAGAGTATTATGTGCCATCTGGTTAGGCTTGGCGTTATGATACCAACTCTGATGCAGAATAAACTGCTTTGGATAAAAGCCCCAGATCCACGGCTCGTCACGACGCACGATCTCGACCATACGCTTGATCAAAGCCAGGCGTTCAGGCGTATTGTCCATGGTTTTCATTTTTTCAAACAGGCGATCAAATTTCGGATTGGCGTAGTTTGCCGCATTCTCGCCATGATATTTTACCTTGCCGTTAGGTCCATACAATAAAAACAGGAAATTTTCCGGATCAGGATAATCGGCATTCCAGCCCCACATGAACATCTGCGCATTGCCCTTGCGCATTTTCTCCTGAAAACGATTGTAATCGGTATTACGCACCACCAGTTCCAGATCAATTTTTTTTAATTGCTTGCGCAGCCAGTCAAAACGCGCCTTGTCTTCCGGCCCTCCGCCGGTAATATCCAGATGAATCAGCAGAGGCTTACCTGTACGCACATCCCGTCCATCAGGATAACCGGCACGCGCCAGTAGAGCCCGCGCCGCCACAACCGACTTACGCTGCGGACGCCCATTGCGCCAGTTATAAATATAGGGATCGATTCCCGCCTTACCCCCGATATAACCAAAAATACCCGGCGGAATCACGCCCTGCGCGGGCATACCCCGACCATTGGCAAAAATCGAAATGAACTCTTCATAATCCACAGCAATGGCAATAGCTCGGCGCAACAGACGGGCACGCTCGGAATATCCGCCAACGACAGGATCCAGCATGTTAAAGCCCATATAAGAAATCGAGGTTTGCACACTGGTCAACAACTTGATCCCCTTGGCCTGCATCAATGGTGTCAACTCGGCATCACCTTGACGACTGAACTGGATGGCCTGATCAAAACTGTCTGAACTGACACCGGATACATCATAATAGCCCTGCAAAAATTTGTTCCAATAGGGAATATTTTCCTTTTCCAGGTTGTAGACTACCTCGTTGATAAACGGCAGGCGTTTACCGGCATCCGCCAACCAGCCCTTTGCCCTGTCTCCAGGCTCGCCTGTCGAGGGATAAAACTGTGCATGAAAATTAGGGTTGCGTGCCAGCACCATACGCAGATTGGGATCATTGACCGTGAGCATATAGGCACCGGTGCCTACCGGGTACCAGTCCAGGCTGATGTTGCGTTCTTTCATGCCAGGCTGTGAGTAAAAGCGGTCGGCCTCCCAGGGCATAGGTGCAAAAAAGGGCATCGCCAGCCAGTACAGTAACTGGGGATAGCGACCTTTGACCTTGATGCTGTAGGTATAACGATCTATCACCTTGACACCGGCTAAAGGATAATTGCGCAGATCCAAAAATGCCTTGTCTTCACCCACTTTCGCAACCTGCTGTTTCCAGGCCTTCGCCAGTGTCGCAGCATAGTCCTTCAAACCGACAATATATTCATTCATTAGTCCCTGTATGGGGGAATTCAAACGTGGATGCGCCAGGCGCTTAATCTCATAAACATAATCCGCAGCCACCAGTTCACGACTACCCCGATAAGGGAAATCTGCCAGACTGTGTACGTTTTTGAGATCTTTTTCCGTTAAAGACAAATAACGCAGCCGCCCCTGCGAATCGCGTGCAAAAGCAGGATGCGGCTGGTAACGAATACCGGGACGAATGTGTATTTCATACACCGTGTAGGCAACCTTGGCATTGCCTTTGGCGCTGATCTCCCTGCCCGCCGCATTATAGTAACGCGGATGAGGGATCTGCTCAGCGGTCAGGGGCTCCAGTTCATAGGGGCGTTTGAGAAAATTGTACTGCAATGGCGGTTCATAAATTTGCCCAATGAAAGCATATTCGTTAGAACTGTAGGAACGAACAGGATCGAGGTGCTTGGGACGCTCGGAAAAAGAGGAATAGAGAATATTTTTGCCCTGATCACTCTCCGGATAGGGATTATTCCAGGCAGCTGAGGATACTTGCGTCACTAATACCATTAACAGAACGGCTAATAGTCGTGGCCACACCAGGCGGCGGCTCCATGTAAGCAATGGTGAACGATCGGTCAGCATCAATGTCTCGCCAGTCGTATCTTGTTTAATGCCAGCAATATCGTCTTCTCTTTGGATTCCGGCTATCCGCCATAAATAGCGGTGTCCCTGACGGCCGCAATAGCTTCATTTTGTTATGCCGTTTATTATAATCAGAAGCCAAAGGAAAAGTCTCTGCCAAGTAAGCACTTAATAGCTTTTCGCCTCTTTTCCCGGCCGCATATTTCCGGTATGGTAGGTAAATTACGTGATGCTGTGTACGCATAATCTCACTGGCATACCATCAATTTTAAATCATAATTTTAAGGGTAAACAAGATGGGTTTTCTTCAAGGTAAACGTGCACTGATCGTCGGACTGGCCAGTAACCGCTCTATCGCCTGGGGCATTGCCCAGGCCATGCATCGCGAAGGTGCTGAACTGGCTTTCACTTATCAAAATGAGAAACTTGAAGGTCGTGTCGCCAAAATGGCGGCCGAACTGGACTCTGAAATTATCGTCCCCTGCGATGTCAGCAGTGATGAAGAAATCGATACCGTATTCGACAAACTGGACAACTACTGGGATGGACTGGATATCATTATTCATTCGGTTGCCTTTGCTCCGCGTAATGAGCTTGAAGGTGATTATCTCGACAGCGTCACCCGCGAAGGCTTCCGCGCCGCCCATGAAATCAGCTCCTACAGTTTTGCCGCACTGGCCAAATCCGGCATCCGCATGATGGAAGGCCGTGACGGTGCCTTGCTGACCTTGAGCTATCTGGGTGCCCAACGCGCCATGCCCAACTACAATGTTATGGGGCTGGCCAAGGCAAGTCTGGAAGCCAATGTGCGTTATATGTCACAAAGCCTCGGCCCGGATGGCATCCGTGTCAATGGCATTTCCGCAGGCCCGATCAAAACCCTGGCCGCCGCCGGCATCAATAATTTCCGCAAAATGCTCAAGGAAGTGGAAAATACCGCACCCCTGCGCCGCAATGTCAGCATCCAGGATGTTGGCAATGCCGCTGCTTTCCTTTGCTCTGATCTGGCTGCTGGCATTACCGGCGAGATCACCTATGTCGATGCAGGCTACAACACTATTGGTATGCGCCCGCTTGATGTAGAATAAGCATAACTGGAGGCAGCATCGCTACGTTTTACTGGCAAAGGTAAAATGCTTGTGGCCCAGATAACTGCCCACCACCGGCACCGACAGGCCGATAAAATGGGCTATTTCCTGTGGGTGAAAATTAAAGGCCAGCCAGGGAAAAAGATATTCCGCCAGGCCGACGCTAATTAACCAGACCTGGATCACAGCAGCAACATTGACCAGGGTAAAATGAAAAAATTCCTTATGCGCCTTTTTGCCGCTGGGCTTAAATACCAGAAACTTTGATAACAGGTAAGCCGTCATCATGCCCACCCCATAGGCGGCAACTACGGCTGTGCCAAAACCTGTCCACTGACTGAAAACAATCCGACTCGAAAAATTGACTACGGCGGCAAAGCCGCCAACCAGCATAAACTGGATAAATTCTCTTTTGTTATTCACTGACAAATCCAGTTCATTGTCCCAACTTATTAATAAAGTCATTGATTATGCAACAAGCTCTCTTATTTCGGCATAAACCTGGGCGGAATCTAAATAAAAGTTCCAAATCCTTGTCTACTTTTAAATCGGTTACAACACAAAACATAGGCTGATCTGGGTGAAACAAAACCCAACGTGTAATCCTTGAATGCTGTTTTTGTTGGGCTTCGTTTCACTCGGCCCGACCTACATATTCTTAGCAGTATTAGTATCAATCATTGCCGCCATTTTCCGACCAAGGCGCACGCTTTCGGAAATAGAGCGATCTTCGGGATAATAGTAACTGGTATCCGCAATATACAGACCATTGATATCCGTCTTAATGGGGGGCAAGTTCTTCAGAAAACCCGGCGGACAGACCGGCTGGGCAAAACCATAACGTGACACATGAGCATGACTGAAATCGGCATCATCCAGATCCGGATTCAGTTTCTTTATATAGGACTGCGCCTCAGCGATAAACGCATCATTACTCATCTCATGCTTGGCATGTGTCTGAGGCATATAATAAGGCACATATACTACGTGCGCACCCAGTGGACGCAGATTGGAAAATTCAATAATACCGGGAATATCGATGGCTTCATCACTGATATTAAGCCAGAAATTGTCCGTTACTGCCTTTCTCATCTGAAAAATAACGCAGACCACGCCCATATTCCGAATCGAGCGATATTTCTGTTTATGCTCTTCAGGCAAGGTCGGGATCATATCGGCCACCAGCGGCAAGGGGATGGTGCTGAATACAGCATCATAATGCTGACTGCTGGCATCAGTTCGCAATATATCAATTCTATGGTTCTTTATGCTCAGCTCTCTAACCGCAGTCTTCAAATGAAATCTTCCACCCTGTTTGCCTATCACTTTTTCAAATTCATCCAGCAGAGTCTGTGATCCGCCTTCAAGATAGCCCATTTGCTCCTGCATCAGGCTCTTGCGTGAGACACCTACGCGCTTAATGCGTGACCAGATCCAGGCTGCTGAAAGATTATCTTTATATTCGAAAAACTTGAGGGCAAACAATCGTTGCCAAAGTACTTCATAGGCACGTTTCCCAATCCAGCGACGAATCCACACGGATGCTTCCTGCTCATCCAGGTGTTGCCAGTTTTTAATTTTGGTTGACACAAAAGCATGCAAGCCATAACGCAACTTTGAAATCAGATCAAGTTCCGGAAATTTTAACAACGCAATCGGGTTGCCCCATTCGTACAGGCGACCTTTAAAATAATAGCCCATTCGGGTATCACTCCAGCATAGCTTGTCCTCGATAGCCAACTCCTGCAAAAGTTGAAACAGGCTTTCATCAGGCTTACAGATAAAATGATAATAGCGCTCGATACTCAGGCCGGCGAAATCAAAATGCGCAGCCATGCCGCCAATGCGATCATCGGCTTCATAAATATCCACATCATGCCCCTGCTTAAGAAGATCATAAGCACAGGCCAGGCCCATAACACCGGCACCAATCACCGCAATTTTTGACATCGTTATTCCTAAAACTTCAAAACATAATGTGAATACGCTTTATCAAGAAAGGTCTCCTCAACAGCCGCAGCAAACGTTGTGGATTCAACATTAAAAATCTCCCACCATGGAATCAGCTCGAACTCATCATGCCCAACCAACGCTTTTAACTGGGAAGCGGTAAACGGAGGATTATTGCTGAACAAGGCATAGACTTTGAGCAAGATCCAGAACAGTGAATACGGGATATTCACTACCCATGTTTTTGCCTTTACCGTATCGCGGATACATCGAATCATATCAATATAATCGACTTTCTCCCGACCGGTGATATTATAGATTTTATTTTCCGGCTGCATTTCCATGGCAGCAATAATAATGTTACAAAAGTCTTTCGCGTAGAGTGGTTGACGCATATAACGGCCATCACCGGGAATAGGAAATACCGGTATTTTCTGCATAAAACGTGAGAGCCAGCCCAGGTGTTTACGATCGAACCAGCCAAACATCAGGGTGGGACGCAAGACACAATACTTTAGCCCACTTTCGACTACCCGCCGTTCCTGCTCTTTCTTGGTGTTGGTGTAGTCATCGTCCGCTACCGATTCCACCACCGATGAGCTGATATGCACTACATAGGGCACCGAATACTCGTTCATGGTTGTCAGTACACATTCAGCCGATTCAACATTATTACGGATAAAATCATCCGAATATTTCGAGCCAATTTGAGCCTGTAACATCAGCACCATTTCAGCACCTTCAAAATGTGTCTGCCAGTCACCAGGCCGGGACACATCGGCATCGATCGCGATGATATCCGGGTGAATCTTTTTCAGAATAGCCAGATTTTCTGTGAACTTGTCAATAGCAACCAGATTCGTATACCCTTGTTTTTTTAGTTGCACAATCAAATTTTGCCCGACCAGTCCTGCTGCGCCCGGGATAATAATTTTGCTGTTTTTTTTAAATTTCATTTTTTACAATTTCAATTTTTTAAAAATACGCTCGGGAATAGACTTTATTATCAACATAATTCCCCACCAGAACCAGGGCAGATAGACTACATCCCGTTTTTTATCCATCGCATTGACGATACCCCGTGCGACCGATTCAGCTGACACCCAGAGCCAACCTTTTTTGAAGTCAACCGTCATCGGTGTATCGACAAAACCGGGTTTTATGGTCACAACCTGTACACCTTTCGATGCCAGACGATTGCGCAAGCCCTGTAGGAAAACACTCAGCCCGCCCTTGGCCGCACCATAGATATAGTTACTCTGCCGTCCACGATCACCGGCCACGGATGAAATAACCGCAAGCGTACCGCTTCCACGTTTTTCCATGCTGTTAGCCAACGTTGTCAATAAGGCCACCACACTGATAAAATTGGTATTCAATTCTTTCAGTGTCTGTCCGGCATCAGCCTCACAGGCAAGCTGATCAGGTAGGGAACCATAGGCAATGAGCACCCCATCAAGCCCCTGCAGAAAATCCTCAGCCTGCTTCATCATGTCTCCGTGTGTTGCAGGATCGGTCAATTCCACAGCCAACACTTGCACAGCTTGTGCCCCTCGGACATCGAGATCATCGGCAACAATGCGCAGTTTTTTTTCATCCCGTCCTACCAGACAAAGGCGATATTTTTTTGCTGCATAAATTTTTGCCACTTCCCGGGCAATGGCTGAGGTTGCGCCAATAATCAGAATTTTTTTCATAGTCTTGTTGCCCGCTTACCTATCATCTATTCACCTGTTACACGACGCCAGAAACTGGACGACATACCTGGATCCCGGTATCGGCTGAAATCACGCCATTGCGGGAAATAATGCTGAAACGCTTCAGCTGACATCCTTGCGTCCTTAGCTGGATAAACGGCACCGTTTGCATCCATCACGAGATTATCCAGCTGCTCGAATAATGCTAGCACCTTGTCCCCATAGTTGGGGAAATCCAGCGCCAGGGTAACGCCCTGACGTGGGAACGACAACATCCCTGGCGATGCTATATCACCAAACCTTTTAAGAACCGATAGAAAAGATCCCATTCCCGAAACGGCAATCGTTGTCAGTAGTGCCGCTATTATGGCCTGCCCGTCAGCGAGCGGAATGACACATTGATACTGGTAAAAACCACGTCGACCATACATCCGGTTCCAATTATCTATGCTGTCCAGTGGATAAAAGAAAGGTTCGTAATGCGCATGAGAAGCACACTGTTTTTTCCTGTTCTTGTGATAATAAATTTCATTGAACAGGCGAATAGTATATTGATTCAAGAGAAATCCAGGTGCATTCACTGGTATGGACAATCGTCTGCCACGCGTATTGCCGCTTTTAAGCATAAGCTGTTCGCTATGGCGGCCACGCATAAAGAGTCCCCGCCCCAGGCTCGTATTCTGTGCCAGACAATCAATCCAGGCTACTGTGTACTCCCAATCCCGATCAGATTCCTCAGACAAAACAAAAAATTCAGCCAGATTTTCAAAACGGATCGTTTCGCTGTCTATGAACGATGTCGTAATCTTTTTCAGGCGTATCTCAGCCCAGGTAATCAGACCCGTTAACCCCAGACCACCGATTGTAGCCCTAAACATAGGTGCATTTTCAGTCACCGAACAGCACAGGCGTTCACCCGTTGTCCGTAATAACTCAAAGGCCGTCACATGACAGCCAAAGGTTCCCGCCAGATGATGGTTTTTACCATGCACATCATTGGCGATAGCGCCACCGACGGTAATATATCTGGTCCCCGGGGTAACCGTTAAAAACCAGCCATACGGCACTACCAGTTGCAGAATTTCATCCAGGCCAACGCCGGATTCACAGCGTAAGATACCCTGTTCACGGTCAAAATGAATAAAATGATTCAGGCGCGAGGTAACACAGATTGTCTGGCCGTCATTTAGACAACTGTCGCCATAGCTCCGCCCCCGGCCATAGGGCAGAAGCAAGCTATCCCGATCACCGATTGCAAGGGTATTTCGCCATTTCGGAAAAAACGTATCCTGCCGTACGCTCGGGATTCGGCCCCATGATTGAAAGACTGTCATAAATTAAATAGCAAGAACGACACCGATTGCCGCTATCAGCGCAATAGAATAACTAGGCGCATCTTTGAGCGCAAAAAGAACCGGATCTTCATTCACCTGGCCACGGCTGGCCAGCAACCAGATTCGACTAATCCAGAACAGCAATGCAGGAAAAACTATCCACAGAAATTCCGGTTTACGGTATTGCACCATATGTTCAGGCGTGGTGATATACAGGGCCATGACCAGTACTGAGATATACCCGCTGGCCACCCCCAGGAGCGCCAGGATTTCCTTATCATCCGTCGAATAACCACGTACCACGGTTCTCTTTTTTTCTCTTTGTTCAAGATTATACAGCTCGGAATAGCGCTTGAGCATGGCCAGCGAGAAAAAGAGAAACAAGGAGAACGCCAGCAACCAGAAAGACAACTCTACATTCGCGGCAAATGTCCCTGCCAACACCCGTATGGTGTAAAGGCCGGCAAGAATAAAAACATCCAGCAAGGCTACGGATTTGAGTCCCAGCGAGTAGGCCGTGGTAGATAGAAAATAGGCTAAAAAAACGAGCGTATAACCGAGTGATATATTAAATGCCAGAAAAGCAGAAAGCAGTAAGGGTATTACTGAGAGAACAAGGCCGGAAAAAATCGACAAATCTCCGGCTGCAAAGGGGCGATTCTTTTTTACAGGATGACGGCGATCAGCATCCAGATCCATCAAGTCATTAAAAACATAAACTGCCGAAGCACACAGACAAAAAGAAACGAAGGCCAGCAAGGTCGATAAAACCCGAGGCCCATCAAAATAGGAATGTGCCAGTAACAGGGGCATGAAAACAAGGATATTTTTGGCCCATTGATGGGGACGCAATGCACGCAGGGTACTTTTAAATAATGATTTTTGCGGATCTGCTTCTATATACTCGATATTATCGAGTTCTGATAATACGTGGTGCAATTCACGGCTATGATTAACCGAGAGAGCCGTATGAGCATGCTTCCAGACATCCAGATCGACCTTTTCATTGCCGACATAATCAAATCCTTTGTCAGCATATTTTTCCAGCAACACCGTTGCTTTTTTTTTGCCCTTAAGATTAACTCCATCGCTGCTAGCTAAGATTTCATCAAATAATCCCAGCTGTGCGGCAACGCTTTCGGCAATTATTTTGTCTGCTGCCGTGACAAGAACTATCTTTCGGTTCTTTTTTTTCTCTTTTTCAATATAGGCAATAAGTTTTCGGTTATAAGGCAGACAGCCATAATCAATACTCACTTTTTCCGCAAGTTTTCGTTTCAAACAGGATTTTCCCTTCAGCAACCAGAAGGGCGTAAGGAAAATGTAGAGAAATTTCTGACGCAGAAGTCGAATAAAGGACTCCTGCAACATATCGGAATGAACAAGCGTGCCATCAAGGTCAACGCAAAGAGGGAATTGCCTGGACAAATTTCTGACCTTCTATAAAATATGGTTACCGGAACGGGAAGCAAGACTTTCCTCTTTCATCAATGTCGGTTTCATTTCCGGCACAAATATCTTCACCAGTTCATAGAGACCTTCCTCATCATAAGTCGCGCATTTGCTCGCAACCTCATCCAGATTCTTGCTCATAAACTTCCAGTCCACCTCTCGATAATTGGCCAGTAAAACCTTTTCATGGGGGGTCGCTGAAAGATTCTCGGACTCATGAAAAAGTTCCTCGAACAGCTTCTCCCCCGGGCGCAAGCCAGTATATATAATTTCAATATCCTTTCCGGGTTCTTTTCCAGACAGACGAATCATTTGCTCGGCAAGATAAGTGATTTTCACAGGTTTCCCCATATCCAGCACATAAATCTCGCCACCTTTGCCCATTGCAGCAGACTGCATGATCAGCTGGCATGCTTCGGGAATCGTCATAAAATAGCGCCGCATATCCGGGTGCGTTACGGTTAATGGCCCCCCCTTTTTTATCTGCGCATTGAATAAAGGAACAACACTACCGGCCGACCCCAGCACATTACCAAAACGTACTGTAATAAAGGATGTCGATGAACGTGAATTGAAGTTTTGACAGAAAATCTCCGCTACCCGTTTTGATGCGCCCATAACATTGCTAGGATTGACAGCTTTATCTGTCGAAATCATGATGAAACAGTTCACACCATATTGATCGGATGATTCAGCCAATACCTTGGTACCCAGCACATTATTCTTGACCGCTTCTCGAACCTGATACTGAAGCATGGGAACATGTTTATAGGCTGCGGCATGAAAAACCACATCAGGATGAAAACGGGACATGACATGATCAACCGAGATCCTGTCACTAACATCGCCAAGACAAGCATAGACAACTATTCCGGGAAATTGCAGCGATAACTCCCGTTCAATTTTATAAAGATTATATTCACTACGCTCAAAAATAATCAGAGCCTTTGGAATCATCCTTGCGATCTGCCGACATAGTTCCGAACCAATTGAACCGCCACCGCCACTAACCAGTATGGTCTTGCCCTTGATACCGGTTTCAATGCTGTCCCAGTCCAGCTTGATCTGATCCCGACCGAGTAAATCATCAATCGAAACTTCACGCAAAGTATTGACGGTTATCTTGCCCAGTGCCATATCACTGACGCTTGGCAGGGTGCGAAATTCTATATCCAGCTTATCACAGATGCCGACAATTTCCCGCATCTTGGCCGAAGACACGGAAGGCATGGCAATAATCACCAGCTTAATCTCATGTTTTGCAACAACTTTGGGTATATCGCCGATAGCACCCAACACCTGCAAGCCCTGTATTTCACGCCCCTGTTTACCAGGATCATCGTCAACAAAGCCAATCGGCAAATAGCCGCTCTCCTCTTCCTGTGGCTGATTCAGCTCCCGCGCCACAATTTCACCCCCACGCCCGGCACCAACGATCAATACCGGTAAGGCATCCTTATCCGGAATTCGCCGATCCTTGGATATGCGGTAGGAAATGCGCGCGCCCCCCAGCAGAAAGAACAGTAGCATGCTGTATAGTGGAAAAATTGAGCGCGGAATACCTTCCATTCGATCCATAATGAAGAACAAAGCGATGGAAATCGAGACACCGATAATGACGGCCTTCACAATCCGGATAAAATCCGGTATCGATGCAAATCGCCAGACACCGAGGTACAACCCCTGCCAGCGATAAACCAGCCCCTGAACGATAAATAGCAGAGGCAGCATATAGAGCGCATGCTCCAGAACATTCACCGTTAACGGCTCCAGGTTAAAGCGCAGAAAAAAAGCGCCAAACCAGGCAAGCGGGATAGTAAGTAAATCGTAAAGAGAAACCAGTAATTGTCTATTCGAATTTAGCATCGTTTTCCATCTGCTTCAGATATCGAAATAAAAAGTAATAAAGTAGTCCATAAAATGAAAATGATGCAATAAACACGCCTGATTGGACATTATGGCCGATAAAACAGCCCGAACACAACGCTAGCACCGCACATACCAGCATTATGCCATACTCCATAACAACGGTCCGTTTATGACTCCAGCCGCTCAACACCAGTCGTTGATACAGGTGATCACGGTGCGCCTGCCAGATTTTCTTACCTTTTACAGCACGGCACAACAAGGTCAGGGAGGCATCCAGTATAAAAGGGGAAAACACCAGAATCCCGATCCATAATGGAAAAATCTGCTTGTTATCAGCCCAGATCATCATCGCAGCCATCAGAAAGCCCAGCACCGAGGATCCGGTATCACCCATAAAAATTCGGGCCGGAGGAAAATTAAATATTAAAAATGCTCCATTTGCAGATGCAATAATGGCCGCTAAAAGCGCATAAGCACTATCACCTTTTAATGCCCCCAGCACAGAAAAAACGAAAAAACCGATAAAGGCCATACCACCGGCAAATCCATCCATGCCATCCATAAAATTAAATAGATTGATACTCCATATAATAAACAAAAAAGTAAAAAAGTAAGCCCACTCCGAATGTAACTCCAGTAAAAAAAGAGGCGTATCCAGAGTTAAAATATAGAAGCCACTGCGTATTAATACAACTGCCGCCAACATATGAATCAGCAAACGATATCGAACACTAACGCCTCGTTTGTCATCAATCAACGAAACAAATGCGATCAATATCACACCTGCAAATATCGCCAGCAGATACTCAGGATAATCCTGAGCATACGTCAGCGATAATCCGGCAACCAGAATTCCCCCAAGAATACCCAGCCCGCCGGTGCGACTAATCGGCTTACTATGCAGGGAACGCTCATTGGGCTGATCGAGAATCACTAGAGGGCTGGAGGGGCGGCTCAGCAAATACACCAGAGAAAAACTTACTATTGCAGACAATATTATAAAGAGCATCAATACTCACACAGGCTTGATAAAAGCGTCATCTATCCAGATACCAGTTAGCGGTGTCTGCAAGGCCTTGTTCGACACTTTTAGGTGGCTGCCAACTCAGCAACGCCTGAGCCTTGCTACTATCCGCCTGAAGCGAGCCATACAGACGCTGCTCCAGCCTTTTAACGCGAGGAAACAACCGCGCCAAAATACGACGAACTATTATCGGTACCCCGAATAAACGGAGCCGACGATGCATGCCGTCAGCACAGAGTGACACCAGTCTCTCAGTTGAAATATCATTTCCATCCGTAGCCAGAAATATCTGATTGGCAGCATCAGGATGTTGGCAACAGAGAATAATCAGGTCAATCAGATTATCCAGAGCCAGCAAGCTGCGCCGGTTGTTAACGCCTCTAAACGGTAATGGCATACCTTTATCGATTAACTGCAACAATCTAAGAATATTTCCCTTTACCCCTGGGCCATAGATCAGTACCGGCCGGATAATGACAATTTCCATTCCCGACTCCCGGCCAAGATTCATCAATTCCTGTTCCGCTTCAAACTTTGAGCGCGCATAGGGATCGAGAGGATTTAATTCATCCTTTTCGGTGAAGGAGCGATCCCGAGTCTGCTCGCCATTTACCTTGACAGTGCTGATATAAATAAAGCGCCTTGCATTCTTTTTAACCGCCGCTCTGGCCAGTTTCAGAGTTGCCTCAACATTCGCTTTGCGAAATGCTGTCAGTGGATCAGCCGTAGTCTCCTGCATGACATGCACCCGTGCCGCCAGATGTATAATACTGTCAACGCCATTCAGGGAATCATCCCAGGCCGGGTTTTCAGTAAAATCACCTACCGCGTAATACTCACAATCAGATCTTTTTTCTTGCCTGTGCGTCACACTCCGCTGTGCGCAACTGACCTTATAACCTTGCAGCAATAAAGCCAAAACCAGTCTCTGTCCGACAAAACCATTTGCACCCGTAACGAGAATCCTGTTATTTTTATTATTCTCTGGCATCATTAAATCTTAAATCAGTTACCCACTAAGGAACCTGAAGTATTTTTTTCTCACCTTCAAGCCGGGCTACCACCACCGCAGCAACCGAATCGCTAAACACATTCACAGCCGTGCGAAACATATCCAGTATTCTGTCTACCGCCAAAATCAGACCCAAGGCTTCCAACGGTAACCCTATCGTACTCAATATGACCGTAATCGCAACCAGGCTGGCGGCAGGAATTCCCGCTACACCAATCGAGGTTAGCAAAGCCACCAGAACAATAATAAATTGAGTGCTGAAGCTTAGATTTAATCCATAAGCCTGGGCAATAAACATGGCGGCAACACATTCATACAAGGCGGTACCATCCATGTTCACCGTTGCGCCCAACGGCAAAACAAAACTACTGATCCGGCTGGAAACACCCGCATTTTTTTCCACACAGTCCATGGTCAGGGGCAGCGTTGCCGAAGATGAAGCCGTTGAAAATGCCGTTAATAATGCCGGTGCCATGGCCCGATAGTGACGGCCTGGGTTCACTCGTGCGACGAACTTGAGCAAAAGCGGCAACACAACCAACATATGAAATGACAACGCCAGCACAACGGTTAGAAAAAACAGACCCAGTGCCTGGGCCAGCCCGGCAATTCCCTGACCATTCAGACCGGCAATCACCTTTGCAACCAACGCAAATACCCCAAGTGGTGCGAATTTCATCACCCACTCGGTTATTTTCATCATTATGTCAGCTACCCCTTGCCAGAATAGCTGCTGAGTTTCTGCCTGCCGCACAGGAATTTTAGTCATAAAGTAACCAAACAGCAGACTAAAAAAGATCAGCCCCAACATCTGCCCCTGAGCAGCAGCAGAAACAATGTTGGCAGGCACAAGACGCAAAAAAACCTCGGCAATACTGCTGGCATTATGGCCTGCTACTTTTTCAGTTGCGCTTGCAACATCAATCTGACTCAGACCGAATGTCTCTCGCCCCGGTTGCCCATTAACCCGTCCAGGCGTCAGAGTATTGACCATGATCAGGCCAATCAGAATAGCGAAAAGGGTCGTTGTAAAATAAAAGGCGAGTGTCTTCCCACCTAAACGAGCCAGACCCTGAGTTGCTCCAATGCTGGAGATACCCACGATAATCGACGACATGATCAGGGGGACAATGATCATTTTCAGCGCATTCATAAACAATGTGCCGATAAAATTAAAAATTTGGTAGAAAGTAATACCGAAAAAACCAGACTCGGTACCCGCCATCGAGCCTGCGATAACCGCCAGAAGAAGCGCTATGAGAATTTGCCAGTGAAGTTTTAACCCAAACATGGATTTACCCGCTTATCCCAAATCAAACATACAGTATATAACTGCAATGACCTTCCGCTGCAACTAATCCGGATTAAAACGGGTTCTTCTTAGTCCCCTCTTGGGGGGCTCAAACAGCGTTAAGATTTTAGAAAAATCATTATTCCAGGCAAGCGAATATGAAGATTAACTCTACTCAAGCGAACTCAGATTGATGGTAACATCCGCTTTTTTACGCAATTCAACCATCCAGGCTGACTGCATGGCATTACCATATATTCCCATCAGCCTGTGTCTTTCATTCAATTTATTCTTGTTTTTATAACTTTTTCCATTGATAACATCAGATAGAATCAGTAACGCACCATCACCGTTCACCAACTGGACATTTTTGTATGCTTTCCTGCCTTTCGCTGGCCTGGGCATCTGGAACAATTCATAACGAATCTGTGGATTCAGCTTCAGATCATTGTTTTCATCTGCGCGGGATACTGCTCCCACAGATTTCCACTCGGCCTTAAGTGAGCGGGCAAGCTTTTCAGGATTGATACCGGCACGAAGTTTTTTGAGTGCGGCAACACTGTCTGCCTTGATCCGCTCAGCCACTTTCTCATTCAGAAGCAGTATTTTGACCTGTTTACGCACATCTTTCAGGGGTTGCTGTTTTGCTGCCTCATGTTTGGCTATACGCAACACCAGCACATGCGTATCGGATAAATTGATCAGTTGACTGTTGCGTCCCTCTGACAGGACTTCAGTTGAGAAAGCAGCCGAAATCACCTTGGGCTTAGCAAACAACCCACGCCCACCCTTGCGGGCAAACAGAGGACTTTTCTTGATCTCCAGCCCCAATGATTCTGCTACCGGACCTAGTGAATCAGGCATCTCGTAACTTAAATTGTTCAGCTTATCGACCATGTCATAAAAGGACTTTTCAGCCTGCTGGTTCTGTATATCGTGACGAATATTTTCTTTCACGTCTTTCAATTTAGCAATTTTAGCTTTACGAATGTCTTCCAGCTCGATCAGATGATAGCCAAAACGGGTACGTACGGGCTGACTGATTTCGCCTTTTTTCATACTAAACACGGCATTTTCAAACGTCTTATCCATCACGCCACGACTAAAGTAACCCAACTCCCCACCTTTACGCGCCGAAGTAACATCCTCGGAATACTTCTTTGCCAGTCTGCCAAAATCAGCACCATTAGCGAGCTCTTTCTGAATTTTTTTGATCTTTTTCAACGCAGCAGATTCTTCTGCTGTCTTTTCAACCTTAATTAGAATATGCCTCACCCTGCGCTGTTCGGGCTGACGAATAAAGGATTGACGCTGTTCTACATAGTATTCAGCTATGTCTTTGTCACTTACATCAATCTTGCGCGACATATCCCTCAAATTAAGATCCACATATTCTACGCTGACTTTCTCCGGCGTGGTGAACTGGCTTTTATGTTGTGCGTAGTAGTCTTTAATTTCTTTCTCTGTCAGTTCGGTACTCTTGAGATAATGAGATTTAGGTAACAAAATGTAGCTCAGCTGCCGTTTCTGATTCTGCAAACGGGCTGAACGTTCCAGCTCAGCATCATTAACAAAACCGGAAAGAAGAATACCGGAGCTGAGCTGCTGCTCAATTAGATCCTGGGCAATCTGTTGCTCGAAACCGGCACTGTTAACACGTTGACTATTGAGGAGTTGCGTGTAACGTTCAGGCGAAAATTTTCCATCTACCTGAAAAACTTTCATACTGGCAATGCGCCTGAATATTTGCGCAGATCCGGCACGATAACCGGCACGATCCAGCTCCTGATTCAATATTTTCTGCTGAATAATTGATTCCAGTACCTGCTTTCTGATCTTATTTGCCTTGAACAATCCAGGGCGATATCTTTTGCCCAGCATCTGCTCCAGACGCTGCTGATAGTTCTGGTAGGCCTGTTGAAACTCAGCGGGCGTTATGTCAGTGCCATTAACCGTTGCCACGTTGACAGTCGAGGAACCGGAAAGATAGCTACTCAGGCCAAACAGGGCAAAAGTAATAATTATCAGCCCGACAACAGTCCAGATGACTATTCCCTGGGCACGATCACGAATTAGTTGCAGCATGAGAGACTCTTAAAAAAGTATTTGGGTTTTTAATTCGTCTTATAACAAAAAAGGGCGGACTGTAAAACAGTCGCGCCCTTTTTTATATATTGGCGGAGCGGACGGGACTCGAACCCGCGACCCCCGGCGTGACAGGCCGGTATTCTAACCAACTGAACTACCACTCCAAAATGGTGGGTGCTGAGGGGATCGAACCCCCGACATTCGCCTTGTAAGGGCGACGCTCTCCCAGCTGAGCTAAGCACCCTGCATCAAAGGCGCGCTAGTTTACGGCATCTTTCAATGCTTTACCAGCCTTAAAAGAAGGAACTTTTGCAGCAGGTATTTCCAGTGGTTCACCGGTACGCGGATTGCGACCTGTACGGGCAGCTCTGTCCTTGACGGAGAAAGTGCCGAAACCAATCAACGCCACCTGTTCGCCATTTTTCAGGGTCGCTGTAATGCTCTCCAGCACAGTATCGACAGCGCGCGCTGCTGCTGCCTTGGAAATGTCGGCATTTTCTGCCACCGCATCAATAAGTTCCGCTTTGTTCACTAAATATCTCCCCTTAAGAGGTGTTAAAAAAAATGCCGTCACGAAGGACGGAATTATGAATTTTCCTGGTAGTAGATTTATACCCGCTCATACTGGGTCAGGTCAAGGTAGCATGCGGGATTTCTGGAAATATACCTGGAATTTGACCCTTTCCGCTATCCAGACATCAGATAAAAAGTATTATCCGATACTAACATTAATAGCGCCCAAGTGCCTCTAAAAAATCCGTTTAGCTTTATAATAAAAAAAGTAAACGGATTTTAGAAGCATGTCCTGTATCTTGACTTAAACTAAAAAGTGACTGAAGTATAAGTAATTTCGATCAATGAGTCCTGACCGGGCTACCTTTGCGTAACTTGCTCTTGGTCGCCTTCACCAGTGCGCTGTCAGATTTGCCTTCAGCCGATTCCAGTGGCTCGGGTAAATGTGTCAACGCAACTTCCAGAACTTCATCTATCCACCTTACCGGGCGAATATCGAGGCTGTTCTTAATGTTATCAGGAATCTCAACCAGATCCCGCTCGTTCTCATGCGGGATCAACACCGTCTTGATACCACCTCGATGCGCCGCGAGTAGCTTTTCCTTCAGCCCGCCAATGGGCAGGACTTCACCACGTAAGGTAATTTCACCGGTCATCGCCACATCGGCACGAACCGGGATATTAGTCAGTGCAGATACCAGTGCGATACACATGCCAATACCGGCGCTGGGGCCATCCTTTGGAATGGCACCCTCAGGGACGTGAACATGAATATCATTTTTCTCGAATACCACGACTTCGATACCTAATGTATCAGCCCGGCTTCTGACCACGGTCATCGCCGCCTGGATGGATTCTTTCATCACATCACCCAGTTGACCAGTCACACTGTGCTTACCCTTGCCAGGCATAACCGCTGTCTCAATCGTCAGCAGTTCACCCCCCACTTCTGTCCACGCCAGACCGGTTACCTGACCCACCTGATCGTGCTCTTCGGCCAGACCAAAACGAAAACGCTGTACCCCCAGATATTTTTCAAGGTTGGCCGATGTCACTTCAACGGACGTAATATCTTTTTCCAGTAAAATTTCCTTCACCACCTTGCGACAGATCTTGGCAATCTCACGTTCGAGGTTACGCACTCCGGCTTCACGGCTATAGTAGCGAATGATATCCCGCACGGCGTCTTCGCTAATGCTTATTTCATTCTCTTTCAACCCGTTGTTGGTGATCTGTTTTTTTACCAGATAGCGCTCAGCAATATTTACTTTCTCCGCCTCTGTATAACCGGACAGGCGAATAACTTCCATTCTATCCAGCAAGGGACCAGGAATGTTCATAGTGTTGGACGTAGCTACAAACATAACTTCTGACAGATCAAAATCCACTTCCAGGTAATGATCGTTAAAGGTGTGGTTCTGCTCCGGATCCAGTACTTCAAGCAACGCCGAAGCCGGATCACCGCGGAAGTCCATCGCCATTTTGTCGATTTCATCCAGCAGAAACAAGGGGTTTCGAGTTCCGGTTTTCGATAGATTTTGTACGATCTTACCCGGCATGGAACCGATATAGGTGCGCCGATGTCCTCGAATCTCAGCCTCATCACGCACCCCGCCCAAAGCCATACGAATAAACTTGCGGTTGGTGGCGCGGGCAATGGATTTACCGACCGAGGTTTTACCCACGCCCGGCGGTCCCACCAGACATAGAATCGGCCCTTTCATTTTCTTCATCCGCTGCTGCACCGCAAGATATTCAAGAATCCGCTCCTTGACCTTCTCCAGCCCGTAATGATCGGCCTCCAGCACTTCTTCAGCCTTGTTCAAATCATGCCGAATCTTGCTGCGTTTTTTCCACGGTACACCTAATAGCCAGTCCAGATAATTGCGTACCACAGTAGCTTCTGCCGACATGGGTGACATCATCTTAAGTTTATTTAATTCGGATCGAGCCTTGGTTTTGCCTTCAGCCGACATTCCGGCTTTTTCAATTTTCTGTTCTAGTTCTTCCAGCTCGTTGGGTACATCGTCCATGTCACCCAGTTCTTTCTGAATGGCTTTCATCTGCTCATTCAGATAATACTCGCGCTGGCTTTTTTCCATCTGCCGTTTGACCCGTCCACGAATGCGCTTTTCTACCTGTAGCAGATCGATCTCGGACTCCATCATACCCATCAGGTATTCCAGACGTTCCTGCAGATCTTTAATTTCCAGAATTTTTTGTTTCTCATCCACCTTCAATGACATATGCGCAGCAATCGTATCGACCAGCCGACCAGGATCATCGATGTTTGACAGTGAGGTCAAAATTTCAGGCGGAATCTTTTTATTGAGTTTGACGTATTGATCAAACTGATTCGTAAGCGAACGTAAAAGTACTTCAGACTCACGCTCATCAATATCGACATCATCATATTTTTTGATCTGCGCGGTAAAATATTCATCTTTATTCAGGAAGCTGACAATACGTGCGCGCTTATTGCCCTCTACCAGCACCTTGACGGTACCGTCAGGCAGCTTCAGCAATTGCAGAATGCTGGAGACCGTACCAATGCGATACATATCTTCAATCCCGGGCTCGTCCTGGGCTGCGCTTTTCTGGGCCACCAGCAGGATCTGCTTATCCTCATCCATCGCCGCTTCAAGTGCATGAATCGATTTTTCACGCCCCACAAACAGAGGAATAACCATGTGTGGATAAACCACGACATCACGTAATGGCAGAACCGGAATGGTGCTCAGCTGCTCTTCGATAACTTCTGACATATTTTTAATCTCTTGTGCGGCGTCCAGGGCTAAATACGCATTAAGTTACTGTTCACTTTGATATGTATTTAAAATCTTGCAATGCTGCCAGGAATGCAAAGAAATCATATACTTTATACTTGGCGAGTTTCGCGTCTTTGCGAGAACAACTGGACACAATTATTGGATGGGAACAGTTATTCAGACGTAAATTTGTTTACAGATATCTGTATGGGCGCTGACCAACAATTTCAACCAGATCCCGCACTGTTTTCCCTGTAAAAACCAAAACCAGGGCTGAAAAAATTAAGGGGTATTAAAAATACCCCTTAAAGTCTGCTTTATTCTTCAATGGAAGCGATTCGCTTTTCACTACCTTCATAGATAAAAATCGGCTCGCCATCGTTCTTTATTACGGACTCATCAATAACCACTTTCTCCAGGTTATCAATCGAGGGAAGATCATACATAATATCCAGCAGTATATGCTCAAGAATGGAACGCAAACCCCGTGCGCCGGTTTTTCTTTCCATCGCCCGGATTGCAACGGCCTTCAGGGCATCCTCCCGGAACTCCAGCTCACAGTTTTCCATCTCGAACATTTTCATATACTGTTTGCTCAGCGCATTTTTGGGTTCGGTAAGAATCCGAATCAGCGCGGATTCATCCAGTTCGCTAAGGGTTGCCACGACGGGCAGACGGCCGACGAATTCCGGAATCAAACCATAGCGGGTCAGATCTTGAGGTTCGACACCATGCAGTACTTCACTGAAACTCTTCTGATCTTCCTTACTCTTGACCTCGGCACCAAAACCAATGCCACCTTTTTCGGAGCGATCACGAATGATGCGATCCAGTCCGGCAAACGCGCCGCCACAAATAAACAGGATATTAGACGTATCCACCTGCAGAAATTCCTGCTGCGGATGCTTGCGCCCCCCTTGCGGCGGCACCGAAGCCACCGTGCCTTCGATTAACTTCAGGAGAGCCTGCTGTACGCCTTCTCCGGATACATCACGGGTGATCGAGGGGTTATCTGATTTGCGTGAAATCTTGTCGATTTCGTCAATGTAGACAATACCTGTCTGTGCCTTTTCAACGTCATAATCACATTTCTGCAACAGTTTTTGGATGATGTTCTCGACATCTTCACCCACATAACCTGCTTCAGTCAGGGTCGTGGCATCGGCAATGGTAAAGGGCACATTCAACATCCGCGCCATGGTTTCGGCCAGCAGTGTTTTGCCACAGCCGGTCGGACCAATCAGCAGAATATTGCTCTTGGCCAGTTCGACGTCATCTTTTTTCTGACCGTTTTCCAGACGCTTGTAATGATTGTATACCGCAACGGCCAACACGCGTTTGGCACGTTCCTGGCCAATAACATATTCATTGAGAATATCATTGATCTCATGCGGAGTGGGCAGACTGCTGCCATTCGTAGAGCCGGCCTGTTCCTGCACCTCTTCACGAATAATGTCATTGCAAAGTTCTACACATTCATCACAGACAAAGACAGAGGGCCCCGCAATCAGTTTGCGAACCTCGTGCTGGCTTTTACCACAGAACGAACAATACAGCAGTTTGCCGTTGTCAGCCGTGGAATTTTTATCGTCACTCATGCCCTTACCTCAAACAATTTATTGGCTATCCTAACCTTGCGTCCATTTCGACTGATTTTCAAGCCTCCAGGCCACAAAAATAACCTTTCCTTATGCCGGGCTATATACCCGACAAATTTACTAAAGTAATTATAGCCGAAAAAGATCAGGATGCGCCACCCCGTTCAGCCATAACCTCATCTACCAGGCCGTACTCTACCGATTCCTCTGCGCTCAGAAAGAAGTCTCGATCCGTATCCTGCTGAATGCGTTCCATATTCTGCCCTGTATGTTTGGCAAGAATCGTGTTCAACCGTTGCCTGACATCCAGTATTTCCCTGGCGTGAATTTCAATATCCGTAGCCTGCCCCTGAAACCCACCCAGCGGCTGGTGAATCATGGTACGGGAATGCGGCAGAACATAACGTTTGTCCTTTGCACCACCTGCCAATAATACGGCACCCATACTGGCGGCCTGTCCGATACACATGGTACTGACATCCGGTTTGATAAACTGCATGGTGTCATAAATCGACAGACCTGCTGTCACCGACCCCCCGGGCGAATTGATGTACAGGTGTACATCTTTATCCGGGTTTTCCGATTCCAGAAACAGTAACTGCGCCACCACCAGATTCGCCATATGGTCTTCCACCTGACCCACCAGAAAAATCACCCGTTCTTTGAGCAGCCGCGAATAAATATCATACGAGCGTTCACCGCGTGCAGTCTGTTCCACCACCATGGGCACCAGTTGAGCCCGTAAATCCAATTCTGCCCTAGTATTATTATCGGTCACTGTGGTCTGTCCTTTAAGCCATATATTGTAAGTAATTACGCCGTCTCTTCCGGTTTCATTATTTCATCGAATGTTGCCTTTGTTCCCACCACTTCAAGCTGCTCAACGGCCCATTCCACCACCTGTTCTTCAAGCGCCAGCGACTCTATCTCACTTAAACGCTGTTTGTCAGCATAGTACCACTTGATCACTTCATCAGGCTGCTCATACGGCCGGGCAATCTCTTCAACCAACGTGCGCACATTCTCTGCTTCGACATTTATAGCATTTTCTTTAACTATTTCATTCATTATCAAACCCAGACGAACCCGACGTTGTGCCTGTTCGGCAAACATATCCGTAACCAGTGCGCTAATATCGGTTTGATTCAGCCCCTGGTTACTTAAATTCTGAACCATCTGGTTACGCAAGGCCTCAGCCTCATTTTCGATCAGGGCTTTTGGAATATCAATATTATTGGCTTCAAGCAGAGTGTCCATGACTTTTTCCTTAAGCATGGTTTTCAGCTTCTTAGCTAACTCCATCTGCATATTCTCAAGTACGTCCTTGCGTAGCGCGTCAATATCACCATTCTCAACGCCCATTTTTTTCGCAAACGCTTCGTCAACCTCTGGCAATACCGCTTTCTCAACCGTATTTACATGCACCGCAAACTGCACGGGTTTTCCCGCCAGCTCGGTAGCCTGGTATTCATCTGGAAACTGCAAATCCAGCACTACATCGGCATCTTTCCCGGCACCTATCAGGCCATCTTCAAAACCGGCAATCATACGTCCGGCACCCAGCTCGATCGACATATCCTTGCCTTCGCCACCTTCAAATACCTCGCCATCAATCGTGCCCTTGAAATCAATACTGATCCGATCACCTTTCCCGGCCGGCGCATCAACGGCGTCCCAGTTTATGTTCTGGCGACGAATGCGATCGATCATATTGTCGATATCCGCTTCAGTCGTCTCTACCGACGGTTTTTCGATTTTTTGATCCGCCAGTGAACTCAGTTGAATTTCGGGATATATTTCAAAGGTCGCCGTGTATTCCAGCCCGCTACCAGGCATGGATTTGGGGGTGCTGAATGCAGGCGCGCCAGCTGGATGCAGGTTTTCCTGGGTCAATGCCTCATAAAAGGTGGATTGCAGAACTTCGTTGACCACGTCCTCCCTCACCTGGCCACCATACTGCTGTTTGACGACCTTCAACGGCACCTTACCCCGACGAAAACCTTTGATGTTGACCGTATGCGCCATTTCTTTAAGCTTGTTCTCAACCGCCTGGGCAATACGCGCCTCTTCAATTGCGACGGTCAAACGACGCTCCAGACCTGATGTGGCTTCAACTGAAACTTGCATTACGATTCCTCTTGAATATGATAAATATCAATATGTTATGATTTTTTAAAGAAATTATGGTGCGAAAGGAGAGACTCGAACTCTCACGGGTTACCCCACAGGAACCTAAATCCAGCGCGTCTACCAATTCCGCCACTCTCGCTAATTTATGGGCGATTATACAGAAAGGGGTTAGTAGCGCCAAACTACTAACCCCGCAATAACTATATTCATGGTAGCCACTGTGCGATCTGAACTCACGACCAAGAATTAAGAGTTCATTTGCAAAATAATAAGTTATTGAATATCAAAGGATAGTTAACAAAACTAACCGTGGCATCAGTAACTTGGCGAACTTTTCTGAACACCCCGAAAACGGGAGATTGTACCGCTGGTGCACCGAAAAAGTCTACAAGGATTCAGTTTTAAGCCAGTGCCTTAAACTCCTCTTTAGTGCACGGATGAAAGTTTGCCGGCCATGGACTCACCATTTTGCAAAGAATACGGTATTGGTCGGGTGCATCGCGATTAACCAATTCAACGGTAACTTTTACCTGATCGATGTCCGAAGCTTTGATTAACTGTGTAAATTCAGCAGAATAATAGCGTGGCGCATAGCCAACTAGCGTAATCGGGTCACTTGTGCGCATCAGCAAAGCCATACAGTCATAAGAATTCTGTAAATCCTGCGTCAGATACAAGCGTTCCCCAGGTTTCAATTAGCTCGCACGCTCCTGATTTTCCATATGTAGATGCCGCAACCCTCGACAAAAGAAATAGACCTCGTAATTTTTCCCTTCGGTTGGTTCAGGACAGGGGAAAAGTTCTAACGAATCTGTTGCGCGCAAACCACCCGTCCGAGCAAGTTCTTCCAATGCATCATGTTGGGTCTCGGACAAACCTAGCCATTTCAGATAATCCTGATATTCAGGCCGGTTCTTCGCCAGAATACGGTTCTTGAAAATGGGAAAGAGTTCTTCGGATTTATAGGCCTTATGTAGGTCATCCATGCGTCCAAATGGGCGGAAGTCCTGCATCTTCTCCGCGCCACGTGTGTAAACGAACCGATAGATGCCTTCTTCACGCGTAAGCCGAGCCACTGGTACCCAACGACGGGTTTTCGTATTCTGCCACGCAATAAATAGTGCTTTCATATATTTAATTAGACCATGATTGAAGAATCCTTTCAGCATTGATTGCCAGCATCCTGCGCGCAAAATCGCGGGCAAGTGCTGAAATTTCCGCATCGGAAAGACAGTCAGCCTTGCAAAAATTCAGGTGGCTAGGCTGATCCCCATACCCCAGGTACTCAATGGTACATTACAGGTTCGATTTCTAGTCTGCTTCGTGCGGTCTGCTCAACCGTAAGAGGTGAAATGGCTACGGCCAATGCTCTCCACGAGAATATAAATATTATGGGTTGGCTTTGGCCAGCGACCCTCAACGTATTTCTATCAAGCTAGATGTCAACGGGCATCACTGCTTCATCAGGCTCACGAAAGCTAAGATAGCTGTAATCCCATTCTAAAAACCCCTTCACACCATCGAAGGTAATAGCTGCGGTTGATTCAATATTAATATCTGTTACTTCGATACCATCGCATTGACCAAGTTGATATTCAAGCTGGTCTTTTATCTTCATGCACGATTTGTGTTGGTCCGGATCATCGAATTTTTCAGCATCCATAACCAGTATGATTTCTATGCTGTATTCATCGTCACTATCCAGTTCAGAAAAAGGATAAACCTGAACAAGCACATTACTGACGAAGGAGTTCAGATGAGAAAACTTTTTACCTGTTCGGTCTTTCCGTACATCGATCCGACTTACAAATGTTTCTGGGAATGCTGTACGTATATAGCGTCGTGACAGCCACCTCAGAATCATGTTCAGTGTTTGTTTATCATGTATAGAAGAATCAGGTTGCCGGTCAAAAAGTAACTTGCGCTTTATGAGGTGGCGTTCATAAGGCAATGCGAACCAATGCGTAATACCGTCTCCTGCAAGGTCAAGACTGAATTCGATCCTGCGACTATTTTTCCCACCCAGGTATCCCCCATTGGGTTCCTGGTTTAACGGATGGAGGCACAGTGCTTCAAAATATGGCTCTCTTTCAAATGAACCCTGGACGAGGTCACATGTCTGGCTGACAATCAACAAGTGGGTATTATCTGGAATTTCATAGTGGGCGTTTTCTTTGAGACGCTCGTCATTGGGGACAAGTAAAATGCCTTGCTTCCACCCTGATTCAATGAGGCGCTCCCGATTCGCCATACAGTGTTGCCCCCATTATTTGTCTGCTGTGACAGAACCCGTAAGCCGTTCCAACAATTCCCTATGGTCTTCAGCATCCGCGGGAGATTTTGCGGAACGCGCTTTGACGCGATCCATCCTTTCACGTTGTTTGTTCATAAGCACCAAAAGACTGTCCATTCCGCTGCGAATCTCATCCATATTCAGTTCTTCACGGCTGAAACGTTCAAGCATACCTGAGCCATCGCCAAGTTTCTGCTTCATCAGCTTACCAGGCGCGTAATGATAAGGATTTTTCACTTTCCATTCCTGTGCAGTTTCGTACAATGTTTCGATACGCTGAATAATGCTTGCGCTTCGCGGTTCATCTTCAAACCAATTGTACACACTGGCACGGGATACCTTGAGGATATCAGCCAAAGCAGCCATGCTCAGACCAAAGGCTTCTCGAATGCCGTTAAGTTTTTCTGCAATCGTTGGCGGAGCATCTATGGCCTCAACCTCGGAAGACAGGATTATGACAGGCCATGCATCAGGAGCATGTACAGGTATTGGGTGTCTGATCAATCCAGCCAGTGCAGCATCAAAACGTGAACCAGAACCACAAATAGTAAACATACCTTCCGACCCTAAAAGAACGTGGATTGAGCTACCACTATTTACTTCCAAAGGTTCCGGTTCGTATGCCAAGACGTGACCAAGTGACAAAGGCAACTTACTTGGTGTCCATCCTATCTGTTCTTGTTGTACTGCCATCAGCTGCTCTCCTTTTGCCACACAGCACGTGCTTCTTCTGTGGTCGTATTAATAAATGCCGCCGAAGATACAGCATGTAACTTACGAAATTGTTCTACAATTTCATCAATTTCGAAAGGCTGTTCCTGTTCGACATAGTGATCATAGTCGAGCAAACCTGCAATCTTATTCTCTAAACGCTCCCGGCGTAAACGTGGAGCTGATTCAAGTTTGGTCGGAAAGATATCAGCCGGCAGCAAATCTTGGGTAATACTTTGTCGATGTCGCATGATTAGTGTACCCCCAACAGGTGTTTCATATATCACTAGTTGCTCCATACGCCGTGGTTCTCCAATAGCCGCTAAGTTTGGCAATCGTAGAGCCTCGATCACTTGTTTATCGACAGTAAGGCCATTCTCATGCTGTAGTAGATCTACGTAACGCAAACCTTGGCGCGTGACACGCACCCTATCTGGCAACGTGCTTACAAAAGCCTGTAGCACTTCCTCAAGTTCGGAAGTAAAAACTCTCGAAGTCCTATATTCAGTAGTGTGAAATGTCAGCGAGTCCGCAGCAACAATCATGCCTGTGCGGCAGCTATCATTCTTGATGTGCCAACGTTGGATACTATCACCGATAACAGGCTGGCCATCTTTAAATGCAACCTGTTCTATCCGCTCGGTTTCTGCTTTGGGATAGGATTCGAAAACCTTTTCGTGAAAGTCTTCCCAACGCTTGTCCATACGCGGCACATGCGAGAAACGAATCTGTGCCAGGACGTAGATCAGCGGGGCATTGAGCATTTGACCGAGTGCGTTTGCCACATAATCTCCTTTTTTTTCTGGAAACGGGTCCATGTAAGGTATTTAGGTTATATTATCTGTGTGCACACTAAACAAAATCGGCATGTAATAATACTAACTTTAGCGTATTTTGACACTTATTTTGACACTTTATTTCAATAGTCAACAAGAAGGAGTGAGTTACAAATAGCCTGGATCCGAACCGTGCTACTTATAACATGCTGAAATAACAATAAATTATGAGGTTTTACAACTATTAAATTTGGTGTCGACTACCCCAGCACCAAAACACCGGGAAGCCAACAGCAAAGAGTGTGCATTCATAAAGTCAAGGTAGATGTAGCAAGGAGCATATCATCCCAGGTTCTGCCTTAACCTTCGACCATTCTGTTTCTTCGCCCGTTTCTTGCCGTCAGCTCCCCACCGAAGAAAAATGCCACATTTTGCTGTTCACACTGGCGCTGAATATTACTGCCCATTCCTGTTTTATGAGCCGAATTTTTGGGCCCGATTCACCAGCGACACGTTGAGGATAGTCGCTGCCATGCCTTTGAGTTCCAGCTAGATAGCGGTGCGCGAAAGCGCGTTTTTTCAGCACCGCACGTATTTCCAGCTCGGTTTCCGGTGGTAAAAACTGAATAGTAGGCTGGAACATCCTGCTTCCGTATACGGGTTCATTTGTATAAGAAATGGCTTGTTTCTATATATGTAGACTTGATCATATCAAGAAAATAGCACCTTTCTATGCCTGTCAGACATGCAAATATAAAAGCCGGGAAATGTTATGCATGTAAGCCCTGAATCGAGATCCACGCAAACAAAAAACCCGCCTCAATGGGCGGGTTGAATACAATCGTGAATTAAAAAATAAATATGGTGGGCCCTGTGAGACTCGAACTCACGACCAAGAGATTAAGAGTCTCCTGCTCTACCAACTGAGCTAAAGGCCCATATCCTGTTGTGCTTTAATTTCAGCACGCTTTAAAATGGGGTGACTGATGGGACTCGAACCCACGACGACTGGAATCACAATCCAGGGCTCTACCAACTGAGCTACAATCACCATTAAAACAGTATCGAGTGGCGAGGGACAAGTAACGAGAAAAAGCTAATCCGCGTACTGTTCCTGCGACTGGCTTGCCGTGCAAATCGTCACTCTTCAATCTGGTACGCCTGGCAGGACTCGAACCTGCTACCCTCGGCTTAGAAGGCCGATGCTCTATCCAGATGAGCTACAGGCGCAAAATCAACTCGCTTGCCAAATTACCCCCCAACTCCTCGTTCGAGTCAGGAACTTTGCTATACTTATTCGGTGAGAAATTCCAGTAAATTTTTCACCTTATTCTCGTCTCTGGCCACTCGTCACCAGCAATTAATTTGGTCGGGGTAGAGAGATTCGAACTCCCGACATCCTGCTCCCAAAGCAGGCGCGCTACCAGGCTGCGCTATACCCCGAATTCCGACCTGCCTTGCAACAGGAAGGCGGCGATTCTACGCCCAAGTGATTCTGCCGTCAATGCGATAAAAAGACACTTGGCGGAAACCCGTTCAGGATGTAATCTTGCACGTTTTGGCTTGCTGGGATTATGACACAAAATATGACTGCCAACATTATCGATGGCAAAACCATCGCCGCTGAACTTCGCACAAATATCCGACAACAGGTTGAGGCACGCCTGCAACAGGGGCATCGTGCACCGGGACTTGCGGTTATCCTGGTGGGACAGGATCCGGCCTCCGAGGTTTATGTGCGCAATAAACGCAAGGCCTGCGAGGATACCGGCATTGTTTCAGTCGCGCACGATCTCCCTGTCAGCACCTCCCAGGACAACCTGCTTGCCCTGATCGACCAGCTTAACGCCGACAGCAATATTGACGGTATTCTGGTGCAGCTGCCCCTGCCGGAACATATTAATGCCGAGACGGTCATCGAGCGCATTGACCCAGGCAAGGACGTAGACGGCTTTCACCCCTATAATATTGGCCGTCTGGCTCTGCGCATGCCGGTTTTACGACCCTGCACCCCGCACGGCATCATCACCCTGCTGGAGAGTACAGGTAAACCTGTACGCGGACGCGATGCGGTCATCGTCGGTGCCTCGAACATCGTCGGCCGTCCCATGAGCCTGGAGCTGCTACTGGCCGGTTGTACCGTAACGACCTGCCATCGTTTTACCCGCGATCTGGCAGCCCATGTGCGTCAGGCTGAAATTCTTATTGTTGCTGTGGGCAAACCGGGTATTGTTAAAGGTGAGTGGATTAAATCGGGTGCCACCGTCATCGACGTGGGTATCAACCGCACCGAGGATGGCAAACTGGTAGGGGATATCGAATTTGATACCGCCTGTGAGCGGGCGGGCTGGATCACCCCGGTTCCCGGCGGCGTTGGCCCCATGACCGTTGCCACCCTGCTGCAAAACACCCTGCAAGCGGCCAGGCAGCATCCTGATTGAAAACAAACTACCCGTCGCCGGCGGACGGGATAGTCATTCCCGCCGCCAGCTCGTTCCGCCCGCCCCATCTTCCAGAATAATCCCCTGTCTGGCCAGCAGATCACGGATGCGATCGCTTTCTGACCAATCCTTGCCAGTGCGAGCCGCCTTACGTTGCTCGATCAATAGGTCTATTTCTGTCGCCGTCAGCCCATTGTCAGAATTATCGACACCCCCTCCTCCCTGCAACCAGGCCTCAGCCTCGCTTTGTAACAAGCCCAGCCGATCAGCCAGGTGGTGCAGGGTGACGGCCATGACGGTGGCGGCCGCCTCATCCGTCTGGCGCAATTTATTCACTTCTTTGGCCAGTTCAAACAACACCGCCAGTGCCTCCGGGGTATTAAAGTCATCGTCCATTGCCTGCCTGAAACGATCGGTACATGCCGCATCCTGCGCCACATCAGCGGTCAGGTTTATCCCGCGCAGAGCCGTATAGAGTGTCGTCAAGGCTGCTTTGGCGTTATCCAGATGTTTGTCTGAATAGTTCAATGGGCTACGATAATGGCTGGTAAGAATAAAATAACGCAGTACTTCGGCTGCATATTTTTCCAGCACCTCGCGGATAGTGAAAAAATTGCCCAGCGACTTGGACATTTTTTCTTCATCCACCCGCACAAAACCGTTATGCATCCAGACATTGACGAATTTCTCACCGGTAGCGGCCTCGGACTGGGCGATTTCATTCTCATGATGAGGAAACTGCAAATCCATTCCGCCGCCATGAATATCAAAATGATGTCCCAGACATCCGGTAGACATGGCGGAACACTCGATATGCCAGCCCGGACGGCCGTGACCCCAGGGTGAATCCCAACTCGGCTCACCGGGTTTTGCCGCTTTCCAGAGTACAAAGTCCAGCGGATCATCCTTGGCTTCATCCACCGCCACCCGCTCACCTGAGCGCAAATCCTCGATATTCTTGCCTGACAGCCGGCCATAATCGGCAAATTTACTGACATCATAATAGACATCACCATTATCGGCCGCGTAAGCGTAGTCCTTCTCCACCAGGGTCTGGATCATAACGATGATCTCTCGCATATGCAGGGTGGCACGCGGTTCCGCGCTCGGCGGCAATACATTCAGTGCTGCGATATCGGTGTGCATTTCCTCGATAAAACGTCCGGTCAGGGCATTGAAGTCTTCTTTGTTTTTATTGGCCCGGGCAATGATCTTGTCGTCGATGTCGGTAATATTGCGAATGTAGGTAACCTGTTCCTTGCCATAAATCCCGCACAGATGGCGATAAATCACGTCAAACACCACCAGCACGCGGGCATGGCCGATATGACACATGTCATAGACAGTCATGCCGCAGACATACATGCGCACATTTTTGGGATCGATGGGGTTAAAAACTTCTTTCTGTTTGCTCAGATTATTATGAATGGTCAACATAGGCTGGCTGCTTGCGGTACTCAAAATCAATGAAAACAACCGGGCGTGATTTTCCCCCGGCGCGTAAATGTGCGTAGAGTAACGGAATCCGGCCCCAGTCTCAAAAGAGACTCAAAAGGTACTTCCGCCTGTGTCGTAAACTCGATATTATGGCGACCTTTCATATTTGACGGGAAAACAATCATGCTATTACGACTTGTCACTGGCTGTCTGCTTGGTTTCAGCCTGCTGGGCTCAATGATAAACACGGCGGCTGCTGATGCACCACAGGTAAAAATTGAAACCAATATGGGCGATATCGTCATTCTTCTGGAGCCGGATAAGGCCCCTAAAACTGTCGAGAATTTTCTTACCTATGTTAAAGACGGTTTTTACAGCAACACCATTTTTCATCGCGTAATCAGTAACTTCATGATTCAGGGCGGCGGATTTACCTCTAACTATCAACGTAAACCCACCCGCGCACCGATTGAAAATGAAGCCGATAACGGTCTTAGCAACCTCAAGGGAACCATCGCCATGGCTCGCACCATGGATCCGCAATCCGCTACCTCGCAATTTTTTATCAATGTTAAAGATAATCCTTTTTTGAACTTTAGCAGCAAGTCACCCCGCGGCTGGGGTTATGCCGTCTTCGGCAAGGTCATCAAGGGTATGGATACCGTCAACCGTATTCGTAGCGTCACCACCGGCCCCGGCGGGCCTTTTTCCAGTGACGTTCCGCAGACGCCGGTTATTATCAAAAGCATCACCCTGCTTAATCCGGTAGCGTCTCCTGTACCCACCCCAACCACTCAAAAATAATCCGGGTAATAAAATATGATTAAACTCAACACCAACATGGGTATCATCGTCATCGAACTGGATAGCGAAAAAGCTCCGAACACTGCGGCTAATTTTCTCCAGTATGCCCGTGACGGTTTTTATGCCGGGACTATCTTTCATCGCGTGATCAGCAACTTTATGATTCAGGGCGGCGGTATGCTACCCGGCATGATTGAAAAACAACCTGGAGAGCCTATTCAGAACGAGGCCAATAACGGCCTGAGTAATACCCGGGGCAGCCTTGCTATGGCCCGCACCCAGGACCCACATTCGGCCACAGCCCAGTTCTTTATCAATCTTGCCGATAATGCCTTTCTTGATCACAGCGCCCCCAATGCAGAGGGTTGGGGTTATTGCGTCTTTGGCAAGGTTGTCGAAGGCATGGACGTGGTGGAAAAAATCAAGGCCGTGTCCACTGCTAACGCAGGTTATCATCAGGACGTGCCCACGGAAGACGTCATTATCGAAAGTGTCGAGGTTGACGAATAAAACCCGTGTCCAGCCTGTTCATCTCTGATCTGCATCTTGCCCCCGAGCGGCCTGAAACCAGCAACCTGTTTATCCGCTTTCTAGAAACCCGGGCACGCCAGGCCAAGGCCGTTTATATTCTCGGCGATCTGTTCGAGGTCTGGCTTGGCGATGATATGATCCTGCCGGACTACCAGGCAGCTATCCGCGCCATGAAAGCCCTCAGTGACAGTGGCGTAGCGCTTTATCTCATGCATGGCAACCGTGACTTTTTCATGGGCGAGCGTCTGCTGCAACTTTGCGGCGCAAGCCTGCTGGACGACCCTGCCGTGATTGATCTGGAGGGTGTACCCAGCCTGTTGATGCATGGTGATACACTATGCATCGATGATCTGGACTATATGACGTTTCGCGCCATGGTGCACAATCCCCAATGGCAACGCGATGTGCTGGCAAAATCGCCAGAACAACGCCTGGCTCTGGCCAAACAGTTTCGTGAGATCAGCAAAGCTGAAACCGGCAACAAAAATGAAGACATCATGGATGTGAATCAGGCCGAAGTCGAACGCATATTTTCCGGATACCCGGTACAGCGTCTCATCCATGGCCACACCCATCGCCCGGCCATCCATGATTTCGAACTCAACGGTCAGGCTGTGCAACGCATCGTTCTCGGCGACTGGTACAGACAGGGCAGCGTACTGGTGTGCGAAAATGGCCAATGCCTGCTGGAAACGATATAAACACCCCTGCTGCAAGCTTCCTTCGACAAGCTCAGGACGAACGGGGACTTTTCTGGTTCCCACGCGGAGCGTGGGAACCAGTAAAAATTCGTGGGGATAACTCAGGTTTAAAACATAGACTATTTGTTGAGCGTAACCTTGCCGGCACGAAAATCACTGACTGAAAAACGTTTGTACCCTGTCGGCAAAATAAATAGTTTTTTATTCAGCAAAACATTTTTCTTGAAACTTACCAGTACACGCCCCTTACCATGCGTATCCCATTCCCGTATCGGAAAACCAAATTGCAGGTAACGATTATAGGAAAAAATACTATGTGACAGATCACAGGGCTCCTGCTGATCCGCAGGCAGGCTTTCCAGAACCGCTGCATTTTGACTGGCGAGAATAGCGTTAAAAGCGCGAGTCGCTGACAACACACCATTAAACAGCCCTTTCACTACAACCACGTCATAACAATGCTTATGGTTGGTACTGAAAACATAGTGCTGGGGCTTTATTCCGCTAATCTTTGGCGCACCTTTTATATCATCAATCTTGTGCGCCTCATCGTTCAGCTTGAATGGCGGAACCACCTTCACCGTTTGCTGTGCAACTGATATCACCGTCTGATCGCTACTATTTATATCAAAAATAATATTAGCCCGACGATCAAAAAGAACAAAATCTGCCGAACCTTTACCATCATCAAAACGCATATAATTGGCCGTCACAATTACCCGTGTCTGATAGGGCTCTACATATTTTTCATGCTCATGAAAAAGTAATACCGTGCCTTTCACATCATGACTGACTGCGGCAATCGCAGTAGAGAAGAAACACAATCCGACTAACAGATAGACAAATCGATAGCTACACATCAGCCCACCCCATCAAGATAATCCAGTTCCTGTTCCGAAAAACCAGCCTGCCGGCGTGCTTCCCGATCAATCGAACCCTTTACGTGATTTTTCATATATTTCTCCACTAATTCACGAAATACGATTTCTGAATCCAGACCACGTTGCTTACAAAGATAATGAAACCAGCGTGAGCCAATATCCACATGACCCACTTCATCAGACTGAATAACGGCAAGAATATCAACTGCCGCCTGATCACCGTTTTCACGAAAACGCTGCGTGATAGCAGGGATCACATCCAGACCACGCGCTTCCAGCACCCGGGGCACCAGAGCCATGCGTACCAGTGGATCATGGGCTGTTTCCAGAGCCATTTTCCAAAGCCCATCGTGGGCGTCGAAATCACCATAATCATAATTCTGGGTTTTCAGATAGTTGCGCAACAAACTGAAATGATGCGCTTCTTCATCGGCAACCTTGATCCAGTCGGCATAAAATGCGCTGGGCAGTCCACGAAAACGGTAAACGGCATCCCAGGCAAGATTGATAGCCCTGAATTCGTATAGTAAGTGCATAACCTCTGAAAGTAGTTAGGCATCCACCCCCTGAAATAAACAAGACCCAGGGTACAATGCAAGGCTACGAAACCAA
>VAOX01037650.1_pt1 | contig 75158 bp, 63 predicted proteins | sample 3393891 | NCBI WGS metagenome assembly VAOX01 (sample SAMN08290429, study PRJNA428436) | hydrothermal vent metagenome | isolation source: Deep-sea hydrothermal vent chimney | place: Indian Ocean: Southwest Indian Ridge | depth 2822 m m
ACAAAGTCCTTCAATAGGCCATCCAACATCCCGTGCAAAAACCAGGCTTCCGCGTCATCAGGGTGACTTTTACACGTTGTAACACATAAAGACTTTGCTTTATCCATCTGGTTATTATTAACCAGGGCTCTTATTTTATCTTTATCGTTCATTGCGGTTTTCTTTTAATTATGGGTAGTCATGCTGGCATTTTAATGGCCGTATTACATAATTAACACACATGATATTTTTTATACACAACTTCGCTTGAAAAATATATTTTTAATTAACTTGCCTCATTAAGGGTACTTCCTGACACCTGAATTGTGCTAAATAATATTTAGTTACACCTCGGCAAAACGGGATACTGCGCCCGTCCAGCGTTCAATCAGCGCTTCGGCGGCGGCGGGATTATCATCCAGCAATCTGTCCGCTACTTGTGCGACTTCCTCCAACAGTAATTCATCCCGTTGCAGATCAGCGATCTTTAACTGCAACAGGCCGGTTTGTCGGGTTCCCAGAATTTCACCGGGACCGCGCAGAGCTAGATCCCGACGAGCAATCTCAAAGCCATCACTGGTTTCACGCATGACGCCCAGGCGTTCACGCGCCTGTTGTGAGAGTTTTTTATACATCAGCACACAGACACTGGCCTGCTCGCCTCGCCCGACCCGACCACGTAACTGGTGCAGTTGCGCCAGCCCCAGTCGTTCTGCATTTTCGATAATCATCAAACTGGCATTGGCCACATCAACGCCGACTTCGATCACCGTGGTGGCCACCAGCAAATCGATCTCCCCCTGTTTGAAAGCCTGCATAACCGCTTCTTTTTCTGCTGCTTTCATACGCCCATGCACCAGCGCGGTTTTGACGTCGCTAAGCGCTGCCTGTAACTTCTGTGCGGTATCTTCGGCAGCCTGGCATTGCAGTGCCTCGGATTCTTCAATCAAGGTGCAGACCCAGTATACCTGCTTGCCTTTCTGGCAGGCGCGATGCACGCGCTGCACGATCTCGTCACGACGCGATTCAGGGATCACCACGGTTTCAACCGGCTTGCGACCAGGGGGAAGTTCATCAATCACCGAAATATCCAGATCCGCATAGGCGGCCATGCTTAATGTGCGGGGAATGGGCGTGGCCGTCATGATCAACTGGTGGGGATAGCGATTTCCGACCCGGCCCTTTTCCCGTAGTGCCAAGCGCTGATGTACGCCAAAGCGGTGTTGCTCATCCACCACCACCAGTCCCAGACGGGCAAAATCCACATCCGCTTGAAACAACGCATGGGTGCCCACGGCAATCTGGCTCGTACCATCGGCCAGCTCAGCCAGCACGTCTCTACGCCGGGCTGCTTTAAGTTTGCCTGATAGCCATGTTACCCGAATATTAAGCGCCTTCATCCAGTGTTCAATATTATGAAAGTGCTGCTCTGCCAGAATTTCAGTGGGCACCATGATCCCGGCCTGATAGCCCTGCTCGACGGCCGACAGCGCAGCCAATACGGCAATGACGGTTTTGCCCGAGCCGACATCGCCCTGCACCAGTCGCTGCATGGGTCGCGGCTGCTGAATATCTTTTTCTATCTCCGCATACACGCGCTGTTGTGCTGTGGTTAATGCAAATGGCAATGCTTTGATGAAACGCTGCGCATAGATCCCGGCTTCGAGTTTGGGGGCGTTATGCTGTTGCATGCGATGTCGTAACTGCCGAAGACTTAGATAATGCGCCAGCAGTTCTTCAAAAATAAGACGCTGATAGGCGGGGTGCCGTGCCTCCTGCAAATCGCTGATGCGTGTATCCGTGGGCGGCTGATGAATAAATAACAGAGCCTGTTTCAAGGTGGGCATCTGTTTGTCCGCCAGCAGCACTGGCGGTAACCATTCAGGCAATTCGATTTTGTTCTGTGCCAGGCGTTCAATTAACTGCGCCATCAGTTTGCGCAAACCGATCTGATGGAGTCCCTCAGTCACGGGATAGACTGGCGTTAGTGTTTTTTCAGTTTCAGATATAGCGTCGGGTTCAGCGACATCCGGAATCAACTGGTATTCAGGATGCACCATTTCCAGCCCCTGCGGGCCGCGCCTGACTTCGGCAAAACAGCGAAGCCGTACTCCACGCGCCAATTGCTGTTTTTGCTGATTTGAAAAATGAAAAAACCGTAGCAGGATCAATCCGCTATCATCACTGATTTGAACCAGTAACATGCGCCGACGGCCAAATTTTATTTCATTAAGCTCAACTCTGCCCTCGACCAGCACTTCCTCACCAGGGCTCAGGCTGCCAAGCTGCCGTACACGGCTGCGATCCTGATAGCGTAATGGCAGGTGAAATAATAGATCCGGGAGACTAGTGATATTCAATTTTGCCAGTCGTTCGAGCATCCGTGGGCCAACGCCCTTGAGAGAACTCAGACTGTTTACTTGTGTCATAGTATTAATTCCATTTAATACTCAGATAACCCATCCGGCTGGCTGTATTCCAGATCCGCCAGGATCAGGGTAAAACCATCACCGCATCCATTTCAATCGGCACGCCTTTGGGCAGAGCGGCGACACCGACAGCCGCGCGCGCAGGATACGGTTCATTAAAATAAGAGGTCATGACTTCATTCACCAAAGGGAAGTGATTGAGATCGATCAGGAAGACATTAAGTTTAACGATGTCATTAAGCTCACCCCCGGCCGCCTGACAAACCGCCTGAAGATTATCAAAGACACGATGGATCTGTGCATTCATATCTCCTTCTAGTAGTTCCATGGTTTCCGGCACCAGTGGAATCTGTCCGGAAAGATAAACAGTATTGTCCACTTTGACAGCCTGCGAATAGGTTCCAATTGCCTGGGGTGCATTGTCAGTCTGTATGATTTTTCGATTCATGGTTTTTTACCTGTAAAAAAACGCTGAGTAATTTATTGATACCCTTCGACATGGCTCAGTGCGAACGGATCGCAGGGACAGTCATTTTTATGCACCATTGGCACTCCTTTCAGTCACCCATTTGAATAGCCAGGTTATCTTTTAACTCTGTAAATTCGCACTACGTATTCAAGACTACGCAACCTGCGCATGATGCGTGCCAGATGTTTTCTGTTCTGCACGGCAACAGTAAAGCTGAGAATGGAATGCATACCGTCACGTTCTTCTATATTGACGTTTTCGATATTAGCTTCCATCTCGGCCAGACTAGCGGCAACCTTGGCCAGCACCCCACGATGGCTTTCTACCAGAACCTGAATATCAATGGGGAAATCACCACTGGTTTCCTGCTCCCATTCCACGTCGATCCACTTCTCCGGCCGACTTCGATATTCTGCAACATTCTTACAGTCTTCTGTGTGAATCACAATCCCACGTCCCGAGGTAACGAAACCGAGAATGGAATCGCCGGGAATAGGGCGGCAGCATTTGGCAAACGTAACCACTGCACCCTCGGTGCCCTTGATGGCCAGTGGTCGGGGCTTGGCCTGCTCCGGCGCATCACTTTCCGGATCATAATTCGACTGTAACAGCGCGCGGGCGATCACGATAGGCATGTGTGTGCCAAGGCCAATGGTGCTATACATATCCTCCATAGAATCGAAACTGTATTCATCCAGCATCCGCCGAATCTGTTCATCTGAAAGATGTTCCAGACCACTGTTATGTGCCGCCAGACTTTTGTTCAGCAGGCGGATACCCAAAGTCACCGCTTCATTACGCCGCAAATTTTTGAGGAAGTGACGAATATTGGAACGCGCCTTGGCAGTATGTACAAAATCCAGCCAGGCCGGATTCGGTTGCGCCCCTTTGGAGGTAATGACTTCAATCGTCTGACCGCTGGACAGCTCTGTACGCAAAGGCATAAGTCGGCGATCGATTTTGACGGCAACACACTGGTTGCCAACATCCGAGTGTACTGCATAGGCGAAGTCCACCGCTGTGGCACCATGCGACAGCTCCATGATCTCGCCTCTGGGGGTGAAGACATAGACTTCATGAGGAAATAGATCAATTTTGACATTTTCCAGAAATTCCTGGGAATTACCTGCATTCTGCTGCATTTCCAGTAGATCATGCAACCATTGCCGGGCGCGGATCTGAGCATTGTTACTGACTGCTTCGCTGGTTTTGTAAAGCCAGTGAGCCGCAATACCCGCTTCGGCAACTCTGTCCATTTCCTCAGTGCGGATCTGCACCTCGATGGCAACGCCATAAGGACTGAACAATACGGTATGCAAAGACTGATAGCCATTGCTCTTGGGGATAGCGATATAGTCCTTGAAATGTCCCGGCATGGGCGTGTAAAGGCTGTGCATGACACCCAGCATCCGGTAACAGTCATCCACCGAATCAACAATGATACGAAATGCGTACACATCCATAATTTCCGAAAATGGCAGACGTTTGTGCTTCATTTTCAGGTAGATGCTATAGAGGTGTTTTTCACGCCCCTGCACCCGTCCGGGCAGGCCTTCCTGTCCCAGCCGGGTATTGATGGCCTCCCCGATCTTGCTGACGATTTCCTTGCGATTTCCGCGTGCTTTTTTCAGCCGACCATCAAGAATACGACTGCGCAGAGGGTACATGGCTTTGAAACCGAGATCTTCCAGCTCCACACGCAGGTGGTTCATGCCCAGGCGGTTGGCAATGGGTGAATAAATTTCCAGGGTCTCACGCGCAATACGACGACGCTTGTCAGGACGCATAACACCAAGTGTGCGCATATTATGCAACCTGTCCGCCAGCTTGATCAGGATCACGCGGATGTCGCGCACCATGGCCAGCATCATCTTGCGAAAGTTTTCCGCCTGCGCTTCGGCCCGACTCTCGAAATGAATGTGCGTCAACTTGCTGACACCATCCACCAGTTCGGCCACATCTTTACCAAAACGTGTTGTGATCTGATCCTTGACCGTCCCGGTATCTTCGATAACGTCATGCAGAATAGCGGCTATCAGACTCTGATGGTCCAGACGCAGTTCAGCCAGAACCCTGGCTACAGCAATGGGATGAGTGATATAGGGTTCGCCACTCAGGCGACGTTGGCCTTCGTGGGCTTCAGCGCCAAAGAGGTAGGCGCGATAAACATCGGAAACCTGGCCGGGCTCCAGATATTCTTCCAGAATTTTACAGAGATGCCGGATACGAAAAGGCTCCGGCACCCCCCGGCTATCTTTATATTTGCCTGCGCGGGGAATTACTCGCCTCCTTCACTTGCATCAGTTTCAGGCGCGATGTCTTCACTTTCGGCTTCTGCTGCATGGCCCGCGGTGAGACCAACCAAGCCTCCCAATGCTGCCTTGATCGCGGCGGCAACGTCTATTTCACCATTATCGCTCTCAGCGGAAATCACGGCGCTCTCTTCCTCAACAACCTCGTTCAGCGCCAATTCGTCCTGCTCTTCGGGCACTTCATCGAGAATATCCGGACCGACCAGTCCCTCGGCAATCTCACGCAGAGCAATCACGGTCGGCTTATCATTTTCTTCTTCAACCAGAGGTTCCTTGCCCATAGCCAGCTGACGGGCGCGTTTTGACGCCACCAGCACAAGTTCAAAACGGTTGTCTACATTTTCAAGACAATCTTCAACGGTCACACGCGCCATAATTTACTCCGGTTTTTGCCTGGGTCCTTCAGAAACCCGACTCTAGATCTAAAGTTTGTAAAATCTGCACGACCCACGCGCAATTTCAATTAAATTTCCACCCTGTTCCGCATAGCCTGCGAACAGCCCCGGCGGACAGGTAAGTATAACGCAATCATCAGGGATTATGCCAGAAGTGCCGCCAGCATAGCGGCATGATGCCTGGCCTGCACTGCCTGACGCAAACGCCGGGCACTGACAATAGCCTGTAGATCCTGCAAGGCCTGCCGGAACTGATCATTGATCACCAGATAGTCAAATTCCGTATAGTGCGACATTTCACTGACGGCATCGCGCATACGACGGGCAATAATATCCTCACTGTCCTGAGCGCGCCCACGCAGGCGATCCTCCAGTGCCGTGCGCGAGGGTGGCAGAATAAATACACTCACTGCCTCTGCCTTCCATGTCCGCACCTGGCGCGCACCCTGCCAGTCAATTTCCAGAATCACATCGGCTCCCGCTGCCAAGCGGGTTTCAATACTGCTGCGGGCGGTACCGTAAAAATTATCAAATACCTGCGCATGCTCCAGAAAGGCACCCGCCTCGACCATGCATTCAAATTCATCCTTACTGATAAAATGGTAATCGACCCCGTCCTGTTCGCCGGGACGTATGCTTCGGGTCGTATGCGACACCGACACCTCGATGCCCTCCATTTCCGCCAGCAGGGCTTTCACCAGCGAAGTTTTGCCTGCACCAGAGGGCGCGGAGAAAACATAAAGCGTGGCACTGTCACTCATAAATCATCAGACTCCTGTAAATACTCCACGGGCTAAAGCCGGTGGCTTCGGGTTACGGCTAAAAGCCGGATTGATCGGCCCTTCTTCTCCCCCCCCCCAAGGGGATAAGGCGCAAAAACAATCATGTTGCCTAAAGGAGTGGGGTTTTAAATCCCCTATTTAAAGACTTTAAACTTAGAATCGCTAGTGGCTAGCAAGGCCTGGCGCTGGCTACTCTATATTTTGCACCTGCTCGCGCATTTGCTCGATCAGCACTTTCATGTCGACCGAGGCACGGGTGCTGTCCACATGCACGGACTTGGAACCGAGGGTGTTGACCTCACGGTTGAGTTCCTGCATGAGGAAATCCAGCCGCCGACCAATAGGCTGATCGTCGTTCAATACCCGGCGCACTTCTTCGATGTGTATGGACAGACGATCCAGCTCTTCATCTACATCGGTCTTGTTGGCCAGGATAACAATTTCCTGTTCCAGCCGCTCAGCATCCGCTTCGATACCGGCCTGCGCCAGTCGCATTTTCAGTTTTTCATGCCATGCCGTCATGATCGCTGGCATTTTTGCCTGCATTCGCTCGACAATGACAACCATCACCGCACAACGCTGCTCGATCACGGCGGCCAGTTTTCCGCCCTCACGTTCGCGGGTGACAATCAGATCATCCAACGCTGTATCGAGCAAGCCGCTAACCGCCGTGAACAGGGTGTCCTGATCCACGCTATGGATCTGCAATACCCCCGGCCAGCGTAAAATTTCAAGTGAGCTAACCGGGGCATGATCATAAAGGATACGGTCGACCTCGCGGCTGGCATCCGAGAGGCGCCTGACCAGATCCATATCCAGCGTCAGCTCATCCTGGCCACCTTCCGGCGGCTGATAACGCAGGCTGAATTCCACCTTGCCCCGGCTCAAACGCTCGCAAAGAGCCCGGCGCAAACGGGGCTCAAGGCTACGCAGCTCGTCTGACAGCCTGAAATTGATGTCGAGAAAACGCTGGTTAACGCTGCGAAGCTCCAGCACCAGACTGCCGAAGACCCCGCTTGTTTCCTGACGGGAAAACGCTGTCATACTACGAACCATAAAAACCTCTTACCGATAAATGCCCTGAATATGCTAATCTTGAATGCAATCAGCGCGTTGAGCAAGGCAATATGGCAAAACTTGAAAATGAATTACCCGGTGGTACGCGAGTTGATGAGTACACTATCGTGCGGACACTGGGCGGTGGCGGCTTCAGCATCGTCTATCTGGCCAGCGACCGACAGGGTAAACAGGTGGTGCTCAAGGAATACATTCCCTCCAGGATTGCCAGCCGAGATGATTCCCGTACGGTCGTTGCCAGCAAGGAAAGTTATGCTGACCGTTTTGCCCACGGCCAGCGCCTGTTTTTTCAGGAGGCCGGGGCACTGGGTAATCTCAAGCATCCCAACATCGTGAATGTGATCAATTTTTTCCGTGCCAACGGTACGGTCTATATGGTCATGGAGTATCAGGAAGGCTATAACCTGCAAAACTATATCCTGCGCCACAAGGGCAAACTCAGTGAGACTTTCATACTCACCGTGTTTCTACCCCTGCTCGATGGCCTTAAAACCATCCACAAAAATGGACTGCTGCATCTGGACGTAAAACCGGGCAACATCCATCTATGTCATGGTGCCAGTCCCTTGCTGCTGGATTTCGGCGCAGTGCATGAAATGATGCACACGCGCCAGTTTCAACCGAATCAGGTAGTCACACCCGGCTTTTCCCCTATCGAACAGCTTGATCCCGGTGGCTATGTCGGCCCCTGGACTGATATTTACGCCATCGGTGCTACCATGCGCACCTGTATGGCCGGTTCACCTCCGCCCTCCTCGACCAAGCGCCGTGAACGCGACACCATGAAAACCGCGCTGAATGCGTTTAAGAAAAAATATTCGTCCTCTCTACTAGAAGCCGTGGACTGGGCCATGGAAGTGGATCCCATCTTACGACCACAGAATGTCGAACAACTGATCGAGGTGCTGGATGCCAGCGCCCGTAAGTTGCAAAACGCCAGTGGAGCAGAGTAACCATGCAGTTTGAATTTGGCCGTACCAGCCGGTTAGGCAACCGCACTGTCAACCAGGATCGCATTGAAGTCATCGAGAATCCTGCCGGCGTAGTGTTGGTACTGGGCGACGGACTGGGCGGCAAGCCCGGTGGCGATCTGGCCGCCCAAACGCTGGTGGACACCGTCAGCGAGGAGCTGGTGCTCAACCCGTTACCCGCCGAAAAACCCAGGGCCTTCCTGAAAGAGCTATTGCGCCGTGCGCACTATAAAATCTTGATTGCCGGCCACGATCACAAGCCTCCGATGCATCCTGGTACCACCGCCGTCATCTGCCTGATCCAGAACGGGATGGCCTGGTGGGCCCATGCTGGCGATAGTCGCTTCTATCTGTTTCGCAACAGCCTGCCCCTTTACCGCACCACCGATCATTCCTACGTGGAACAGCTTTATCAGGAAGGCCGCATTTCTCTGAAAAAACTGCAAAGCCACCCCATGCGCAACTATGTTACCCAATGCCTGGGGCTTTCGGCTCATGAGCCCAAAATCACCGCCAGCAAAGGTGTTGCCATTAAACAGGGGGACGTGCTGCTGCTATGTTCCGATGGTTTCTGGGATCCACTGGATGACGCGCAAATGGGTCCTCTGCTGGATAAGAAAAAACTGAATCCGGCTCTCAATAATCTGGCTGAACGCGCTGAGGCTGCCAGCTATCCCCGAAGCGACAATGCAACGGCCGTCGCCATACGTATCATCTCGTTGCAGCAACTACAGCTCCCTGTTCGGCAGCACAAGGTGGCGGGTAAAAAACGTCGGACAGATCCCGACGGGAATCCGCTTGATAGTGCGATTGAGGAAATCCAGCGCGCTATTCGCGAATACGATTACGAAATGAAAACGGATGACAATAAATAAGCCTGCAAAAAAATCACAGTGGCAGCAACAGGCGCGGTATAATCAGCCGCTTTAATTTGTCGCCACAGGAATCCTATTATGTCCCACCGTCCCAGCGGCCGCGCCAACAGCGAACTACGCCCGGTTATCATCACCCGCAACTACACCAAACATGCTGAAGGATCAGTGCTAATCGAATGCGGTGACACCAAGGTGCTCTGTACCGCCAGCGTCAGCACCCGGGTGCCGGGGTTTTTACGCGGCAAGGATCAGGGCTGGGTAACAGCGGAATACGGTATGCTACCCCGCTCCACCGGTGAGCGTATGGGTCGCGAAGCGGCGCGGGGTAAACAAGGCGGACGCACTATGGAAATCCAGCGTCTGATCGGTCGCTCCCTGCGCGCGGCAGTGGACCTCAAGGCATTGGGTGAAAACAGCATCGCCCTGGACTGTGATGTGATCCAGGCCGACGGCGGCACGCGCACAGCTTCCATTACCGGTGCCTGGGTGGCGCTTGTGGATGCGCTTCGTTATATGCAGGAAAACAAAATCATTAAGACTGATCCGCTGGTCAGCCAGATTGCCGCCATCTCGGTAGGTATTTATAAAGGTGAGCCGGTAACCGATCTGGATTACCCGGAAGACTGTGACTGTGAAACGGACATGAACCTGGTTATGAATGATAAGGGCGGCTTTATCGAAGTGCAAGGCACCGCCGAAGGTGCAGCGTTTGACTCAGACGAGCTAGACGCCATGCTGGGTCTGGGTAAAGATGCCATCACTCAACTGATGGATATACAGCGCGAAGCATTGAGATGATTCAGGATTTAATCGGGATAAACGTGATGAAAAAGATCGTACTCGCCAGCAACAATCAGGGTAAGGTTCGAGAGATAAACCAGATCCTCGCTGAGCGGGATATCAATGTTCTGCCCCAGTCAGAGTTCAATGTTGATGAGGCTGAAGAAACCGGTCTGACCTTCGTCGAAAATGCCATTTTTAAAGCCCGCAATGCTGCCGAGCAATCCGGCCTGCCCGCCATCGCTGATGATTCCGGCATCGAGGTCGATGCCCTCAACGGTGAGCCCGGCATTTATTCCGCCCGTTATGCAGGTATCGACGCATCCGATAAAAACAATCTGCAAAAACTTCTGACGGCACTGGAGGCTGTACCCAAAGAAAAACGCACAGCGCGTTTCCAATGTCTGATGGTCTATATGCGCCACGCAAATGATCCCACGCCAATCATCTGTCAAGGAACCTGGAAAGGTATTATTGCCCATGCACCGCAAGGCGAAAATGGCTTTGGCTATGATCCGGTTTTTTATGTTCCCGAACACAACTGCACCTCGGCCCAGTTATCTGCTGACGTGAAAAATCAGCTAAGCCATCGTGGACAGGCGCTGCGATTATTAGTAAAAAAACTGGGGCAAAAATAATTTAACCTCCGAGGCACCAGGGATATTAGCTAATACCGTTGATCCTGAGTCCGTCGAAAAACCGTTCGTCCTGAGCTTGTCGAAGGAAGCCCTTCGTCCCTGCTCAGGAGAGCTCCGTATTCTCTGTGGTAAACCAATATGTTTAACTTCTCCATCCTGCCCCCACTATCACTGTACATTCATTTCCCCTGGTGTGTGCGCAAATGCCCTTACTGTGATTTCAATTCCCACCCGCTCAGAGCTGAACTGCCGGAAACCGCCTATATCGATGCATTAATCAGCGATCTGGAGCAAGAACTGCCTCTGATATGGGGTCGACCCATCAGCAGTATTTTCCTCGGTGGCGGCACGCCCAGCCTCTTTTCTCCTGAATCGCTGGATAGATTATTCAGTGCCCTGCGTGCGCGACTGGCCTTTACCCCGGATATTGAGATCACGCTGGAAGCCAATCCTGGCGCGATAGAGCGACAGCGTTTTAGTGAATACCATGCTATCGGCATCAACCGGATCTCTATCGGTGTTCAGAGTTTTAACGATGATCACTTACAAAAACTCGGACGTATTCACAATCGCCGCGATGCCTATAATGCAGCTGAAGCAGCGCATGCCGCCGGGCTGAATAATTTTAATCTGGATCTCATGTTCGCCCTGCCACAGCAAACACTTAGCCAGGCCTTATCCGATCTTGCTGAAGCTATCGCGCTAGAACCGATGCATCTTTCCTGGTACCAGCTTACCATCGAACCCAACACCCTCTTTCACCAGCAACCGCCGATGCTGCCAAGCGATGACCGCAGTTGGGAGATGCAAAAATTGGGCAAGGAAAAACTGGCTATAGCAGACTATACTCAATATGAAGTATCAGCCTATACACGAGGAGCACAGTGTCAGCATAATCTTCATTACTGGCACTTCGGTGATTATCTTGGCATCGGTGCTGGCGCGCATGGAAAAATAACCCGCGCAGATACGCAAACGATTCAACGGCGCTGGAAAACAAAACAACCAGCTGCCTATATGCAACATGCAGATAGTGAAGTTCGAGTGGCCGGAACACAGACGCTTTCAGAAAATGATACGAGTCTTGAATTTATGATGAATGCATTGCGCCTGCGGCAGGGCTTTTCTATTGAACTATTTATGCAACACACCGGCCTATCCCTGAATGTTGTTGAACAACCGTTAAAAAAGGCAGAGAGGCTGGGTTGGATACAATGGCGTAGAGGCCAGATCACGCCAACGGAAAACGGACAACAATTTTTAAATGATTTACTTGGACTGTTTTTGCCTGACTAACCACAGAGATCACTACATGAAAAAATCCGGGACACCCTACCATCCTATCCCCTGTGCCGATTATTCACGTTATGAAGGTGCCATTGTACAAAACCGGTACTTGCGGCTGGCATGGCAGGATGAACAGAACTTCCTGCAATTACACAAAGTCAAACCGGTCGATCTTCTCACCCGCGCAAGTGAGGAATTCATCATTGTGCTTGATGAGGAGAATCGTCGACATCAGGTACGCCTGGACTATATCCGCTACTGCACTATTATCGGCAATCCGGCTTAGCCGGATACTCTTTTTCGCAGCCCTTAGTATATGTCTATCAATAGCAAACTGAAAAATGTTCCTACCTATATTACCCGCGATCAGTCGGAAATACGGGAACTGATTCATCCATCAATACACGGCAACCAGGCACAAAGCCTTGCCGAAGCGGTAGTCAAACCTGAACAAACCACCCGGCTGCATCGTCACCAGAAAGCGGAAGAAATTTATCATATTACTTATGGCCAGGGCCAGATGACCCTGGCTGATAAGGTTTTCAATGTAAGTGAGGGGGACAGTATCTGCATTCCGCCCGGCAGCCCGCACTGTATCAAAAATACCGGTTCAGAAGATCTGCATTTTCTGTGCATGTGTGCCCCCGCCTACTCTCACGATGACACCGAACTACTGGAGCATCAATAAAAACATGCGCATCGGCATCGATCTCGGCGGTACTAAAATAGAAGGCATCGCCCTTGATAATGCAGGCATGGAATTATTTCGCCATCGCATCCCCACACCGCAACAGGACTATGCTGCAACACTTGCAGCCATCTGCGATCTTGTTCAAAAAATTGAACATCAATGCCATGAAACAGGCAGTGTCGGCATTGGTATTCCCGGTACGATATCCCCGGCAACAAGCAGAGTCAAAAACGCTAATTCCACATGGCTGATCGGCCAACTCCTACAGCAAGATCTGGAAGCCCGGTTGTCACGTCCGCTACGCATCGCCAATGATGCCAACTGCTTTGCCGTTTCTGAAGCAACCGATGGCGCAGGCCATGATGCCCACAACGTTTTTGGCGTTATTATCGGCACCGGCACTGGTGCCGGCATCTGCATCGACAGACAACCGTTAATTGGCTGTAATGCGATAGGCGGGGAATGGGGTCATAACCCCCTGCCCTGGCCACAGAAAAATGAATTACCCGGCAGACATTGCTACTGTGGAAAACAAGGCTGCATTGAAACCTGGCTCTCAGGCCCTGCTCTTACCCGTACCTACCAGGAAAGCGGCGGGCAGGCTCAGCAGAAGCCAATGGAGATCGTTGAACAGGCTGCGCAAGGGCACGGGCTGGCGGAAAAAGTGTTACAGGATTATGAAAACAGACTCGCACGCGCACTGGCCAGCATCATCAACATACTGGATCCAGACATCATCATACTCGGTGGGGGCATGGGTAATATCAGCCGCCTGTATAAGAACGTACCCCGCCAATGGGCACAATATATTTTCTCTGATCAGGTCGACACTCGTCTGTTACCCCCAATACACGGCGATTCCAGCGGCGTACGCGGTGCTGCCTGGCTATGGCCTGAAAATAAGCAAGCCTAGCAGGCTAATAAAATGCTGCCTGGCCCAGGATATCAATCCATATAGATTATCGAATGCTTTGTTGAAGAGCTGCTTTCATTTTTTGCACACACGTTAATGTCAACCCTTTATGTGTTGGAAAGGTTAATAATGTTTCAGAAAAATTCTTTGCATTAGGAAACTCGCCCTGCTGCTTGAATATTTCCTCAAGCCCCTGAATTTTATTTAATGGCTTTTGATACATTTTACTCACCCCTAGCCCCATCCTGTTTAACATATCATACACATCGTCACGTTGTTCGCATGAAGCAGCAAGAACAGGATATCTTAGTAAGGTGGATGTATTATTTGAATCAGAACACGCGCACGGCAAATCAATTAATTTCGATTCTGAAATAATTTCGAATAACCATTGTTGGTTTTCATTGTCCCTTGTTTTTATATATTTATCTATATTTGCATCCAGAATAGATCTATTCTCCTCTGCCATCGGCTTAATACTCCGCAACGGTTTAAACCGTGTTTCGCCCAATTTTAAAAAAGGTAGGCTGTTTGGAATAAAATATAATCCCGGATGCAATAATAGATTATACAAAAATATTTTTAACCGGTATCCCACCCATTCTGACATGGGTCCTTTTTCTGTATTACCTTTTTCTTCAGGCAATTTTTTAATCAACGCCGGATTTTTACATAATAAAGCTCCACCACCCAAGGTGCTGATCGGCTTACCCCGACCAAAACTTAAGACAATAAAATCGCCTTTCCAAAACCTGTCATCTATTATCCTGGGAAAAGATTGCGCACTATCCTCAATAAGAATAATTTCATGTTTATTACAAATTTTGCTTATTTTTTCCAGCTGTTCAGCTATGCCAAATAAGTTAACCGCTATGACCGCTACAGTATTTTTATTTATCTTATTTTCCAGATCAGAAATATTGATCCAGGGTCGCTGATATTCCAGATCTACCAGAATCGGTTTTGCCCCTGCATATAATATTGCACTGACAAGTTCAGGACAGGAATAGGCTGAAAGTATCACCTCCGGCGAATCGATCCCTCTATATGAAATGGTAGAAAGAATAGCCGCAGCAAGAGATTCGGCACCGGAATTAAAGAAAAAAGCATCAAATGGCCTGAATCGTTTTTTGACATCAGCCCACAATGAGGTGGATAGCTTCCATAAAACAGGGTTGCCTGCTGGTGGTAAATGAAAAAACATTTTATCTTTTTGATGGCGTCCATATCGTAACGCGCTTGCCGAAGATATAGGCTAATAGAGCATGTGCGATTGCAATATTAACCTCTATAAAATAAAACGGAATTTTAATTATTGAAATACGCCTCAAAGCCGGAATAACTGCGCCCACTATAACCAGCCCATAAAATATAACCTGAAGAGATAATAGAACAGCATAAAACGGATGCAGTGCTGCCAACGAAACCGAGCTAATTAATAAACCCGACATAAACCACGGCACCATCCACCGCATAATTTTGTGGCTCCACACTTCAAATGCAAAAAAACCATACCTGAATGGATTCAGTACATCCGGTTTACACATTACAGCCGATATACCTCTGATTACCGTACGCAATTTTCTGGCGTACTCTCCTTTCTTATTTTTTATATCTTTATAATAGCCTATGACGTTTCGATCAGTTACGGCAATATAACCCATGCGAGCACAGTTTAACGCGGTATTAAAATCACTGGGTATACTGATATCCCACTCCTTGCAGATGCAACTCCGTGCTGCAAAAAAAGAACCGCTTAATCCCACAAGACTGTAAACTTTGGATTCCAGTTTCCTGAGACACATTTCGTACTTTACGTATGCGCCTTCCCCGGCAATATCACCATCTTCAGTGATAAACCTGTCCTCACTTGAGATGGCACCGATTTTTTCGTCGTTAAACCGGCCAGCAATCAATTTAAGCGCATCCTTGTCAATCCCGGTTGCCACATCAGAAAAAACCAGAATCTCACCTTTCGCAGCCCTGATGGCCTGCAATTGCGCATATTCTTTACCTTTGCGCTCATCTGCACGAACCAACCTGACGCCCTGTTGAAAAAATTCTGCAACAATATCTTCAGTTGCATCGGTTGAAGCGTCAGATGCTATCAGAATTTCAAGCCGATTTTCAGGGTACTCCAGCCCCAGGGTGTTTTGTATTTTTCCCCTGATTCGACTGGCCTCATTATGCGCAGTAATTATCAGACTCATCTGCGGCAAGTTCGACATCGCCTTCTGTACACCGTTATCCTTGTTCCGCCAGGGAACCAGCAACAGTATAAGAGGATATAAAAAATAGCTGTAACACGAACCAACAAGTGCACACCAGAAAAACAACTCCATTTTAATCACCCGGCGATCAGTAAAATATCGTTATCAATATCGATAAAATAACAGTTTACACTATATTTTCAGCTGGCAAGCAGCATTATATTCAAGCATAGGGGATATCCTGAATTCTTTTCTGAATAGAGTCTTGTCGATGATAGCATATGATCCTGTCGGCATACCGGCCGTGCCTTGCACGACTGATTTGCAATCAGGATGAGGAGTATGAAGATCGTGATAGAAGGAAGAGCACCTGATAAAGCATGCCTGCTTTATTCATAAGAGTGAGACCGTCTAAGCCGGTATTAATGATGGCCGCTCAAGATTAGATGACAACATCTTTAGTTGCTACATTGGATAACCCGCTCTGAATATTGTTACTATTTACAGCGGTAATAGCAAAATAATAAACGGTATTTCCGGTAAGCCCTTCAACAACATAGGATGTTAGTCCCTCGTTATTGAGTGCAATCATATTCGTCAGTTTATCTGGAGAGGTACCATAATAAATATGGTATCCCGCTAAATTTGTTAAGGCTGAACCATTGGTGTTTTCTGTTGGTGGCATCCAGTTTAACGTTACGGCACCAATTCCTGTCGAAGTTGAAGGGACTGCCGAACCTCCACTTGATGAGCCTGTCACGCTACTTTGGGAGGCATTGCTATAAGTCCCGCCACCACCGCCGCCACAAGCAACCAACAACGTAGCCATACCGAGAGCAACAAGCAATTTAGCCATATTTTTAATCAGGTGTGTCATGCTATACCTTCAAGATCCAGAAAATTTACTTAATACAAAAGTAGTACAATTCGGAAAATGAATTTGTGCAGTTATTCACCCTTTTGGATGTTCGCGTAAGCTAGCAAAATGCAATCCTCGAATCTGTGAGCAAATACCCCAAAAAATGGGTCACCCGTCACAAAAACCGGCGAATCCAGATTATATTGATTTGGTCACTATCTAGGCATCGCTTGGCCGCAATACAAATGCGCTAACACCATCGCCTATCATTGGATGCGGGTTGGCACTGAACCATAATCTCGATGGCAAACCCCAATATTACAAACCAGGCATGTCAGACTCCATATTTCCCGGGATAAACATGCATTACCCCTTTGCCCGAATAACTCAAGCTGAACATCGGTAGGGGAAACCAGTCTGGAGATCTAAATAGTTAGCTTAAGTAATACCAAAGGCCAATTTTATTTTTTTGAAAAACTACTATCATTTAAGTGATCTAGTGATATTCGTCGTTACATTAGTATTTGCATCATAGCCCCTCCCCTTCAGGGAGAAGGTTGGGGTGAGGGTATAAAATACGGACTGATATTCAGGCATCATATATTTGCATATTATGTTAAATATATTCTCCCGTGAAAATCATGATTTTAATATTATCATATTCTACAATAGCTAATTATATTTATAATACGGCGATATAATTACACTCGATTTGATGATTCCAGCGCTCTTTTATAATGGATGTAATTACAGTGTATATAGAGACAATAACTGATGTAATCCATTTTAATAATCTTCAAAATACGTGGAGGAAACTGTTATCAACACGAGAATCCACTCCTCTTCCTCTAACTCATAAATGGCTAACCACGTGGTGGAAAAACTTTGGTGGTGATAAAGATCTGCACATAAGTTGCATATATGAAAAAAATAAACTGCTTGCTATCGCTCCATTTATGAAAGCAATCGTTTTTTATAGAGGAATACCTGTCACGGTTATCAGTTTAATGGCAAACGGATATAGTCCCTATTGTGATGTAATATTTAATGGCTCCATCGATCACAAGAGAATTTCAGAAATATTAGAGTTTCTGGTCAAAAATAATTCAGCAAATATTCTCATCCTGGCAAAGATACCGAAGAACTGCCCTACATATTCACATCTAGCAGAAAATTCTCGTGCATATGGATATCACTACGGTATAACAAAAAATCTGGTAACACCTATAATCAAACTGGATCATGGCTGGGATGATTTTTATAAATCTCGTTCTCGTAAATTTCGCAAGAACATGAAAAACAAGATTAATCGATTTACCAGGGAGACAGACTTTAGTATTAGCAGAGAAGTCATCACTTCGCGCAATCATCCCACGCTAAAACAAATAGTGGAAATTTCCAAACAAAGCTGGAAAGCTGGAATAAAAAATGACCTTGGCTCTAATGTTGCGGGGAAAGAGTTTTTATTCGGGCTTGTTGATGCCTTTTCTGACACGCAAGCCGTTCAAGTATGGATCATACGCAAAGCCGATAAGCCTGTCGCTTATGAGATTCACCTGATTTTTGATGGTGTAGTTTATCCACTTCGGGCAGATCATGATGAACATTTTAAGCAATACTCGCCAGGCTCTATATTAGAATATACAGCTCTAAAGACACTCTGTGATGAGAAAACCGTTTCTATATATGATAGCTGTGCCGATAATTACTGGTATCTGAATAATTGGACCAGTGAATACAGGCATCTGTTTAATATAGAGATATTCGATAATAACTTTAAATCGTTGTTGCTTTATAATTTAGAGTTCAGAGTAATACCTTTGCTTAGAATTTTGCGTAATAAATTGAAGAGCCACAATTAAAAACGAGTTATAAATGTAGTACGCAAAACTTTATTTACTGATGTTTCATGAAAACAACTTGACTCGACAGGGGTAAATGAAATGTTTGAATATGCCATTAGAACACTCAAAAGGGGGGTCAAAAAATCCTATTACTCCCATACTTACACACCAACCGATGCCATAATATTTCTGACTTATCGTTGTACAAGTCGTTGTACTGCCTGCAATATCTGGATGCGACCCGTGAAAATTGAAGATGAACTCACATGGGAACAATGGCAACCAATTTTAAAAAATCTTGTAAAAAACGGCATTAAGAATATCGAGATGTTCGGTGGTGATGCCCTGTTGAGAAAAGAACTACTGTTAAATATGATTCAATTTTGTACTGACAATGGTATCGGAACCTTCATGCCAAGTAATTCAAGCAGTCTAACCAAAGAAACCGTTCGAAGACTTGTGGATGCGGGACTTGGAACTATTTACCTATCACTGGATGAGGTTCCAGCGATTGGTGAATCTATTCGTGGCGTTAAAAGACACTTTGATAGAGTAACAAAAAGTATCGATTCTTTCATAATGGCACGAGGAAACTCCTCTACACCCCGGATATCCTGTATAACAACTGTTTCCAAAATGAATTATAGGTATTTGGAACAGATAATCGATATTTCATACAAAGCTGGTGCAGATGAACATATGGTTCGAGGCATAAGTGAATTTACAAATGAGGCGGTAAATATTTCTGATGTTGATGGGATTTTGCCATCGCCCTATTTCATGCCAACCGACGATAAATCACATGTCTATAATAAAGAAGAAGCAAAAGAATTTCTTGGAATAATATCTCGGATTTGGAAAAACAGACGAAATTTACACCCGATGCATCTCGATATGACTAATATCCGGGGTATTGTTAATGTTGAAAATCTGACAAAATTAACCTACCCACATCAAACCTGCGTGTTTGCCACAACCCAGGTTGTGATTTCTCCTTATGGAAATATTTTACCCTGTTTATATTATAAAAATTATCACTTGGGTAATATTCTGAATCAGGATCTCTCTGATATTTGGGGCAACAAAAAACATCGAACATTATGCTGCCAACAACAGCGGAATAAAATACCACTATGCGATCATTGTAGCATTAAATATTACCATAAACCTTTTATACCCTCTGTCAAAGAAGTAGCTCGTGCCGCCATTGAGAAATTTTCAATCTGAAAAGAATTATGAATAATATTCGTGTTGTTGTTGTAGTTAGCCATGATCCATCAGACCTCTATTTTGCTAATCAATTAATGAGGAGGCTGAATGTTGTCGGTATGCTTTTAGAGAACCAACAGCACACACCAGAAAACAGTTCAATTATTATAAAGGCACTTAAGATTATATATAAGCCACATATTTTTATTAAAAAGAGTTATGGTGCAATACTTAAGCGAACCAGAAGAAAATATGCTGTATATAATAGGCCTGAAAATGCCGTCAATTTTGGAGCGCAGGGACAAAGAATAATGGCCACCGAAAATTGCAAAATATTACATGCAACTGGCATTAATAATATTAACGCACCAGAATATATAGAATGGATAAAAAATATTGAACCTGACATCATTGCGGTATGTGGCGCTTCAATATTTAAAGAGAATATATTACAAATTCCGGGGAAAGGTACATTAAATCTACATGGGGGTCTATCACAAAGATACCGTGGTTTATTTACAACTGATTGGGCCATCTATAATGAAGAGCCTCAATATATCGGTGCTACAATACATTATATTTCATCTGGCATTGATGATGGTGATGTAATATATCAGGGTCGTCCTGAAGTAACCCTGAAAGATAATCCGAACAGTTTATATGTAAAGGTAGTAAAGCTAGGCGTGGATATGATGGAGCAGGCTATAAAAGATATAGAAAAGGGAACAGTACGTTCCACACCATTGGCCGAAAAAGGAACCCTGTATCTTAAAGAAATGTTTACGCCTAAATTAAGAGGGGTAACATGGAGGAAGATTCAACAAAGCGTTATACCAAGTTATATGGAGAATAAACAAGTCATTGATAGATGTGTGCTGGACAGGATGATTAATGATTTCTCAAATGTAAGTGAGACTGACTAAAAGAGGTGCTGATTGGTCTCTTGATATGCGATATTGAATTCAGTACTTTATTAAATAAATACATGGTTAAGGATTATTCATGGAGTGGAAAGAACAAACTAAAAGACGATTTTCAGAATCTGTTGACGCCAATAAATGGTCAGACATCTATACTTCGCTCACACCAAATGTCGAAGCAATATCTTTTCGTAAACGCAGGGACTTTACTGTTGATTATATAATCAAAAACATACCTGAAGGGGCTGCCATTCTTGATTTAGGATGTGGTGCGGGACCAGTTATAAGCCGCCTGCGAAAGTATGGTTATAAACTGATTGGCATTGATTACTCACATGATATGTTGCAACACGCTAATCAAGAGCTGGAATCAAAGAACAGTGAGATACCGTTAATTCAAGCAGAATGTGAGAGAGTACCCATAATCGATGAAGTTTTCGAATGCATCGTGTGTCTTGGTGTCATTAGCTATGCAGAATCAATTGATAAGACATTACAGGAAATTTATCGACTCTTAAAACCCGGTGGCCAGGTAATTGTAAGTTATCGAAATAAATATAATCCAATATTATTGGATCCGGTTAAACTATTTATATATCTCATTCTATTGCCATTTGGCTTTTTCAGGTCAGAAAAAAAGGTGATAGGTCGTTCTATTTCCAGAAGGGAGGTTCTCGCGTGCATAAAAAAGCTGCCTTTTTGCATCGTAAGGGAAGAACAAATTGGTTTTGGGAAAATTCAGTTGAATGGAAAGAGTATTTCTGATGGTAAATTAGCCATTAAAGCTAATGATATTATTCATAATGTATTACATTTTCTAAAATTTAGTTATTTATATCGGATAATGGCAGATATACATATTATCGTATTAATCAAGCCTGTCTAATAAAGCAATAAAATATATTGGGAGTCATATGTTATCACTTAAAATTGAATGTGCGATCGTAAGGGGCGGTACCACCAAAGGTGTTTTTATTGATAGTACTCAATTGCCAACGGATACTAATAAGCGCGATAAAATTATATTATCATTATTCGGTAGCCCTGATGTCCGTCAAATAAATGGCCTCGGAGGAGGCGATCCTCTCACCAGCAAAGTCGCGCTAATTAAGCGATCATCTGATAATGATACGGATATTGACTACCAGTCTGGCGAGGTAGGTATTGATGAGTCCAGCATCAATTATAGTACCATGTGTGGGAACCTTGCAGCTGGCGCCGGTCTATTTGCCCTGGAAATGGGATTAATAAAAAAAACATCCCCATTTACTGAAATTAAAATTCGCAACTTAAACACAGGGAAATATTTGTTTGCTTCAATACCCATTAGAGATGGAAGTTATGTTACAAAATTATGTGACGGAATTGATGGTGTTGTAGGTTATGGAACTGAAATAAAGCTAACCTTCATGGAACCATCTGGAGCAATTACCGGTAATTTATTGCCCACCGGACAACCAGTAGATAAAATATTTTCTAGTGAAAATGAATACGTTTGTTCAATTGTTGATTGTGGAACTTTATATGCATTTATAGATGCCAGATCATTCAATTTAAGTGGTTACGAATCTCCTGAAAGGCTTGATGGCATGGCGGACTTTAGAGAGCAGGTGGAGTTAATACGAACTGCCGTCGCTAAAAAAATATCCATCTGCCAAAAAACTGATATCATTCCAAAGCAAATTAAAATAGCAATTTTTTCAATCCCGAATAAGCATCAAGATAAATGTGAAATTGTGGCGCGAGTTATTAATCGCTATAAAACACATAAGGCATATCCTGTAACGGGGGCTATATGTATCAGTGCGGCAACAATGATTCCTGATACCATATTGAATCAGGAAAGCAATTCTGAGATAAAAAATAGAAATGTGTGCATAAGTCACCCTAGCGGAATAATTATAACTGAAACTGCCATCGACGGACCCAGCAAGAAGATAAATATCTTATCTACAACCATTAAACGATCCTCTCGTATTCTTATGCGAGGAACTTCCGAGGTCGTTTTGATGACTAGTGCGAAATAGAGGATATCAGATCCCCATGTCGACAATTATTCGATATTGATATCTAAAGAAATATATTTTAAAGCTACACGAATTTTCATTTTCAGGATTAAAAGATCAATGGCAGGATTTCTTAAGCGAACAAATACAGATAAATTATTTTTGTCATTGTCATAGATGCATGGTTGGTGGTTCTTCAGCGTTTAGAATCGGATAACTCATCGTTGATTAAGTGATGTCGTAAAATGGATCCCTGTATTTTAGGGTTAAAAGGGTTCTTATGTCGCATAATAGACGTACCTATTAGTACTACGGCACTCATATCGAGTGATAATCTGGAAGCGCCGTATTTGAATGGTTACAGATAAATTTAATTATTATTCCTTATCAAAGTTCGGTATAATTTGGTATATAAGTCAGCATTTCTCGATGCCGAATAATTATTTTTAATGAATTCACAACCTGCCATTGCCTTTTTGATATATCGCTCACAATTATCCAGATATTCACGAAACGCTGCAACATAGTCACCCACATTTTGGCCTCTTATCAACTGTCCATATTCGCCATTCCCCAGCACTTTTGTAATGCCGCCGACCGCATGGGAGATGATCGGTAGCTGTAAACTCATTGCTTCAAGCAGGTTCATTGGCAAACCTTCATGGTCCGATATAATCATTAATAAATCCATCTTTTTCATCCATGCGGGCATATCTTTCTGGAACCCCATTAGATGAATAAACCCTGCTTTTCCTGATGCATCGATAAGACGATTACATTCTCCAAGCAAAGGACCGTCACCGAAAATATAAAATTCTACAGCATCGTCAAATTCATTTAAAAATATTCCCGCCACTTCTATGAACAAGTCGACGCGCTTTACTGGTACCAATCTACAGACAATGCAAACCTTTATTGCATCTTTTCCACCGGGTATTGCGACCATATCTGATGCTACAACATTGAAATCCATATCTATACCATTTTCAATGGTGACGATTCCGTCTCCAAATCTGCTCCGCAATAAATCATTCAATTCAGAAGAAACGGCAACAACACATGATTGTAAATATTTTCCGCAAAGTATATCTGTCTGTGAAGAAATATATTTCAAAAACTTCCAGAAAGGGGGTTTATGTTCGGGTGCTCCATGTACGGTTCTAATCGACTTGGATACGCCAGCTAGTTTAGCTGCGATACTGCCAAGAATATTTTCTTTGGTTCGATGTGTATGGACAATATCAGGATTGAGATCACGAAGTAGTGATAATAGCTTCCTGAATATTATTAAGCTATTGAATTTATGTTCATCAATCACATGAACATGAATATTGTGCGCATTCAAACATCGCTCAAGCTCGCCATGGTTAAATAGGACAACGGTCAATACAATATAGGGATTGCCGACAAGCTCTTTTGCTAATGTAAAAAGTTGCACCTCGGCACCGGCCCATAAATCGCCAGATGCTATGTGAAGAATTTTTATATTTTCTAAATTATTATTTACCATCAAAAAACACTTTAGAATCACGGAAGATATTTAACGATTCCTGGGCCAAGAAAATTGGCAACCGGAAGAGGTAGTTTTTTCCATACATTTATGGCCAGTTTATACTTTGGATTATTCGGAGTAATGTTCGGCATAACCCCCTTTTCTCTTACACAATAATGCCAGTAAAGTTGCCTTGGTTGGGCACCCCATTGTTTTTTAAACCGATACGTTCCAGCATCAATAGTAGAACGCCCAAAATCAAATACTTTATAACCCTTATCTATTGATTTCTTCAAAACCTCCCAGTAAAGGAGCATATTAACGCCTAGCTTATTGTACTTTCTTAATGAAGATGCCCACGGTATTTCAAGTCTGTCACGATAACCAATTAAAAAAGCTGCGGCAACTGGTTGTTCCCGGTATTTAACCACGCTCAAAAAAACCTGTTCAGGAAATTTCAGCAAGATTTCTTTAAAGAAATCACGAGAGTATACTGGCGTTCCCAGATCCCTCATGTTCTCTGAAAAAACCTGATAAAACTGATTGAGCAATTCATGACCTCCATGTTCAATCTGCGCACCCTCCCTTGCGGGTTTCCTTATTTGCGCACGGAGCTTTGGCCTGAATGCTTTCCACAAGACATCGACAGAATCCGGCAAAGCAAGCTCCATGATAACTTTATCTTTTCTCACTTTCCAGTTAGAATCACGTTCGACAAGATCACGAAATTCTATATGTGAGGTATTCAAGTCTACAGATAGTTCACAGGCATATTGCATTAATGCATCCTCAACTGCCTTATTATCTCCAACTACGCCACCATAATTAAAAAATGGCATTGATACTATGAAGTCACCAAAAATTCTGCTATTCAGCCGAATGAGGGGCAAAATACCATTCACAACACCCCTGTCATTGACAGCATATAGGTAATGCATTTCGTGACCGAAAATTTTGCCTATGATATCGCGCCACTCTGCAAGATGATATATCGATGTTTTTTTGTTTTCATTTACAAAAATATTCCACAAATCTAAATCACTATCACAAAGTAATCTTATATCCATCATTTAGAATTTTGCCTCATGATTGTTGATCCCCTATTTACTACCTAGGTAGAAGCAAAGGATACGCTTATATCTTCAAAAAAAGTTCTGATGAGTTTTTTATTTCGTTCAATACTTTCTAAACCAAGAATTGCTCGATGCTTTAATGCCCCCCCCTCTTAAATGGTTTTTTGATGTGCCGATATCCCTTATTTGATTCCAAACTCACCCATACGGTTTCAGTCGGGAGCGTAAGGTCGGGAAAAACGATTTCCAGCTTTCTTCCTTTCTTAGAATTAATACACCCCATCCCTCATTCTGATTTGTTTACTGAATGGCCATCTATAATGGGCATTATCGATTATGTCCCGCTTCTTGAAAATAAATGAAAGCCCTCAGCGCTTGTGCTTTTAAGTCTATTGATAGTGCAGCGTCAATGCATACGCTAGTTCTTAAGGATTAAATAATTATAAACGTGTGTTAGGGTCAAAAAGCGGAGTATCTTATATCGAAGCATATTGCACACATGAGCCTTTTTCTTCGTTCGTTGTTGTTGCTATGGAATAATTGATTATAAATCAATGGCTTTAAAGAACCTACCTGTGAGCGTCAATATGCTTCTTCATCCACTTTACATTTTCAAATTTTTCCGAGATTGAATACTCATAAACTGCTTTACACTTGTAATATGAGTTTGGATAAAATTCAACTTCTTTTCCTAAAAGAGCCGCAGCGATACAAATATGAAGGCGATCTGTGCGAATCTTTTTAAACTTATTTATGTATTTTAACAATCGTTGCGTAGCATAAAAGGTCATCTCCTCATTTCTTGTACTGTATTCATACATTGTTGAAAGATCCGCATTATTTTTTGGCAAGGATGCGCTAATCCTCTCAACATCATCCCTGAAACAATTAGCAATGCCTCTATTCTTTAGCTTTAAGTGTATTAATTCGTGTGAATAATTCTGGATCATTCTTATTATAGAGGGTATTTTTTCTGATTTAATATTATTTGTAGATTTATAGAATATTTTTAACGTTAATGCCGTAATAAAGCTTATTTGAGGTTGATTTATTATTTCATAGGCATTTAAGTGAAATGCAAGATCATGATCAATATAAATATTAGATTTCCTTACGTGTTTTTTTAAATACTCATATGATACTTTCTCACGCGCAAAAATGGTAACATTGCTACCAAGCTCTCTAAGCAGATCTCTGTTTTCGTTTACTGTATGTGGTAATAAAATTAATTGTGCAGCGGTTCTATGATGCTTGTAAAAAAAATCTCTAGCCTCTGGATAAATCCCGACCAGATTACCTCCACCAGCATATATGACAATTTTCCCGTCGGCATTAAAACTGTCCGGATTAACCATCTGTATGTTTAGATTATATTCTCTAAAAAGTTTAAATGCTCCCGTGGCAATTAGTGAGTCGCCACCATTACCTGGGTTAGCCCTATAATAAATTTGTCTGCCTTTGGGCAATGATGCTAGTAATTGTCTCACAGTTAAATTTGGCAAGGTTATTCTCTCTCAATAAATATTTTTGCCCAATGTTTCATGAGATTGTTCTCTTGAATAGGTATACTATAATTGCTGGTTATGCGTCTTCGCGCAGCAACAGCATAATTCTTTCTTAAAGCTTCATCTTTGTCTAATTTATAAATTATATCGGCTAATTCGGTACTCTTGCCTGGTTGAAATGATAATCCAGTGACACCTTCTTCTATTGTTTCTGTTAAACCTTGAAGATGAGACACTATAAGTGGTAAACCACATGCAGCGTTCTCTAAGCATGACATGGGGAATGAATCCCAACCAGTTGAAGCTACAATTCCTATATCACAGCCGGGTATTATTTTGTGTATATCAGTTCGATAGCCAGCAAAAATGATATGTTTTGCTGCTTTTTTTCCATTTAGCATATTTACATACTTTTTCTCTTCACCAGGTCTATTTCCACAAAATAAAAAATACCAATTCTTTAAATCCCTGTTGTCTATTAATTCAATGGCAGCATCAATGATTACTTTCACCCCTTTTCGTTCTTCCATATGGCCACTATAAAATGCGACACTATCATTAGTAGAAATATTGAAGTTCTGCAATACATAGTCTTTAGCAGTAGAGTCAGGCTGAAATCTATCAGTATCAACGCTGGTCGGTATGACACATGTATGTTTGAGTAAAATTCCTCTTCCATTTATAGCCAGATGCTGCATTGCCCTGGATTCGAATATGAACAGATCAGGCTTATTTCTATTCAACGCAACTTCTATACGTTTGTATAATAATTTTAAGAAATTATTTTCTCCGCTTATTGGAGCACCCCAATAGGATATAATTTTATTCACGCCTGACGTTCTCAACAGATCACAAAATTTTGAACTGACTTGCAAATCAAAGCAAAGTGCAGATTTTATATTGTGTTCGGCAATATATTTGGCGATAAAATCACATCTATCGGAGGTTATTGATTGGCGATTTATCTCTATTATATTAATAAAATCAGAAGGGAGACTATTTGGATGACCTGCGGATAGATCCGTAAAGGAAAAATGTACTCTTTGTTGCCCTCCAAATAATTTGCATGCCACTTCAAAAAATATTTTTTCAAGTGGGGACATTGCATATCCAGCATTAGAGGGTGTATGAAAACTGATTAAGATCGATTGCATCACGATATTATGCGGCTCAATATATTTATAAAATGCTTTCCCTAATCAAGAAGTTTAGGCATTACATTATAGTATAATTTATTTTTTATAACTTATATTGTCAAATAAAACAGAGAGTTTTTTACCGATAACATCGTAGGAATATTTGTTAACGACTAAACTTCGAGCATTTTCGCCAAGTTGCTTCGCTTTGTCTCTATTATTAATCAAATGTTCAATCTTATTTGCGAATTCATCAGCCGTTGATGCAAATAAAATATCATGATCCTCTTTGACATCAATTCCTTCGCATGCAACCGGATGGGCAATTATAGGCATTCCCATTGATAATGCATCAAGTATCTTAAGTTTCGTCCCCCCGCCATCTTTAATTGGGCAAACATAGATATTTGATTGCTTCATGAACGGCAAAATATTATCAACAAAGCCATGCACTCTAAATGAAGAATCCTTTTTTTCAAGAGCCACCAGCTCTTTCGGTGGGTTAGCGCCAATTATATCTGCAGTGATATCCGGAATAATTCTTTTTAGTCTAGGCCAAATATTAATTGCAATCTCTTTTACTGCAGCTATATTTGGATACCAATTTAATCGGCCGATAAATATAATATTTTTCGCTTTATCTTCACCCTGTTGGACTACGCCAGGTTTAAAAAATTCAGTATCGACTCCATTCGGAATAGTTTTAATATTATTGCAGGAACATATGTTATGTAATCTTTTTGAATCCAGATTAGAACATGTAATATTCATCGAGAATTGTGGGCACATTATTTTTTCATATTTCTCTAACCTTAGGCCTTCTTGCCAAAAGTAAAATTTTTTTAGAAAATTCCATTTTTCATTTTCTACTCTGCGAAGGAGCATATGTGATTCAATGTTATGGTGATCAAGAACTGCGGGGAGATTTTTAATGAATTTATAATATGGTGCAAGACCTATTGTATCAAAGTGTATAGCATCATATTTATTTACATTTATATAATGAATAATTTGATCTCTATAATTGGCGGAAATTAACCAATTAAGATTGTAAGGTTTTCTTGTAAACAGGCTTTTGAGTGCCAGATAGAACCTGGCATGAGAAGTAGATGCTCTGATATCAAAAAATTCAACATTCTTACAGATCTTACCCAAAACGCTCATGGCGGTTTTTAAGCCTTCCTCTTGTGTATCGTAAATCGGTTTGTAAAGTGTTGGCTGATGAAATGCGAGTAAATCTACTTCATGATATTTACTAAGTTCATTTAAAAGATTATAGCTTCTTTGTAAAACCCCACCTTTAGGGGGGTAAGGTATTAAATGAGATAACCAAAGAATGCGCACAATATAAGATACACCAGAATCGAATGATAGAACCCACTCTATCATTCAATCAGATATGTGGAAAGCACAAATTTTATCAATTATAAACTAATTAATAATCTTCAATATTGGTGCTACAGGTCTTATTCCGCCTATTACTTCAGTGCCGGTTTGATACGGACCAGCGTTATCACCATTAGGCATAAAATTATTCGCAACCGAATCAATTCGGTACTTATAATCTGTACTCCCTACATTAGAAAATATATTTTTAGCACTTGAAGTGATGCTGTGTTGATCTGGGTTATTGATATCCAGTGTCAAAAGTTGACTGCTTAATGCGGACTGCCAGTCTGAAAGTTTAGAATAACTTTTAGTATTTGAAGAATATCTATCGGCGATTACTTTAAAAGGTTGATCGTAAATATTATAGTCTGAGTAGGTTAGCGCGACCACTTTTGTTTTATTTGAATAACGAACCAATTCAATATCCACATTGGAACCAATTAAAATATTACCTTTAATCTCTGCGCTTGAATTTGCATCAAGAGAGACCGAAGCTGATCTGCTACCACCTCCATCAATTAAATTATGCTCAATGCGTATTGGTGCACTAATTCCATATGCGCCAGCCAAACTCGTACGAATTCCCGTTCCGTCATTACCAAAACCATAAATGATATTATTATGAATATAATTTTCACCCGCCTCTGGGCTGTTGGTTCCACGTATTCCAACGAGTATTCCATATGTCCCTGCTCGGATTTTATTGTACCGGATCTCCGATTCAAACCATGGCGCTCTGCTAATGGCATCTTTTACATAATGATCTTTCCAAAAAATTCCGTACGCAGTGTTTTCTATATAATTGTTCTCTACAAGGGCATTAATTACGCCATAAGCCTGAATGCCTGAGGCTGCTCTTGTATTATTAATCGTATATACCTTATTTATATGGTTATTTTTTACGATCCAGTCTTTTGATCCCCACATCCCGATGCCGGAAATATTGTAGCCGTATGGACCGCCTGTGTTGTAGATGTAATTGTCATCTATTACCACGCCAATACTAAGTCTACTCATATCTGCAACAGCATTCTCAACTTGTCCCCAAGATGCGATCCCAATTATGAAATTATTTTTTATAGTTAGCCCTTTGATATGGATATAGTCAGAGTTCATAAGATGGATACCTATCCGGGATAACTGGCTATCAAGTATAACTTTTCCAACATCACCTGGCGCAGCCTGAATTGTAATAGGTTTACTTTTCGTACCACTTTTATTTATACATAAACTAGCATAAGACTTATCCATCCAAACACACTTATTTGTGTAGGGACTTATAGCTGAATCTTCTATATACGTACCACTAGCAATATTAACGGTATCTCCAGGTCCAACCAGGCTGATTGCTTTCTGGATGGTCAAGCATGAATCAGTAGTTTCAGTCGTACAACCATTACTATCATTGCCGCTTTTCGTTACCCAATAATCTGCAGAGTATGCAGAGCCAATTACGCAGAAAAATATAAGGGAGGTAGCACCTGATAACCGGATAAGCATAGAATTAGTTTTCATCTGTTCACCTTCTGGTAGGCCTGTGTTGCCAAATAAATTTAGAGTATAACTTAAGAATCAAATTTAAATGTCATGCATGAAGACCAACCTTCAATTTTGTGAGACATTTCACGTAACGTAGCAAGTGCTTATTCAAATCAGCTTGAGATCGTTTGGACGTCAAACAGATCTTGATTAATCTTATCTATAGCACTCCAGATCATTTCTTCATTCTTTGTCATAAAGGCATCAAATAATATTTCTATAGCCTCATTGTTCAGAAAATTTTCTGTTTTATTCACATACTCTAATTCTGGATTATTTGTTTTTATGAAGAGTGATGTGTTGCAGTTATCTCCATATTTTTCGTTTAAGATGGTTGATAGCTTGGCCGTCGTAGCAAAAGGGGAAATATTTTCAAGTGCCCATTTTCTTGGTTTAAATAATTTCCAGTTATCTTGCATTGCTACCAGCGCATCCTCAAAACATCGATCAGGCACCAATAAGCCTGTAAATTCATTCACATAATTTTTATTAACGCCAATATTTTCACTGATACAAATGACAGGCAACCCAATAAGCATAGCCTCAAAGATCGCTCGATTACTGCCTTCTTTAAACGATAGTAGTATGCTCACTTTACATTGGTCGAGTTTCTGAATAAGTTTCTTACGGGATAACCCTAGAATCAGCTCTATATTAGACTCTATTCCTTTATTTTTGATATAGCTTGTAATATAGTTTTTCATCTTTCCAGAATTACCGCCCCATGGAGCGCATACTAAACAGGACTTATAATCAGGATTATGCACATCTACTATTTTAGATATTGCATCAATATATCTAAAAATACGTTTACATGGATTAAGATTCGCAACATATATAGAATCATAAATTTTATTTGATTTTGATGCTTTAAATGTTTTAGGGTCGACCCAGTCGCTCGCCCCAAAGCTGACCACTCGTCCCTCAGGAAATAATATATTCATGAAAATTCTATCGCGTAATTCCGTTGCTTGTACCAAGCAGTGTTTTGATTTCAATAAAAATGACAGAATATCTGGATCGGCATAACCAGCAGAGCTTGGCTCTAATACAAAGATAAAAAGATTATCAAGTAAGCTAAACCAGTCTTGTTTTATGAAGTATGAGAATGTGCTTGTGTATGTGATTAGCAGCACACCCTTTATTATTTTATTATTATTTTTATGGGGCAGGCTTAAAATGATTGTCCTCTTTGTCGGTATGATACCTTTAGGTGGGTTATTTGCGAGGCGGATAAATGTATCCTTTTCTTTTCCTATAATAGATTTTAAATAAATTGTAGATTTTGTATTATAATTACAGCGTATTGATTTTAGCAGTAATGATAAGCCTAGCTTATTAAAGCCAAGTAGAATAATTATTCGACTTATTATATAAAATATAAAACCAACGATATTCCAAAGATGTAAAAAATATAAAGTTTGTACGATTCTCCTGAAATTTTGATTAAATGAGAACATAGTATATCCTTAATAAAAATTTAAATGCCCAAACTATTTATGGTTTCATATGTGCTTATTTGTATCCCCTGTTTTGCTCTTTTTTATAAGTAATCTAAAATTTTCACTGCATTTCATAAGCTGATCAAAAGAGCCTTGCTCAATTATCTCACCCTCTTTCATTAAAGAAATATTATCCGACATTTGTATGGCGGCAGGCCTATGAGATACGATAACAATAAGAACTTTATTTTTTAGTTCATGCAAGATTCGCATAATTTCATGTTCCGACTCAATATCCAAGGCACTAGTCGGTTCATCTAGAACCAATAATGAGGTCTCATGGTATAGGGCTCTGGCAATTCCGATTCGTTGTCTCTGACCACCACTTAACAATTGCCCATTATGGCCCAGAAATGACTTAATTCCGTCAGGAAGTTTATTGATAAACTCTGTTGCATTTGCATAATCCAATGCCTTATGTAGACGATCATAATCAATATCATCGTCATTTACACCAAAGGCAACATTTGATATCACATTTCCATTTGATATATATATATGCTGTGGGACATAGCTTACATTATCTTTAAATGCTGCATGATCTTTCTTGCTGAGGATATTATCATCTACCGAAACAGTACCTTTTTGGTAGTGAAGCAGCCCAAGTATTATATCTATAAGTGTGGATTTTCCTGAACCCGATGGCCCCACTATCGTATTAAGGGTTCCCAACTTAAAATCTGCAGACAGGTTGTTGATTACTTTAGTTATGCCACTATCGTATGAGAAAGAGATATTATGAAGTCTAAGTCTATATATCTTTTTTATCTCCTTCATGTGTATTGATTCTTGATTCTCTGTCGGTGTTTTGAGCTCATTAAGAACTCTAGTAGCAGCCACACCATGTGCGCTCAAATTTGTAATTGATTTATATATTTGTTGCATTGATGGGAGGAGCTTATATCCAGCAACAGCATACAAACTAAGAATCCCAACAACATGCTCTGAACCTGAATTATTCATAAGTAAAAATATCGCCAGCAAAAGAATAGCGCTAAAACTGATTGACTCAATAACGAGTTTTGGTATGTCGCCCGCTAAGGCAATTAATGAAGTTGATATTAAACCTGTTCGGTTGATTGCTTCAAAATCATTCAGGAAATTTCTCTCCAACGTTCTTAATTGTATCTCCTTAATTCCATTGAAAGAGTCTGAAAGAATTGATTGAACATCTTTATTTCTTCGTGTCACAACCTTCCCATGTCGATTTAAAAATTTTCTTAGAAAGATATATGTGGCCAAATAAGATAAACCAATCATCAAACCAGATGATATAGCTATAACGGGGTCAACAAACAGCAAACCAAACAAAATTACAAAGGCTATAAAAATATGACTTGTCAATAATAAGAATGGCTGCAAAACCAAATAAACAAAGCGCGGTGCTTCCTGTGAGATCAAAGCTATTGAATCATTGTAATTATTTGATTTATGAAAAATATAACCGCGATATAATAAATTCTTGTATAAGTGATACTGGACTTTTGCACCGATAGTTACTGAAAACTTGAAGGTTAGCCATAGCGTGACCCCTGATATTATATTCGCTAAAATAATCAGCCCCATTGTAAGTCCAGCAAAACCTACAATGAAACCTGTGTCATTAGTGAGGTTAAATTCGGTATATATATACGATAAATATTCATTTGAATGAATGATATTCGGGTTGGACAAGATACCAATGAACGGCGCAATGCTTGCAACGCCTAAAATCTGTATTAGCGCTGATACCAAATAGAAACACTGTAATGCAAAATATTTGAATAAAGATTCAATTTTTAGTATTTCAAACGTACTGCAAATAACATTAAAGATATACATATTTATACCATGTAGATATTAACTATTTTTTAGTGCCGTGCTTACGCTATTGTTTAGAGTCTGCGATAGCATAAGCAAGATGAATATATACGGATAAAATGCCACTGACATAAAAAATGATCCAATTAGATATGTAATAAGCGATATATTTATACCCACTGCATATTTAGTTGCCCATGAAAAACTGATTTCTCTATCTAGATTCAGCAACATTTTCTGTGTTCTTTTATTCAAGCGATAACAGTGGAATATTATCCATAAATAACATGCCAGCCCCAAATAACCGATGCCGGCTCCCACTTCAATGAAGCTATTATGGGCAACTTCCTCTCGTTTAAAAACTGATGCACTAGAATAGATAGAATTTGAATAGTGGTCATGAAAATATGGTGGAAAGGCATAAAACCCAACCCCAAGTAAACTATACTTATTCATCATATCAAAGCCTTTTTCCCAATACAAAATCCGCGATACTGATGTATCATCCTCCCCCATACTTGAAAACCTTTCTTTTTGTTTGTCTGGTAGAAGCGTTATAACTAAAAAGCTCATGAGCAGGAAGATAAATATATTTTTTGGACGTAATTTCACAATTAACATAACAAATAATAATAAACCGACGGCTAATGCAAGTTGCCCGCCTCGAGAACTGGCCCCTAATACTGTCATGATCGCGGTAATAGGCAATAAGTAGTATATTTTACGTTTTGAAGGCAAGGCGAAAATAAATGCAATACTTAAAATAGCGAGTATAGCCATTAATAATGAGAACTCTCCTGAATTAGCAAAAAATCCGTCTGGGCCTGCTATTCCCCAACCTCGAAATCCAAATCCACGTTCAACCCAGGTTCTTGCACCAAAAAGCGACATTTTAAATAATATAATAAATAATGTTATAGTAACAAGGTAGTATTGTCTTATGGTGTAGATGCAATTTGTAAAAAATATAACCTCAACTAACCAGATGTAAATAACATTAAGTTTTTTAATAGAAACATCAGGGTATTGCGATTGAAATGCTGAAGCGGTAATTACAAGCGCAAATATAAGCAGCAAAAAATGCGTTGTTTGTAATCTAATCTTACCTTTTGCGATAATGTAAATCAGACCTGCAATAATGGAAATTTCAGTCCATGGTATGATATTTAAGAAAGGGTAGATAACTTGCGGTCTTAAATAAGAAAAAATCAAATATGCAACAACAGAAAAAAATGCGAAATTTTGTTGTTTGCATTCAGATAAATAACACTTTAAATCATTGATAACTGCCTTCATCTATGCGCTCTTAAAATTCACTTTATTTGACGGCTTTTGGTAAAATTATAATTAAATCTTGTTTTTAATAGTTGAAAATCGGCACATCTGATTTATTAGTCACTACGCGCCAGACAGATAACCAGATGCGCTACACCACCTGAAGAAGAATAGCCTTATTGGACTGAAAAATCGAGGCGTCTATCTATTGGCAATGAGTTAAGAACGGAGACGATAAAATTCATCTAACCAATGACAAGGAAAAGATCCAGTTCCTGTTACCGCGACAAACCACACTATACACAGGTAATATGAAAACTAATGTGGTACACAAAAAACTATTTACCAAAAAACAAACTGGAAAGTAGCTCTGAATCCTTTTATGATTGAATTCAGAGGTCACTTGATCGATTATATTTAACTTTGACAGTTACACCGAATCGTACGGGATCAGATTTTATGACTAATATTGTTTTCAGAAAGAACAATCTCGATCTCATAAGGCTTTTTGCTGCCACTCAAGTATGTTTCCTTCACACATTTGAATTTATGTTCGCAGAAAAAACGGGGACATTATTTTTTGAATTTATACGGCTATTTCCAGGCGTCCCTATTTTCTTTTTCATCAGCGGCTTCTTGATTAGCAAATCATATGAAAGTTCGCCAAATATTGGAAAATATGCAAAAAATCGTATCCTGCGAATCTATCCTGCATTGATAATTGTGGTCCTTATTAATATCATCCTTGTTTGGGCTACGGGATATTTTGATCCACTTAATATTAACTTTCTCAGCGTCCTTAAACTTTTTCTTGCAAAGTCTACATTCTTGCAATTTTATAACCCTGATTTTATGCGGGGTTTTGGCGATGGCGTCTTAAATGGTAGCCTGTGGACAATTTGTGTTGAATTACAATTTTATATTATAACGCCAATTTTGTATTTGATTTTTGGAAAGAATCGGCATATATCTAATTCGACCCTTCTTTTTCTAATATGTTTTTTTATACTAATAAACCGAATATTATATGGGTTGGCTCCGCAAGCTTCAAATGAAATTTGGTGGAAATTATTTCGAGTAAGTTTTGCACCGTGGATATATATGTTCCTGGTCGGGATACTAGCCCAAAGAAACTTTAATCTTATTTCAACATACATTCGTAAATTCTGGTTTCCAGCAATATTTGTTATTTACTGTTTTATTGCATACTTTTCTAAACTTTATGGCTTACGAATCGGAAACGACATATCTCCTGTTCTATTTTTTCTGCTAATAAGTGTCGTTCTTAGCGCTTCATACTATAAACCATACTTTTTTAATAACATACTAAAAGGAAATGATATTTCTTATGGCGTTTATATCTGGCACATGCCGATTCTAAATTTATTTCTCTTTTATGGTATTAGAAGCGAATACTGGCATGCCATATCCTCCATAATGATCACGTATATCATTGCGATCATCTCCTGGATGTATATTGAAAAACCAAGCCTAAAACTAAAGGATTACTCAATAAAGAAACGCCAATGAGGCCGTGTCTTTCTGCCTATAAGATAAAATTATGAGTCTGGTTCTGAGACGGCTCCTTAAAAACAGTGCATTCTATTGCTAAAATAATGTTGAGTTCTAAACGATTTAAATGAACAAAGTACTTATTCTTGATTCCGGCCAACGTAGTGCTCTTGCGGTGACCCGTTCTCTAGGCAAACACGGTATACCTGTTATTACTGCTGACGAAACATCTGACTCACTAGCAAGTTCATCCAGACATTCAAAATTATATTTCCGTTATCCATCACCCAGGATACATTCCGAGTTGTTTATTGACGCTCTTTCTCAAATCATTGTGAAACAGAATATTGACATCCTTTTACCTATGACGGAATTGACTACTACTTTAGTATTAGAAGCAAACTTTCCTAATGTCATTATACCCTTTGCTGACATGCAAATTGTCGATTTTCTGGCCAACAAGTGTTCCCTCATGCTTTTGGCAGAAGAGCTGGGAATACCTGCACCTAAAACATGGCATGCTGAAACCCCCGAACAACTTCCGGTCGCTTTGGCAGATTTGCCTTACCCACTTGTTCTAAAGCCTGGAAAATCCTGGTTGCGTCGCGGCAATGAATGGTCGCGCAATGCCGTGCGTTTCGCTGAGGATCCCACTTCGGCGCAGGAGATACTACAGTCCGACCCAGCATTTCATTCTCATCCTTTTATGCTGCAAGAATGTGTTTCCGGCCATGGAGAAGGGTTATTTGCGCTATATGACCATGGTAAAGCAGTGGCATTTTTTGCCCACCATCGTCTGCGAGAAAAACCTCCGGCAGGGGGGGTTAGCGTCCTCTCAGAAAGTGTCGCTATCAATCAGAAAATTTTAACGCATGCCCGCAAACTTCTGGATAAGGTCGCCTGGCATGGTGTTGCTATGGTTGAATTCAAGGTGGATGATAATGACGGTATTCCTTATCTTATGGAAGTGAATACCCGTTTCTGGGGCTCGCTTCAACTGGCTGTTGACGCAGGGGTGGATTTCCCCTGGCTACTCTATCAATTAGCCTGTGGGCAAACTCCCCATCCGCTAGATGCATATAAAATAGGTATACGATCTCGCTGGCTACTGGGCGATCTGGATAATCTCTATCTGATATTGCGGGATCGACGTTATTCGATAAAAGATAAACTGATTGCTCTTCGGCGCTTTATCACCCCCTCACCATTCAAAACCCGTCACGAGGTGAACCGCTGGAATGATATAGGGCCATTTTGGCATGAATTGAAACAATATATTCTCAATCTTTACCGGTAATCAGCTGCATATAAGTCCATCATATATTTGTTCATAAGCACCGAGCATAACGCTGATATCAAATGTTTCTATGGCATGCTTTTTCGCCTTTTTTGCCAGCTCGGCTTTCATCTCCGGTTTAGATGCCAGTAAGCCAACAGCATCAGCTATGGCGACAGGACTATCTACATCGACCAACCAGCCATTTACCCGGTCGGTCACCAACTCTTCATAACCTCCGCAGCGTGTCGCTAATAATGGTAATTGGGCGGCCATGGCCTGGATTGCAGACAGCGGCAAACCTTCTGAAATTGATGAGGACAGGAACAAATCCAGATTTGCCAGAAATTCAGCCGGATCATCCAGAAAGCCCAGGAATTTTACATGCTCTTCCAAACCCAGAATCTTTCTTTGTTTGAGAAGTGTCTCATATAAACCTTTTTTATCCGGTTGCCCAGCAATCACAAAACGATATGATTGTCCCTGCTTAGTGAGGAGTGCCGCAGCATCCAGCAGGATATTATAGCCTTTGGCAGGTCGGATATTGCCCAAACTTCCAATAATGAAGTCACGATCAGACCAGTTGTATTTCTCACGTAAAGAATTAGAAGGGCGGCGTTGAAACTCCGGGGAATGGATCCCGTTATATACGATTTCTATCTTTTTTGCTTTAATCGATGTTCGGCAAATGATCTCCTCCCGCAAACCCTCAGAAACAGCAATGACACGCCGGGATCCCAGGTTAATTGCTTTAAACTTCAAGCCCTTCAATCGTTCATTTTCACTAATATCAACCACCCCATGAAATGTCGAGATAACGGGTGTCCCGGTTATGAGTCCAGCCAATGAACAATAAACATTGGAACCAAGAAGGTGTGAGTGCACCAGATCAATCCGCTCTTTCTTGATAAGCTTGCGCAATCCTGATAGATAAGACCAATTAAATGATCCCTTGGCATCAAGCAAGATAGGCGTAACACCCCTTCTATGCAATTCGTCATAGACCCATCCCTTGCCACGGATTACAACTACAGAGCGATACTTATCCTCAGGCAAGCGCGTAGCAAGATCAATGAACACCGTTTCCGCACCTCCTGGACCGGTGGTATCAATTGTATGAAGAATCATTTTCACTAAAAAATCCTGCTGCCCTATTGTTATTTAATGATAGGATCGAAAGCAGGAAATTAGTGCCTGCTCAGAATTGCTAATCCATAGAATAAATAAATCGACTCATAATGATGAAGAACAATCGGCTAAAGAATATTGTTAAAAGCAGCCTTCAAAAGGCGGCGGCCCATCTTGGTCCTCATGCACGTTCAGCCAGGCAACCTCAACTTCTTATTCTTATGTATCACCGCATACTGCCTGCTAATGATGAAAGAATCAAACTGGAAGAACCTGGAATGTATGTCACGCCAGAAACATTTAAAAAAAATATTGAAACATTAAGACCATTTTTTAAATTTGTTAAACTTTCTGAATGGCTTGATAAAAAACAGAAAAACTTGCCACTCCCTGCAAAGGCCTGTGCCATTACCTTTGATGATGGATGGGCGGACAATTATGAATTCGCCTATCCTGTTCTTCAGGGGATGGGGGTTCCGGCAACCATCTTTATAGTCTCAGACATGATCGGCACCAATACACAGTTCTGGCCTGAACGCCTTGCATCTATCGCTACATCAATCTCAACCGAACAACCCGATAAGTGGTCAATCCCGGAACTGAAATGGCTTCGGTGCGCAAAAACAGACTATAAATTTCTTAAATGTGCCCCATCGACTGAAGAAATAACACAACTTATCACACATGCCAAACAACTTTCCGATCAGGAGATCAATATTCATCTGGACCGTATTAAATCAAAACTTGGATTAAAATACACATCTTGCAACCCCGCTCTATTGAGTTGGCCGCAAATAAAAGAGATGGTCAATTCAGATCTTATTGAAGCAGGCAGTCATACCTGTCATCACATACGCCTGGGTAACCAAACACCAATCGAAATTATTAAAAAAGAAATTGTCCGTAGTAAACAGACTATTGAGAAACAATTGGGTAAACCCACAACAATATTCTGCTTCCCTAATGGCGACTACTCAGAAACGGCACTTGAACTTGTAAGGCAATATTATTCTGCAGCAGTTACAACATCAAAGGGATGGAACTCAATAAAAAGCAATGAATATCTTTTGAACAGAATCGGCGTCCATGAAGACATTGCCAAAAACAGAACAGCTTTTCTTGCCCGCATATCAGGATGGCTATAAATCTTTATTCAAAGCTCTTCTCCTGAATACAGGAGGCCGATAAATAACTAACCCAGCATGCACATTAACTTTCTTACACTTGAGTTAATGTGATCAAATATATATCTAAAACGTGCCTCGCTTCTTCCATATGGGTCAAATATTGATAATCCCGGTTTGCCCCCCCAAATTCCAAGTAGCGTGATCTGATAATCAACATCTGGAATTATTTGTTTTACTATATTCAAATGGCTTGTCTCCATTACAACAATAAGATCACTGCACTTTATTGAACCCTTATCCAGTCGGGTAGAGCGTGAACCCTTCATATCATAACCAAATTCTTCAGCTATTTTTATAGCTAATGCCTCTGGCTTGTTTCGTCCGGAAGCATCGTAGCCCATAGACACAACAGGTAACCTGGTTTTTTCTTTGGCAACAACCTCAGCGAATGGACTTCGACATATATTGCCCTTACAAACAAAAATGATTCTTCTTATCTTAGAAATATCAATATGTTTATATTTTTCGTAATAATTCCAATGGAAAATATAATCAAAAAAAGCAGATAGCATATGCCTCTTTAAGCCGTATACCGTTTCAAACAAAGTACCCATGGTTTTATTTGAATATCTGTTTTCAACGCAATCAAAGCGACTTATAACCTTGTGTTGAGCTAATGCTTTCTCAGGAAAGGATACCCTTGGGAGATTAAACTTTTTATAGCCCGTTCTATCATGTTCATATAAATGAATATATGAATAATTAGTCGAAAATGCCCCTTGTATCCCATTATCCTGCAATGTTTTTATATGATCCTCATTAAAATCTTCATGCTGGCCATTGGGATAGATGAATAATGGCAAGGGATCGATATGACGTTTTATTTCCCTAATCGATCCTTCAATCTCTTCCGTGGCACGTTTGGGAGACAAATTAGATAGAATTATATGGCTTCTTGTATGAGGGATAAAATTTACTCCTTGCCCCTCCATGCTTTTAACATCGTTCCAACTTAGTGATCTATATTTCTCAGGGGCAATTTTAGGTAATTCTACATCAAGCTGCTCTTCAAGAATTTTAATTTTTAATGATAAATTTTTTTCAGTTTCTTTCTTTAATTTCTCCCTTATAACACGCATAACAACAAGTGATTCAGTCAAATCTTTCATCATAAATTTACATTTATGCCCTCCTGTGGATATAAATTCCAGCTCTCTGGCATTTGTAGTTTCAAACAGATAACGGACTTTTGCATCCCAGGGCCAGTTTAAACCGGATACAAAGTCCGTTATTATACCAATAGAGACAGGACAGCCATGCTTCTTGAAAATCGGAACGCCCCTCTCTATTTGATCCAGATAGCCATCATCCATTGTGAACAATACTTTATTGCCTATCACTTTATCCGGCCCTTCCAGGTATCTGCAAAATTCATCCATCCCCATGAATTCATAACCATGTCGATGTAATTCATGCAAAAATTGATCTATTGCTTCTGGTGAAGTTCCATTCACCCCGCGTTCCTTATCCTCAATTCTATGCAGCATAAAAACGGGGATGACGCCTTCGGTCAAAGAGTCCGTAATCCTTTTAAAAGGCATCAAATTCATAATCTTAAAGGGAATTTTTTTTAAAAAAATCATTTTAAAATATGTGTGATTATTATAAATTATTACCTTAAGTGTGCATCCCTATATAAAGGCTGCACTGCTGAGTATTGCATTAAAGTACGCTACTTAACACCAACCACTCATATCCACCCTAATAGGAGAGGAACCTCATGATGAATAGAAAAATAAAATATTTCATCCGCGGTGTAAATCTCCACATCAAGAGATCAATCCCTGCATCTGCAAAATATCTCCCATGGTTGAAAAATTAAATTCGCCAAGAAGCCGGGTAAATCGGTTTTCACATTTAGTCAGATTATTATAATGGCGGAACTTAGAAAGTCGGCTCGCCCTAATTCTGGGTTGCGCGGGATCGATTTCCCAGGGATGTATATAAAAGACGAAGGATTTTGATGTTTTATTGATGTTTTTATAGAAATATCTGCTCAACCGATATGGATAGAGCCGAAAATAGCCACCGCCAGCAACAGGCAAAGTTTGCCCCAATACCTTATAGGTGGATAAGGGATATTCTATAATTTTTTGTCCATTTTGAATATCAATGACATAAGGTTCCGTCGCTGATCCCGGAATTCCATAGTTATCATGGTGAACGGGAAATACGCTCGAATCATATTTAAACCCGGCTTCCGCCAATATATCCAGCGCCCAAAGTGACTTGTTCGTAATTGAATAGCTCGCTGCCCGATATCCATTTATCGCCTTGCCTGAAATATCCTCCAGAAGCTGTTTTGATCTAACAGTCTCGTCCTTAAATAATTTCGGAGTTTGAGTATAGATCAATTGATGACTATAGCCATGACTAGCCAGTTCATGACCTTCATTGACAATACTTCGAACCAAACCAGGCTCTCGTTTGGCCACCCAACCAAGAACAAAAAATGTCGCTTTAACTCTATGCTCATCAAAGAGCTGAAGGATACGTTCAGTATTCTTGACTACACGGCTCTCCATTTTATTCCAGTCAGATCTGGAAATATTCCTGGAAAAAGCGGCAACATGATAATAGTCTTCCACATCCACTGTCATCGCATTTTTTATAATGCTATGCCTGATACTATCCATTTTATATTAGAATAAAGCTCTCAAACCAAGTGTTACCTGGTTCTGGCGGTAATCCGCTTGAGCTGAATCTTTGGCTTCACGTCTATAAAAACGAAAATTAAGCTTAATATCCGCCTTTCTGGTTATTTCCCTGGCCAGTCCAATGGTTCCTATGATTAAATCATAGTTGTTGAACCCTCCGCGCAACCTTTCTTTCTGCTTGTTAAATCCAAACAAAAACTTGCTTCTTTTCTGGAACTGCCAATCCAGCTTCATTTCTCCACCGTAAATATGTTCTCTCTCTCCCGATTGTTGGAATTCTCTTCTACGATCATAAACGGAGAAATCGAAATTCGTTTTCCCGTAGCTCCGCCTGGCTTTTAGATTAAAATTTCGGCTCAAATATGTTTCTGTTGTAGGAGTGGCATCTCCTGGAAGAATTATACTTGCATCAAAATTATTATTTTGTTGGTTTCCTACCAGAACACCAAGATTATTTCTGTATTCCTCGTTATAACGCGCCCCCCAAGCCCATCGTCGGGTATGATAACTAAAATCAAGCGAGCTATTTCTTCCAAATGCGCGCTCGCCCATCCGTATAGATAATGAATTATTTCTACCAGAGCGCCATCTCAAGCCTGCATCCCATGTGGAACTTCTCTCAAAACGAGTAATGGCAGCTTGATTGTAGCCATTATTCTCATAGCCAACACTTGCCAGAAGGCCCAATTTGCCAGTGATTGAAAAATCAATATTTACATATGCCCGTTCATAGCTTCTCTTTTCACCAGTACCCGGTGTATATTTTCGATTACTATAAATGATGGCCCATTGACCGCGACTACCTGTTAAATTATTACGAAGATCGGCATACATGGTTTGATTTCTAATATCGGCTAAAACACCTTGGTCATAACGAATCCAGGCACTTGAATAACGAATTTCTGTTGTTAATTTATTGCCTATATTTGTTTTTATATATGGACTGACAGAAACCATATCCACGTTCGTTCTATTAGTGCTTATGCTTATGTTATCTAATGGAAATACCGTGTTTCTTGAAATTATTTGCTGGGTTCGGGTTAATGCAGTGTCTACAAAAAAAAATTTAGGCATCAGCTCCGCATTTGCACTCGCATTCAGAATATGAAAGGTATCATTAAACCTGGTATTTTTAGCATAAAGAATATTTTGCATTTCATAATAAAGACTGGCATCACCTCGCTGTCCCTTACCATTGATTCTTATGGCAGGATTAAGCTGCATGATACTATCGTTTTGCTCATCACCTAGAGGGGCAAGAAATATGTTGTTGTTATTACTAGCCGCAACATAGACTGATGGAATAATTGACCAGCCACCCGCCAGTGTTACCCGTTCTGATATCAAAAATAACAGGGGCAATATAAGATAATACCAAAAACTATGACAATGACTTAATGAATGCCCCATATGTATTTTGTTCAATTTCCTGATGAACCATAATATGCACCATAATAGTTATGGCCACTCGATTTACGGGCTTTATTCAACACAATGCCGATCACTTTTTTATCATCCAGCTTTTCGACTGCTTCCCTAACTATATTTTGCGGTGTTTTTTCGGCCTCAACGGTAATAATAATTTGGCCCATAAGCTGGCTTATAACTATAGCCTGATTAGAAAGAAGAAGCGGTGGCGCATCAAATAATACAATTCTATCAGCATAACGTTCCGATAACTCATTAACCAGACTAGACATTTTTGAGCTTGTTAAAAGTTCATTTGATTGCGAATATTGGCTACCTGAAGGAAGTAATCTCAATCGAGGAACACTTGTATTGAGAATAACATCTTCCAGCGAAGTGTCGCTATCATGTAAGTAATCAGTTAAACCTGCTTTCTCATTAACCTTAAATAACCGGCTAAGCGAAGGATTGATAAGATCACAATCTACCAATAATACTGTTTTATCCATTTCAACAGCGATACTCATAGCCAAGTTCAAAGATATATAAGTTTTACCTTCATTCGGCAAACTGCTTGTCACCATAATCATGTTGCCATTTTCAATGGTTACCGCACCCTCCCCAAAGGCATTTTGTAAAATTGGCCTTTTAATTATGCGGAATTCCTCCGCTTTAATGCAGTCTAGTCTATCGGGAATTATGTAGCCTTCTTGCTTAAGATATTCTAAATTTATTTTAACTATTTCCTTATTAGTTACCCTGTGATCTAAAATTTTTTCTGAATTTTCAATCCCATCCCTTCTGAGTTCCGGTTCTTGTACATTTTTTTTAAGAAGTTCGACTACTTTTTCTATGCTATTCATAATCTTGTTCCTGCTTCTTATTTTGCGTTAAGCAACAATGGAATATAAAACGCCAAAATATGCCAATACTAAACCAACGCCTGTGACGATATATCCTGTGAGGCTAAGTCGACCCTTAATAATTTCCTGGGGCTGTGCAAAATATGATACCGTTCCAAAAACAGGTAAGCCTAATACTTCTCTTATAGACGATTGATTATAAAAAATATGCCTGAACTGTGACCATAAAAACGCGATGCCTGCCCCTGCCCCAAATGCCACTAACAATACTAACGTACTTAACATCAACCTATTTGGAGACGTTGGAATAGCGGGTATGATAGGTGGTTCAATAATCTTTATTTTTACCTGCTGACCCGTTTGCTCTGCCGAGGCTCCCATCCTGGCTGCTTCACGCCTTGCCACCAGGGAATCATAATTCTTTCTGTTTACATCATAATCTCTATTTAGAGCCTGTAGTTCAGCCTCAACCTTCGGCAAGGTCTTAATTTGCTGCTGCAACCTCTTTACACGCTTCTTATATTCTTTTTCCCGCACTTGAGTTGCTGCTATATTAGCTTCTACTTTACCCAGCGCCAAGTGTACCTGCTGGTACAGTGGATTCTGGATGCGCATTGCCGTATTATTTTTTGCCGTATTAAGTTCTTTCTGTTTAGTTGCCTTTAATTCTTTCAGTATGCTCCTTGCCTCACTCACATCTGGGTGCTGATCTGTATAGGTAAGCAAAAGATTATCCAGTTTTTTTTGCATCGCAACAATCCGCTGATCGATAGGTGACAAAACTGTCGCCCCATCTTCCGTAACGATTTGCTGCATCTGTGAAGTATTTTTGAGTTGCCGCAACAATTCGTCACGCCGATGTTCCTGTTCATTCAAGTCAAGTTCTACACTTTCCAGCTCGTTTCGTGCGCTCTGAAGACGTTGATAGTAACTGCTACCCTGTTCAGGCAACAACCTGATGTTCCTGCGCCTGAATTTACGCAATCGGGTCTCTGCTGCCACTAACCTTAAGTCATATTTTTTAATTTCATTTCCAATAAATTTTTGCGCCGCTATATTTTCCGCTCGTTTTCCACTCAGCGCTCCTTCTACAAAGGTATCCAATAGCGCCTGCACAATACGATATGCCTTTTCCGGATCTTTATTTTGTGCGGAAATCTTATATAAATTTGGCTGGCCACGTCGGTTTGACTTTTGTGCCTTTGATACTCCAATATTAATATTTTTTTTCAGCGCCTGAAGGAGTTTCTCTTTTTGTGATACCGTTACAGCTTGAACATCCAGGTCAACTTCCCTGGAGATATATTCAAGATTTGGTCGACTAAGCAATTCTTTAGCCATTAAACTGAATCGTTGATTTGGATCCAGCGAATCAACCGACAGTCCTTTTAAGAGCGGCCTTAAAATCGTATCGGTATCGATATAGACCTGCGCTGTTGATTCATATTGATTAGGAATTTTTGAAACTACAACCCAGCCAATGGGACCTATAACCCATGCAACAATCATAACCGTCCAACGATAACGCCAGATGCCATAAACATAACTCAGTAACTGTTCAATAGTATCTTGCATATGATTTACTCTTGAATCAAAACCATGCTTCAGGGACAAATAAAACATCACCCGGTTTCATAGGAAGATTTGCACTAAGATCTCCCTGTTCGAGAAGATCATCCAGCTTTACATGTATTTTTTTAATCTTTCCATTCACCCTCCTTGCAATTGTGGCGCGATCACCTGCTGCAAAATCAGTTAGCCCGCCTACCGCAATAATCACATCCAGCACAGTAATTGATTCACGGTAGGGCAATGTCATGGGATTTGTAACTTCACCTACAACGCGTATCTGTTCTGAAAAACGTCCGACAAAGTGGGTCACCGTCACTGTCACAACCGGTTTCTTCATATAGCGTTTTAACTTTCTCTCCATATCTCTCGCAAGCTGTGTTGGTGTCTTTCCACTTGCAACGATATCTTCCACAAGGGGTGTGGTAATACGTCCGTCAGGACGCACAGGTATTTCTCCACTTAATTCTGCATTACCCCAAACAAAAATTTTTAACACATCGCCTGCGCCGATAATATATTCCGCTGTCGACTTATTCTTATCAGTATTCATAGCTACATGTTTAATACTCTTGCTGGTTGTGCACGCCTGCACGACCAGAATGAAACATAAAAAGCTGATAATCTTGAGCATGCGATGAAGATCGCTACTGTTCCTCACAATCGACCCCTGTTGGTAGGTTTATCAAATAAAGCTATATGGCTAACTTGATGCCATACATGCATTGTTCTTTCTGAAAAGTGGATAACTCTTGCCAGAAATAAAGAATAACTAATCATAAATGTGCGCATGTGAATGCTCTACCGGCAAAAGCCAGTGGCTTGGGGTTACGGCTAAAAGACGGATTGCTCTCCCAAAACGGGGATCGGGTTCAAAAATCAACCTCGTGTAACTCACCCCACATCCCGGCCTTCTCCCTTCAAGGGGCGAAGGATAAAAAGCAATCATACCGCCTGAAGGCGTGGGATTTTAAATCCCCTATTTAAGACTTTAAATTATTATAGAGTACTTCATACCCGACATATACACTGCCATTAGTCATAGGCAAGATGAAGAATGCATTATTATTCACTATAAAATCAGGCACCTGCTGAGGGTCATTGATCACATGATCAATGTATGGGAATAGATGTCACAATGAACTAATGCGAGCCCATCGGGACTCCTGCATAAGAATATGGGCATCAAATTCTAGTCTATGACTCTATGCTTAGATACCGCCGATGCTTCCTTTGATCGTTCTCCCACAACTGTAAGGTTTCGCCATATAAAACATGGCTCACATTAACCTGCAAATGATGCTCCCTGGCAGTTTGTACTGAATAAAACTGCTTTACTTATTGGGCTTTGCCTTACTTTGCTCTATCCGGAAATGCGGCTTTATCTGAAGCCTTGCTAATAACATTGATGCATTCGTTTGTTCCGGAAATTTTATTCCGGATTTTACTAGCTGACCGAGAATATTTCTGGCCTTTTCATTTTTTCCGTTCTTAACCAATGCAAATGCCAGATGGTATTTCACGGTAGGATTATTACCTTGTGAGGCCGCCTCTGTTAATACCTTGACCCCTTCTTTTATATGTTTTTGGTTTATTAAAAGCCACCCGAATGTATCGGTTATCGGCATACTTTTCGGAGCGAGTTTATGTGCCTGCTTTGCATACGATAGCGCTTTCCCCGGATATCGGTCGGATAAAAGTGATGCCATATTGTTTAGCGCAACAATGTTTAACGGCTGTTGTTCAAGCAGCATTCTGTAATTTTTCTTTGCTGACTCCGTATTTCCTACAAGCTGATAATATGTCGCCAATGCCAACTTTAGATTGATACTAGCTGGATATTTCTTAAGCCCGTTATTCAAAATGGTCACCCCCCCGGCCTTGTCTCCCGCTAAAAAATAGGCATGACTGAGCCTTACTTCCAATTCGGCGCTCGGCTCTCGTTTAATTGCCCTTTCAAAGGCGCTTTGTGCTTCTTTATACCGTCTTTCCCGCATATAAATATCAGCTTCAAGCTGATAGCCTATACTGTTGTCACCATATTGTTGTTCTATCTCATCTGCCAGTTCCAAGGCTAAATCTGATCTTCCTGTAGACAAATAATAACGTGCCAGGATAATGCGCGGTGACACCGCTCGCTCATTAGAGGCACGGGCTTTTTCCAGGAAGGACAACATTTTATCCGTCTTACCCTCCAGGGCAGCCACCTGCGCACGCCCTAATAAGGCGGCGATGGGGGCCTTGCCTTCTTTTAAAACCCTGGCAAACCATTTATCTGCTTCCAGCAGGTTGCCATCTTCCAAATCCATACGCGCCAGGCTCAATTGTGAATAGCTATGATTTTTCTGTAGCTTCAGTGCCTTATGGAAATGCCGTCTGGCACGATCGCGCTTTCCTGCCACCAAATCTATGTCACCCATTGCCGCCTGTAAATTTGGATTCAATGGTTTGTTCTGTGATATCTTTCTTGCCTGCTCTCTTGCGCTATCAACCTGTCCCGTACGCAACTGTGCATAGATCAAAAGCAATTCTGTTGACCTATCCTGAAGATTTTTGTGTTGCAAGAATTTAAGCTCTGTAATAGCACCTTTTATATCGCCCTGCCTGATATACGTTTTTGCAAGTTCTTTTCTTAGTGATGGATTAGCGGGATTCTTATTTATGGCATTCCTTAGATAACTGACATGTGCCCCCATGTTCCCGGTTAATGCCGCCGCCTGACCCATCATGGAAATAAGCTCTGCATCTGTCGCTTTAACATCTGAATCTAATGTTAGTATTGCTTTTTTTGGCTGGTTTAATTTTAATTGCGTCGCGGCCAAAAGTTTTCTGGCATAACTGTTTGTTGCTACTTTATTTACAAAATCTGACAGATAGATATTCGCCTGTTCATAATTACCAAGCGCGTAACTGGTAGCGCCAAGCAGCAATAGACCTGGCAGGTACCCCGGTATTTTTTGGTGAAGATCAAGCAATACCGTATTTGCTAACGCATAATTTTTCTGTTGAAAGGCAAGCCAGGCTTGTAAATATTTGACGAAAGGTCGCCGTGGCCGAACTTTAGTCAGTTCACCGATACTGGCCGAAGCTGCATCCAGTTTATTTTGTAATATTTGAGCTGTTGCCATCCCGGTCATGGCCTGAAATTTCTGCCTGGTAAAATCCTTTTCCTTGTCAAGTTCTAGTGCCTTTTTAAAACTGGCCTCTGCTTCTGCCTGCTGCTCTCTTAACGAAGATAGCTCTGCTGCAAAAAGAACAATCCCGATGTTTTCAGGAGCACGTTGTTTGGCTTTCTCGAGATATAATTTAGCCTGAGAAAGTTTGCCTTGCCTCATTGACACTCTTGCCCGTCCAAGCAACGGTTCAGGACTTTCAGGGGCCATTTTTTGAGCCTCTATATATGACTGTTTCGCATTCTTATAATCCGAAAGCCCCAAATACGACCTCCCACTTAATAGCAGGTTCTGGATTTTGTTTTTATTATTTCCGGTCTTATCCTGTTGAAGTATATTTAATGCTTTTTTATACATCCCCCGTAATATAAAAGCCTGTGCCAACGGCGCTGAAATTTCAGAATGCTTGCTCCCTAATTGTTTTGCCCGCTGCAACTCTTTTTCTGCATTAATACCTTCTCCCAACTTAAGATATGCCTGGCCTAACAAAAATCGGGTATCTTTGTTTTTAGCATTAGCCTGAATTGCATTTTTTAACTCGACAACCGCTGCCCCATAGCTCCCCTCTGCCATATACGTTTTTGCATTTCTTATACGCTCGGCATCGCTGACATTACTACAGGCAATCAGCCCCGTAATAACCAGAATTACCAACATACTTTTCAACATATATTTTTCTGCCGTGTTTTTTATTTTAAACTTAGTCACCGTATATACCTTTGTCTCTGAACGTCAATATTTGGATGGGCTGGGTCGGTTAATTCTTGCCGTCAAAACTAATATGCCTGCTGCTAATGCTCGCTTTCCTAAGTGAGTCAGGGGGAGGCGCAAAACAAAAATGCCGGTCTTTTATGAAGTGGTCTCACTTATCAGGCTTATCGATATTATTGACAGCCTTCTCCAGTTCTAACCGTGAACCGCTTAAAAAATCATGCAATTTTTTTCTTGCCATAGCATGATTTTTATTGAGATCAGTAGCCATCAAAAACAATGAAGCTCCTGGCTGATTGCTTAGCCTATTCCATATTTCCAGCAGTTTTTCAAATTTCTTATTGCTAGTTTGCGTACCTGCAAGGTAATACCAATACCAGATCAATTTTTCCTTCCCACCGGGGGTTCTTACAGTAATTTCGTTTACTGTAAAATCCTTATTTGCAATTACGATATGCTGTTTTTCGGAATCAAGCTTTATCCATGTTTTATTATCATAAATCTTGTTAAGATAGGAAATAAGTTCTCTATCCTGTTTCTGATTTTGGTAATAACCGATATAACAGTAAACTTTTCTGCCCTTTCCATCGATATAACGTCCTTCAAAGATCCTGTCTGCCGAAACATAAAATGGTTGATAATCATAATTGTGACTATTTGATAGATGCCATTGGCCAAACGTTGCAGGAATCGATAATTCACCCATTTTCTCCTGTGTTTTCGAATGCTCGATTTGCGCCCATAGAGGCCCAACAGACAGGCCAAAAATCACTAACAATAATTGCAGGATACATTTTCTGTTTGATACATTTAAGCCCTTCACGATGAATGACTTTTCATCATTAATTCTGGTAATAAAATGGCCATATTGTGATAGCAGGACTCTGTTGGACAACAGCATAAATAGCAACATGCCTGCAGCAAATAATCCCCAGCCGAGCGAGACATGCTCAACCCTGACGAAATAGTGCTGCATATTTGTTAAATGCCCCGAAAGTACAACTATGAAAATCCGTAAGATATTCAATATCAACGCCAGAACAGCAGCCACTATCATGTAGATAAAAAGAGACCGGAGCTTGAAATTGTTCAGATATGCATATATTGCCGCCAGGCTGATTGCCGCCACGAGTTGTTGCATACCTGCGCACTCAGGATTGACACTAAACCCACCTTCAGGGATAAAGATCCTGACATTCTCAATATAGCTATTAACACCGATAAGCTTTAGCATAAAAGCGACGGTTTTAACCGTGATTATTTGCAACATTCCTTCATTTATAAACCCCCAAACAGGGACGGCACAAATTAATAATAAAATGGGGAATGCGAACTGGCGCGAGAGTCGATACCCCATAAGGGCCCAGAGAATAAAATAAAGTATTAGAATAAATATTAGTTGTTGCACCACCAGGACTTCTGCTATTTGTGCAAAAAACCAGATCAGCGAAGCCAGGATTAGCAATAAAAGACCAACAACATCAAACCGGATTGAAATCTTATTCCTCAACTTCATCCAACGCTGATAAAAAAAATAGACTCCGATCCCTAATAAAATTAATCCATGCTTATAAGCCACATACTTTGAAAATATCCAGAGATGGGCCAAGCTGGATACGGTCGGATAATACATAAATATAGCCAACGCCATACAGACAAACAGGAACATTAGTAATGCCCCTGATGACGTGCAATTTTCTCGCATGAGTTTTGTCATGTATTATTGTATCCAGAGAACCGTTCTTTACTTGTGAGGAATATTATCCCTGAATTAGACAGGCATAATATCCAACGTATATATGTCTTCCATTTGTTTCGCTATTGGTAATATTACCGGGATCCTTTTCCAAACAGGATGACTTCGACCGTTTGCAATAAAATTAAAAAATCTATGAACAGGCTCTGGTTTTTTACATAATATAAATCATATTGTAATTTTTCTAATGCATCTTTGTCGGAAGCTCCATAAGGATATCGAATTTGTGCCCACCCGGTGATACCCGGCTTTACCCGATGTCTTTCTTCAAAATAGTCTATTTTTTCACTTAACATAACTACAAACTCGGGTCGTTCGGGGCGTGGCCCGACAAAACTCATATCACCCTTGACTACATTGAATATCTGGGGCAACTCGTCAAATCGGGTTTTTCTTATGAAATTGCCCACTTTGGTTATTCTTGTGTCTCCCTTTACTGCCCATTGTGCTTTACCATTTTTTTCTGCGTCTATACGCATACTACGAAATTTAAAGATTTTATAGGGCCGTCCTTCTTCTCCAATTCTGATCTGGCTAAATAAAACCGGAGCCTTTATTCCCTCTTCCAGCTTAATCGCAACCAGCGTGAATAACATAAACGGCCACGTTACAATTAACAAAATCAATCCTGAAACAAGATCAAAAATACGCTTGGCGAATACCTGAAAACCACTTTTATTAAAACCGTCTGATAAGATGAGCCAGCTCGGATGAACTTGATCCAGGCGGACTTTACCTGTTTCACGTTCAAAAAAAGATACCAGGTCAAGAATCTCTATGCCGCTCATTTTGCAGTCAAGTAAATCCTTGACCGGAAACCCCTTTCGTCGGTCATCAATTGCAATAACTATTTCGTCAACCTCATGGAATACGCAATAGTCTTTTAGCGGCATTTTTAATTTAAGAATTTTATCCTGATTAACAACATCATTGCTTCCACGCAAATGTATGTAACCTAATACGTAAAACCCAAACTGGTCTGTTTTCCGTCTAAGCTCGGCAATGGTCGATGCCCTTTTGCCTGTGCCTAGTATAAGCACTCTCCGCTTAAATATATTTGGATCGACCCTGAAAAATACGGTTCGTATGCCAACAATCGCCGCGCCTGAAAAAATGATAGCTAAAATCAGAACACCACGGCCAATAAAAAAGACCGGTAGTGAATAAAATATGAAGGCCAAAAAAATCACGCCCAGAAAATAGGAGACTACCAACCTTAGCAGAATGCCGAACATGCCTTCACGCATCGCTGTCTGGTAAAGCCCGGTTGCAATCATGGATAATGAAATAACGCCAGAAAAAATTGCTGCCCGTATTTCGAGACTATAAAAGTTAGAGGTTATATCAATTCCATGAAAACCAAATCTGATATAACTTGCAACGTAGATTGAGATCACACAGCACAGAAACTCGACAACACCTAAGGCGACAAACGGAACCCGAATATGGTGTTTGAAAAATCTTAGGGTACTCAACTATCACTCCTGAATATGTTTAGGGTTTCCTTGAAAGGATTAATGATATGTGGCTGGCTTAGTGCTAGCATCCTGTTGGCATTACGGTGGTATCTGACAAGCCTGTGATTTTTTATAGACATCATTAAAAGCGTGAAGCTATGGCTCGCTAAAATCAGGAGCACCGATGTATCCCCCGAAAGAAAAGGCCGGAATGAGGGAAGGTAAATAAATAATCCCTTAATATAATTACCCATTTCGCGACCAACCTAGGCTGGATAGTGGCTTGGCGACCTCGCCCGCGTAAGCTGGATAATTATATTCTATCTTTCTTTTCTTAACGGGGTAACTGTACTTTAGTCCTAGACGGACAGAATGGAGGGGTGAATTTAGATGCGCCGAAAGACCAGATCCCAGACATCATGCCCTAACCGCTGGCCTCGCTGCTCAAATTTGGTCAGAGGCCGATAGTCAGGACGTGGGGTGTATTGATGCTCCCCGGCATTATTCTCGAAACCTTCGGCAATGCTCATCACTTTCATCATGTGCTGGGCATAATGCTGCCAATCCGTTGCCATGTGAAAAATGCCCCCTGTTTTTAACTTATCATGTATCAGGCATACAAAATCTGCTTGAACGATGCGTCGTTTGTGGTGCTTGCGTTTATGCCAGGGATCGGGGAAAAAAAGATAGACGGCATCCAACGCCTGACTGGGGATCTGCTGCTGAAGGACTTCAATCGCATCATCATGGCTAAGGCGAATATTCTTCAGCTCTTGTGCCTCAATTTGCAGGAGCAGGTTACCCACGCCGGGTCGATGCACCTCAATTCCGAGGTAATCATTTTGCGGGTGTTTTGCGGCCATTTCTGCCAGGGACACGCCATTACCAAATCCGATTTCGAGTATCTTTGTCGGCCGCTCCCCCGCTGGATGTCCAAACAGACGATCAAGATCCAGCGGCCCACCTTGCGAAAGACTGACACCAAAATGTGGAAGCAACGCATCCAGCGCCTGCTGTTGTCCGTTTGTCAGACGACCCTCTCGCAACACAAAGCTGCGGATACGACGATGTAATGGATTGGCTGGAGCCGACATTAAGAGATTATTACACTTTGTTAGTTTATTCGCCCTTCGACTGGCTCAGGGCGAACGGGGCATTGTCAAACGCAACTCAGGGCGAACGGGGCAGCCGTTCATCACGACTTCCTTAAAAAACCGTTCCATCAATCGGCGATGAGGCACTGGCGTACTGTTTGCGCGGCATGCGTCCAGCAAGAAAGGCTTCTCGTCCACCTTCAATGGCTTTTTTCATTGCGGAGGCCATGAGAATTGGCTTCTGTGCTGCGGCTATGGCGGTATTCATCAGAATACCGTCACAGCCCAGTTCCATCGCTATGGCAGCATCGGAAGCCGTGCCAACGCCGGCATCGACCAGCACAGGCACTTTCAGCTCTTCGATAATGAAGCGGATATTGTAGGGATTACGTATGCCCAACCCGGAGCCGATGGGGGCAGCCAGTGGCATGACCGCAACACAGCCCATCGCCTCCAGTTCTTTGGCAATCAGCAGATCATCACTGGTATAGACCATGACCTTAAAATCATCCTTAATCAGGGTTTCAGCAGCCTTCAAGGTTTGCATCACATCCGGGAACAGGGTTTTTTCATCCGCCAGCACTTCCAGTTTGACCAGATCATGGCCATCCAGTAACTCACGCGCCAGACGGCAGGTGCGCACGGCATCGTCAGCGGTATAGCAGCCTGCTGTATTGGGCAGGATGGTATATTTTTCCGGCGGGATCACATCCAGCAGGTTAGGCTCATTGGGGTTCTGGCCAATGTTACTGCGCCGCACCGCAACCGTGACAATTTCGGCACCACTGGCTTCGATTGCTAACCGCGTTTCTTCCATATCCTTGTATTTGCCGGTTCCCACCAGCAGGCGTGAGCTGTATTCATCACCGGCAATAACCAGTGGTGTATCGTTTGCATTCAAAACTGTCATCGAGGTTACCTGAAAAATAAGCTACCCGGCTGCAAACAGCGGGGTATTAAATTTAAAGAATATTATTCACCCTTCGACATGCTCAGGGCGAACGGTAATTTAACCCATTCCCTCTACTACTGACCGGGAATGAGCGTCCCGGAAATAATTTTCTGTGTGTTTTGCAGACAACTTATTTCGTGAACATGCTGATCCGGGTTAAACATTTTTATTTAACCCCCACCTACCGCATGGACAATTTCCACCCGGTCGGCATCGTGAAAATGATGCGCATCAAAGGTGCTGCGCGGTACGATTTCTTCATTGACCTCCATTGCCAGTCGCTGCCCTGTCAACCCCATTTGTTCAATCAGTCCGGCGGCAGTCAGATTATCCGATAATTCCCGCTCCTGGCCATTCACAAAAATTTTCATGCTGTTAGTTCTGTGCTCGATTAGCTACAATAACAAACATTCTAATCTGATCTGTATGGCCGTTACCAGTAACGTGCGTGAGCTGTCTATCTGCGGGTGTAGTTTAATGGTAGAACTTCAGCTTCCCAAGCTGACTACGAGGGTTCGATTCCCTTCACCCGCTCCATCTCCAGGCTGAAACCGACCTTCGGCATAGTTTACTTACTCTACCTTACACGTTAAAGTCACTACGCTTTTCTTTTAAGGCGTTGTTATCACTATAAATACTTTAACAACAAGGACAGTTTAAGGAGAACCCGACAAATTGCAGGTTTCAAAGCCCATACCGGCTCAACTTGCCGGCACACTTGATGGCCTGTTCCGCGAGCGCGTACGACTTTCTGCCAACCAGCCCGCCTACAGCCAGTATGATCGCAGCCGCAAAGCCTGGCGCGACTTTAGCTGGGCAGACATGGCCGTTTGCGTCCGCCGTTGGCAGAATGCCATCCAGCAGGAGGATATTAAGGCCACCGATCGGGTCGCCCTGCAGCTGCCCAACGGGATCGACTGGATTGCTTTCGAGCAGGCCGCATTAGGCCTGGGGCTGGTAGTGGTACCATTATATCCCGATGATCGTCCGGATAATGTGGCCTATATCCTCGAAGATGCCGGGGTCAAACTACTGCTGCTCCACGATAGCCGCCAGTGGCCGAAACTGGCACCCAATCTGTCCAAAAACCATTGCCTGCAACGAATTATCAGCCTCAACGGTAAACCTGAATCAGCAAACGAAACGGAACAACCGCACATTTGTCTGGCAAGCGACTGGCTGGATGATGCGCCCGTTGGCAGCCTTCACGAACGCGGCGGCAGTAGTGATGAGCTGGCGACTATTGTCTATACATCCGGCACTACCGGCCGCTCCAAGGGCGTGATGCTGAGCCACCGTAATATCCTCAGCACAGCGGAAAATGTCATCCGCCATCTACAGGTTGAAGGCGAACACAGAATGTTGTCTTTTTTGCCCCTGTCACACATGTTTGAACGCACTACCGGCTACTATGCTGGCATGATGTACGGTATGCAGATAGCGTTCAACCGCTCTATCCAGCAACTGGCTGACGACATGTTAGTAATCCGGCCCACGATTCTGGTCGCGGTACCGCGCATTTTTGAGCGCATTCACGAGCGCATTAGAAAACAACTGGAAAGCAAGTCGATCGTCGCACGCAGCCTGTTTCATCTAACCGTCGCTATCGGCTGGCAACGTTTCCAGCACCGGCAGGGACGTGCACTCTGGCATCCTGGCTTGCTGCTCTGGCCGCTGCTGAACAGGTTGGTGGCACAAAAAGTTCGTGATTGCTTTGGCGGCCGCCTGCAATTCGCCGCTAGCGGTGGTGCCGCCCTGCAACCCGCTATCACTCGCGTTTTCATTGGCCTGGGTCTGAATCTCCTGCAAGGTTATGGACTCACCGAAACCAGCCCCATTATTAGTGCCAATACCCAAAGCGAAAATGATCCTGCCAGTGTCGGCAAAGCCATCCCCGGCCTGCAGCTTAAAATTGGCGAGCAGGATGAACTGCTGGTCAAGGGGCCCGGCAATATGCTGGGGTACTGGAACAACCATCAGGCCACCAGCCAGATGATTGATTCCGAGAGCTGGTTGCATACCGGCGACAAGGCCAGCATCCGCGATGGCTTTGTCTATATAACAGGGCGCATCAAGGATATCCTGGTTCTTTCCAATGGCGAAAAAATTTCGCCGGTAGACATGGAATGCGCTATCAGCCTCGACCCCCTGTTTGAGCAAGTGCTGGTGGTCGGCGAAGGACGCCCCTATCTCAGCGCCTTGGTGGTACTCGACGCCGAATCCTGGGTCATGCTCACCAGGGCGCATCAACTGGATCCCTTTGCACCTGGCAGTCTGCGCGACAAAACTATTATATCCAAACTGCAACGACGCATCAGTCATGCCCTGCATGATTTTCCCGGCTATGCCAAAATCCGCAGGGTTCATCCCCTGCTGGAGCAATGGAGTATTGAAAACGATCTCATGACTCCTACGTTAAAAATCAAACGCGCACGCGTACTGGAAAAATACAAAACAGAAATCGAATCTATGTACACTTGAGACAAACAGCCTGTCTTTCAGGCCATCGCCTTTAAGGAACCCCATAATGAAACGACTTTTCTCTCTTGGTCTGAAAATAGTTCTGGCACTGATCCTGATCATAGCTGCGGTTCTCATCAGCCTGCCTTTCCTGGTTAACCCCAATGACTACAAAAACACGATTAGCGAACAGGTTAAGACCCAGACCGGGCGCACACTGAAGATCCCTGGCGACATCCAGCTTTCCATCTTTCCCTGGCTGGGGGCAAAACTGGGAAAAGTTGAGCTGGAAAACACCCCTGAATTCGGCAAGCAGGCCTTTGCCCGCATGGATGCCGTCGATGTGCATATCCGGCTGCTGCCCTTGTTGCGCGGCGATTTTAAAATTGGCCATTTGACCCTGCGCGGGCTGCATCTGAACCTGCAACGCAATAAAACCGGGCAGGGTAATTGGGAAGATCTCCTGGCGAAAACCGGCAGAACCGCAGCAGCGGCAGGCAAAACTCCCACTCGCAAAACGTTGCCCGCCACAAAAGGCGCTGCATCAACGCCCTCTGCAAAAACAACACCCGTGGCCGCATTGGCGGCTCTTTCTATCAACGGCATCAGCATTATCAATGCCAACCTGCAATGGGATGATCGGCAGACACAACAGCGTTACAAGATTCAAAAACTAAATATGGAAATCGGCCGCATATCCCTGAATAAAGCTATCCCCTTTGAGGCAGGCTTTGATTTTAACAGTCAGCGACCCGCCGCATCTGCACACATCAAGCTGAAAACAAAACTACAGCTAAATCTGCAACGACACATTCTAAAACTTGTTCCACTCAACGGCCAGATTGATTACCGCCTGGCTAAATCTGCAAATATGCCTGCCATCAGTGGAACAACCACCCTCTCCGGCCAGTTGACCCTGAATCTGAAAAGACAAAAGTACACGCTCAGACAATTGACGCTACAAAACAAAACCCGTTCCACGCTGCTGCCGACCGGCAAACTCGACATGCGCGTAGAAAGCAAGAAAATACGTCTGAATCTAAACAGACAATCACTCACAGCAGATTTTTTTCAAGTTGAAGCCTATGGGCTGAAATTACAGTCACGCATCAGCATACAGCAATTGCTGAATAAGCCCCGTTATCTTGTCAGTATGGATCTGACAGAATTCAACCCGCGCCGACTGTTAAAGAACCTGGCAATGGAATCCCTGCTACCCGCCACCGCAGATAAAAATGTACTGACCCGCGCCCGAATCGGTCTCCGCGTGATTGGCGACACCAATAATCTGCTGCTCAAACCCGTAATCCTGCAACTTGACGACAGCAACCTGCAAGGCTATGCCACCGTCCGTAATTTCAGTCAGCCCTCGGTACATTACAGGCTGGTGCTCAATACGATCGATCTGGATCGCTACCTACCCGTGCCGGTCAAAACCGCTACGGCCACAAGCAACAAAAAGATCATCCCGTCAAACACAAATAAACCCCGCCCGCACAGCCCGGCAACGACGGTGGCTGGTAGCTTTATCAAACTACCCATGAAACTGCTACGCCGTCTCGATATCAACGGTCAACTCAATATTGGCAAGCTGAAAATAGCCAACCTCCGCCTGAGCACGCTCACACTTGGAACCCTTGCCAAAGCCGGACAGATCCGGATCAGCCCATTATCCGCCAAACTTTATCAGGGCAACTATAACGGCGATATTCAACTCGATGTGCGTAGTACCACCCCCCGCCTAAAACTGAATGAAACCCTGCAAAATATCGCCATCGGCCCCCTGTTAAAAGATCTCATCGGTGACGATAAAATTCGTGGTAAGGCCAGTATCCGGGCAAAATTACGCTCAGATCTGGGCAAGGGCGGGCTGAACATTATGGCCGCGAAACAAAGTCTCAACGGCAGCCTGAACTTCACCCTTGAAAATGGTGCTGTCAAAGGTTTCAACCTGGCTCGATTCGAACGGGAATTACGGGCGAAACTGAAAAAACAGCCCGTAGCGAATGATACCGCGCCATTGAAAACCGACTTTGCCCGTATCAGTGGCAGCGCAAAAATACGCAACGGCATTCTGGACAATCGTGACCTCCATGCCGCTCTGCCACATGCGCGGGTAAAAGGTCAGGGCAAAGTCAATCTGGTCAAGGAACAACTCGACTACCGCCTGGATGTAAAATTTACCTCCGCCGCCAAAGGCCAGGACAGCCAAACCTGGGAACAGATGAACAAGGTTGCCCTGCCCATCTATATTAAAGGATCTTTTGCCCAGCCTGACATTACGGTGGACTACCAGAGCGTGCTCAAAATCCTGGCGAAACAGGCGTTGAAAAAACAGGAACAGCGACTTAGAAAAAAACTGCGTGAAAGAGAGCAAGAGCTAAAACAAAAGGCGAACGACCGACTCCGTCAGGAGGAAGACAAGGCAAAACAAAAAGCACGGGATGCGCTGAAAAAGCTGTTCAAGTTTTAAGATGCGGCATCATAATTTAGTCTATTCACCCTTCGACAAGCTCAGGGCGAACGCTACACATCAGGGCTCGTTAAAACATTGCCGTTCGCACAAAATTCTGAGCCAGATAAAAAGGTCGAAACACATACAAAACTCCGCTCGCACTGAGCTTGTCGAAGGCTAAATGAAACATACCTGGAGTATCCTGCTTTTTATTTATTTATGCCAAATATCCCCATTGCCCAAACCCTGCTAGCCTGGTTCAACCAGTACGGCCGCCACGATCTGCCCTGGCAGCATCCACGCACACCCTATCGGGTCTGGATCTCCGAAATCATGCTGCAACAAACCCAGGTCACCACGGTAATCCCCTATTTCACACGCTTCATAGACAGCTTCCCGGATATTCGTCACCTTGCCGGTGCAAATGAGGATAGCGTCATGCAGCACTGGAGCGGATTGGGCTACTACGCCCGCGCTCGCAATCTGCACAAGGCCGCCCAGCACATCCTTGAGAAACACGCGGGTGTTTTCCCCGAGAATATCGATGAGGTTCTGGCCCTGCCCGGAATTGGACGTTCCACGGCCGCCGCTATTCTGGCTCAGGCCTGCGGGCAGAGTCACGCTATTCTTGATGGCAATGTAAAGCGAGTGCTCACCCGACTGTACGCCATCGAAGGCTGGCCGGGACAAAAAACTATCGAAAACCAGCTCTGGAACCTGAGCAAAGATATCACCCCCCAACAGCGGCTGGCTGACTATACCCAGGCAATCATGGACTTTGGCGCTACGCTCTGCCGCCGTAGCCAGCCCCGATGCGGCAACTGCCCCATATCAAGCAACTGCCAGGCATTCCAGCAGGGCCAGCCTCAGCACTATCCCAGCCCCAAACCTCGAAAAATCCTGCCGATAAAAACCACACGTATGCTCCTGCTTGGCAATGAACAGGGAGACATATTATTGCTAAAACGTCCCCCCAGCGGTATCTGGGGGAGCCTCTGGAGCCTGCCGGAATGCGCTCATGATGTAGATATTATCGACTTCTGCCACAAACAGCTCGGGATCGAGATTAAAAACATGAAAACCCACCAGGTGCTGCGCCACAGCTTCAGCCACTTCCACCTCGATATCACACCTGTCAGCGCCCATGCCCACGCCATCGACCAGGCCGTGATGGTATCCGATGAAAGAGTCTGGTATAACAGCCGCCAATCAGATAACCACGGGCTGCCCGCGCCAGTAAAACGCTTGCTGGAACACACACTGGACAAAAACAACCTCAAATCAGGAGTAACCAACACATGAGCCGCACCGTAAATTGCGTCAAACTGGGCAAAGAAGCCGAAGGACTGGACAAACCCACCTACCCGGGTGAGCTGGGGCAGAAAATTTTTGACCAGGTATCCAAAGAAGCCTGGCAGATGTGGATGAAACAGCAGACCATCATTATCAATGAAAACCGCCTTAGCCCGATAAACCCGGAACACCGCGCTGTCATTGAGACTGAAATGAAAAAATTCTTTTTTGACGAGGGCTGAAAAATTCCAGCTTGACGTAGCCGCAACAATCACGTTAAATACGCCGCTCCCGATTAAGGGACGAGTTACGAGAGACAGGGGACGAGGAAAACCTCAAAATCCCGCTGCCGAACAAAAATAGTGGTATACACTGTTTTTCCCTCGTCACTTGAAAATTATGGCCGGATAGCTCAGTCGGTAGAGCAGAGGACTGAAAATCCTCGTGTCGGTGGTTCGATTCCACCTCCGGCCACCATTATTTCCCGCATATCTTTCACCCTTTCAAGTATAAACGCGCCCGCCCGGCAGGTTTGCTCTGGTTAAACCATCCTTTTCAGGCTCCTCAGGCATGATATTGTTCATAAATTAAGCCCTTTCCCCTTTGTATCTGGAAAAAATCACGAAAACTCAGGGAATGCCCCTACAGATCTTTCGATATAAAAATCATATTCTTTGCTTAACAAGGATGTAGAGACGATGACAGGGACGTTGCACTATAATTTCTGACCAACGGCAGTTTCCTTTTCTCAGGCACTTGATTGTTATTTTGTGAACCCCGTATACTTTCAAGAATATATTACGGAATAACAAGGCAGCCTTCTGATTTCCAGAAAATCCCAGCTCTGCGTCGAACAACTGTGTACCGAAGGCTGTCAGTCCGTTCGCCTGCATATCCGCCACCTCGAACAGGGCGAAGATGCCCCACAAACCAATGGACTAAAACCTGAAGAAAAACAGCAGGTTCTGACCGAACTAAAGGCCATCATGGCTGTTTACGATAAATAAGCTGCATCGCCATAAATTTTCCGGCTTTTGCTTTTTAATGTTGCCGCAAGACCCATACACCATATACATTTATCCGGGTATCCATGACAAACCTCGGCTCACTGTAAAATTGCCAGGGACGAGTAAAAATAAACACACATAAAAAGCAAACACATAACTATTAATTTTAAATTTTAACTAACCATCACATTTGACTTTCAGGAAGCACAAATATGAAAGGCATCATACTAGCAGGAGGCTCTGGCACCCGTCTCTATCCCCTAACCCGCGCCGTCAGTAAACAGCTGATGCCAATCTACGACAAACCCATGATCTACTATCCGCTATCCACACTGATGCTGGCGGGAATACGCAATGTCCTGATTATATCCACTCCGGAGGATCTGCCCCTGTTCCAGCGTCTTCTGGGTGACGGCAACCAGTTTGGCCTGCAACTCGAATATGCCGAACAACCCAGACCGGAAGGCCTGGCACAAGCCTTCACTATTGGTGCTGATTTCATTGGCGATTCGCATTGCAGCCTTATTCTTGGAGATAATATTTTCTACGGTCATGGTCTGGGTACCAACCTGGACAATGCCGTGAAGCGTGAACAAGGGGCCAGCGTCTTCGCCTACCGGGTTCAGGATCCCCAGCGTTATGGTGTCGTGGAATTTGACAAAAATGGCAAAGCCGTATCCATTGAAGAAAAACCGCAACAGCCGCGTTCCCATTATGCGGTGACCGGCCTGTATTTTTACGACAACCAGATCGTTGATATTGCCGCCAACCTGACACCCTCTCCCCGGGGTGAGTTTGAAATTACGGATGTGAATAAAATTTACCTTGAAAAAGATAGCCTCAATGTGGAAATTCTCAGCCGGGGCACCGCCTGGCTGGATACCGGCACCCATGAATCACTGCTACAGGCATCCACCTTTATTGAAACCATTGAACATCGGCAAGGGCTCAAGATTGCCTGTCTGGAAGAAATCGCCTTTCGCATGGGGTATATCGACGCCAGCCAGCTTGAAGCACTGGCTAGCCCGTTGCGCAAAAACAGCTACGGGCGCTACCTGCTCGATTTGCTGAAAGACGATAACACCCATCTATGAAAATTACTCCTACCTCTCTTCCCGGAGTTATGCTTATCGAACCTGACGTATTTGGTGATACTCGTGGCTTTTTTATGGAAACCTGGCATGCACAAAAATATGCGCAGGCCGGGCTGGATGTGAAGTTTGTCCAGGACAACCACTCCCGCTCAAACAAAGGCATCTTGCGCGGCCTGCACTACCAGCTCAAACAAGCTCAGGGCAAACTCGTGCGCGTCAGTCATGGTGCCGTGTTTGATGTCGTGGTCGATATTCGCAAAGGCTCGCCCAGCTTTGGTCAGTGGGTGAATTATGAACTCAGCGATAACAATTTTAGACAACTTTACATCCCGCCCGGTTTTGCACATGGATTCTGCGTGCTCAGTGAAACTGCCGACTTCATTTATAAATGTACTGATTTTTATGCCCCCGAGCATGAGCAAAGTATATTGTGGAACGATCCCGACATCGGAATTATCTGGCCGGGCACTGATTTTCTGGTTTCAGAAAAAGACAGGCAAGCATCTTTATTGAAGGATATGAATAGTCGCCTACCTGTTTATAAAACGTAGTTTAGGCCGAGCAAAACCCAACAAACTACTGATGCCCAGTGAATGCTCCACCGACTAAAGCCGGTGGCTTCGGGTTACGGCTAAAAACCGGATTGATCGCCTTCGGCCGATTACTCCCTCTCCCAAAACTGGGAGAGGGTTCAAGAATCAACCTCGGTGCAACTCCCCCCTCATCCCAGCCTTCTCCCCCCAAGGGGAGAAGGAGCAAAAACGATCATACCGCCTAAAGGCGTGGGATTTTAAATCCCCTATCTAAACTTTAAATCCCGTCCACCCTGAGCCTGTCGAAGGAAGCCTGTTTAAGGACTCGCTACGAACAAGGAACCCCCGTAGTATGGGCATAATGTATGCACACTATTTTTTTAACCCGTTTTCAGGATTCTAGCGATAGAATAAGGAAATATGAAGATTTTAATCACCGGTGCAAGTGGCCAGCTCGGCCACGAAACCCAGCTCATGCTGCAAAATAAAGGCATCGATACCATTGGCATCGGTCGCAAAGAGCTGGATTTTTCTCAACCTGAGCAGGTGACCGGGTATATAGCCTCTCAGCATGCCGACTGGGTTATCAACTGCGCCGCCTACACCCAGGTCGATAAAGCCGAAAAAAACGCCGCGCTTGCTTTTCGGGTAAACCGGGATGCAGCAGAGGCCGTTGCGGAAGGGGTGCGGCGCTACACTGGCCGACTGCTACATGTTTCTACCGATTTCATTTTTGATGGAAGCCAGTCTCGTCCTTATTGCGAGGACGACAGCGCCAATCCTTTAAACGTTTACGGTCAGTCCAAGTGGGAAGGGGAGCAGGCCATTCGAAAAATACTTCCCGAGGCTATCATCCTGCGCACCGCCTGGGTTTATGGTGTGCATGGCAATAATTTTGTCAGAACTATCCTGCGTCTAGCTTACGAACGGGAGGAACTGAATATCATTGATGAACAGATTGGCAACCCATCCTGGACTTTTGATATCAGCCAGGCGATGTATGCGCTAATAGAAAAAAACTGCGCCGAAATTTATCACTTCACCAATGAAGGCGTCGCATCCTGGTATGATTTTGCCCTGGCTATCATCGAGGAAGCGCAGTCCCTGGGGTTTAATTTAAACGTTAGGACAGTGAACCCGATTCCTACGCATGCCTACCCCACCCCGGCGATTCGGCCCGTCTGTTCGCTGCTGAGCAAAGAAAAAATTCGGGCCGAAATAAATTATAACATTCCACACTGGCGGGAAAGTTTAAAAACAATGCTGCAAGAACTGAAACGCACATCGATAATTTAAGATACCGTTCGTCCTGAGCCTGTCGAAGATAAACAACTAAACAAAATGAACACCAAGGCATTAAAATAAATAACCATGAAAACACTACTCATCACTGGCGGCGCAGGCTTCATTGGGTCCAACTTTATCCACCACTGGGTTAAGCATTACCCTGAAGATCGCATCATCAACCTGGATGCATTAACCTATGCAGGCAATCTGGAGAATCTGAGCGGGATTAGCGCGTCTGAAAACTATCGATTTGTCCACGGCAATATTTGTGATGCCGACCTGGTTAATAAGTTATTTGAAGATGAAGAGATCGATCATGTAGTAAATTTTGCTGCCGAATCCCATGTGGATCGCTCCATTAGCGACCCTGAAGCCTTTATCAAAACCAATGTTCATGGCACCTTTACCTTGCTAGAAGCTGCCCGAAAATACTGGGCCAACGATACCGATCATTGCCGTTTTCTGCATGTGTCCACCGATGAAGTCTATGGCACATTAAAAATCGATGATCCGGCCTTCACAGAGACCACTGCGTATGCGCCTAACAGCCCCTACTCCGCCTCTAAAGCCTCTTCCGATCATCTGGTACGCGCTTATTATCATACCTATGGCCTCCCTGTAGTCACTACCAACTGTTCCAATAATTATGGCCCTTATCAGTTTCCGGAAAAACTGATTCCCCTGGTTTTCATAAATGCACTGGAAGACAAACCCCTACCCGTCTACGGCGATGGCAAACAGATCCGTGACTGGCTGCACGTAAGCGATCACTGTCAAGGGATTGATACCGTTATGCAACAGGGGCAACCGGGAGAAACCTATAACATCGGAGGATGCAATGAATGGACTAACATTGATATCATATATCAAATTTGTGCTCATCTGGACAGGCTACAGACTGAAGAAAAGCCAAAAGCCGAACTCATCACCCATATTACCGACCGCCCTGGCCATGATAGACGCTATGCGATAAATGCAGACAAAATCATGAATGAACTGGGCTGGAAGCCAAAATACACCTTTGAAACCGGCATCGAACAAACACTGCATTGGTATCTTGAAAACCGGAGCTGGTGGGAACGGGTGCGCGATGGTAAATATCGAAAATTTATCGAACAACAATACAAAAATCTTGCCCGATAAGAATAAGGGTTTTGCCTCAAGCTATGAAAGAAGTCATAATAAACGGGTAATAATAATGGGTTATAGTCTGTGGTCAGTTTGCCCAGAAGAAGGTGAATATACTGAAAATCTTATATATTTGGAGTCGTGAATGAAAAAAGCGTTAATTACAGGCGTCACCGGGCAGGATGGTGCTTACCTGGCTGAGTTCCTGCTGGATAAAGGCTATGAGGTTCACGGTATCAAACGTCGGACATCATTATTCAATACAGATCGCATTGATCACCTTTATCAGGATCCACACCAGAAAGATCGTAAATTTATTCTTCATCACGGCGATATGACCGACTCCAGCAGTCTCCTGCATATCATCGAAAAAGTGCAACCCGACGAGGTTTACAATCTGGCAGCCCAAAGCCATGTGGCTGTTTCTTTCGAGGAACCGGAATATACCGCCAACTCTGATGCTCTCGGCACCCTGCGTATACTTGAAGCCATCCGTACCCTGCACCTGGAGAAAAAAGCCCGCTTTTATCAGGCCTCCACCTCCGAGCTGTTCGGCAAGGTACAGGAAGTTCCGCAACGGGAAACCACGCCCTTTTATCCCCGTAGCCCGTATGCCGCTGCGAAAATGTACGCCTATTGGATTACTGTCAACTATCGTGAAGCCTACGGCATGTATGCTTGCAACGGTATTCTGTTTAACCATGAATCCCCTCTGCGCGGGGAAACCTTTGTCACGCGTAAAATTACCCGCATTTTAGCGCGAATCATCCTTGGCCTGGAAGACTGCCTGTATCTGGGAAACATGGATGCCAAACGTGACTGGGGCCACGCAAAAGATTATGTCGAAATGCAATGGCTGATGCTGCAACAAGATCAGGCTGAGGACTTTGTTATCGCTACCGGCAAACAATTTTCAGTACGTGATTTTGTTAACGCTGCCGCAAAAGAACTGGGTATTGAACTGCGTTGGCACGGCACAGGTGTAGATGAAACCGGCACAGTCATCAATCCCGGTAATACATATCTGAAGAAAGACCGTGTTATCGTACGTGTCGATCCTCGTTATTTCCGCCCAACCGAAGTGGAAAGCCTGCTGGGTGATGCTAGCAAGGCCAAACAAAAGCTGGGCTGGATACCGAAAATTTCATTCGAAGAACTGGTTGCCGAAATGGTGCAACACGATCTCAGCCTTGCTCGCCGTGATGAACTATGCAAGAGCCAGGGTTTCAAAACTTTCAAGCACAATGAATAAAGCAAGCGTTGAGATGGGCAAGAATGCAAGCATCTACGTTGCTGGCCACCGTGGCCTGGTTGGCTCGGCACTGATGCGACGGCTGGCCAAAAGCGGCTATAAGAATATCATTACCCGCACTCACAAGGAACTGGATCTACTCAATCAAACGACAGTACATGAATTCATGCAGGCCGAGAAGCCGGATTATATTTTCCTCGCCGCCGCCAAGGTCGGTGGTATTCATGCCAACAACGAACTGCGTGCTGATTTTATTTACCAAAACATGGTCATTGAAACCAACATCATTCATGCCGCTTATAAAGCGGGCACAGGCCGCCTGATGTTTCTCGGTTCAAGCTGCATCTATCCGCGCGATTGCCCTCAACCAATGAAAGAAGAATATCTGCTTACCGGCCCACTGGAGCAGACCAACGAGCCCTATGCCATTGCCAAGATTGCTGGCATCAAACTGTGCGAATCATTCAACCGCCAGTACGGCACCAAATATATCTCGGTTATGCCAACTAATCTGTACGGCCCGAATGACAATTTTAACCTGCAATCCAGCCATGTATTACCTGCATTGATGCGCAAGATCCACCATGCAAAAATCAGGAATGACAAGACCGCCCCTATCTGGGGCACTGGTAAACCCATGCGTGAATTTCTGCATGTCGACGACATGGCCGATGGCTGCGTATTTCTGATGGAGAAAGGCATTAGCGGCGGCATTTACAACATTGGCACAGGTATCGATGTTACCATTCGCGGAGCAGCAGAAACCATCCGGGAGGTGGTTGGCTACGAAGGTAAGTTTGAATTTGACACCAGCAAGCCCGACGGCACATTGCGCAAACTGCTGGATGTCAGTCGCATGGCTGAGCTTGGCTGGCAGGCAAACTATTCCCTCAATGAGGGACTGAAACAAACCTATCAATGGTATCTCGAACATGTATCTTAGCAATGTTCGTTTACTTTTTGATTGGATCCTCCTTAGCAAAGGCCCTTCGTCTTTAGTCAGGAGAGCCTTGTCGAAGGAATTCTATCGATGGAAACTTCTTGAATGGCTAAAAAACAATGTGAATGCTCCACCGACTAAAGCCGGTGGCTTCGGGTTACGGCTAAAAACCGGATTGATCGCCTTCGGCCGATTACTCCCTCTCCCAAGACTGGGAGAGGGTTGGGGAGAGGGCTCAAGAATCAACCTCGGTGCAACTCCCCCCTCATCCCAGCCTTCTCCCCCCAAGGGGAGAAGGCGCAAAAACGATCATACCGCCTAAAGGCGTGGGATTTTAAATCCCCTAATCTAAAGACTTTAAACTTGTAACCAAGGAATATAAAGAATGAATGTTGTAATGATTGGCGCAGGGTATGTAGGTCTGGTATCGGGCGCATGCTTCGCCGAGTTTGGTGCAAATGTCACCTGTGTGGACATCGCTCAGGACAAGATCGATAAGCTTAATGCGGGTGGCATCCCCATTTATGAGCCTGGCCTGGATGACCTGGTGAAGCGCAACGTCGATGCAGGCCGTCTGAAATTTTCTACTGATCTGGGATCTAATGTGAGTGAGGCCAACCTGGTTTTTATTGCCGTCGGCACCCCCACCCGCCACGGCGATGGCCATGCCGACTTGAGCTATGTCTATGCTGCCGCTAAAGAGATTGCCACTCACTTGGATGGCTATACCGTTATTGTGGACAAATCCACCGTCCCCGTGGGCACCGCCCGCCAGGTTAAGCGCATTATTGAAGAAACAAATCCTAAGGCTGATTTCGATGTCGCCTCCAATCCTGAATTCCTGCGTGAAGGCGCGGCCATCGGTGATTTCATGCGCCCCGATCGTGTAGTACTCGGGGTCGAAAGCGATCGCGCCCAAACCCTCTTGAGTGAACTTTATCGTCCTATCAACCTGATTGAAGCACCGATCATGTTTACCGAGCTGGAAAGCGCCGAATTGATCAAATATGCTTCCAATGCTTTTCTGGCGACCAAGATCAGTTTCATTAATGAAATTTCTCGGCTGTGCGAAGCAGTCGGTGCCGATGTGCAGGCCGTTGCCAAAGGCATGGGCATGGACGGACGTATTGGCCGCAAGTTCCTGCATGCAGGCCCCGGCTACGGCGGCTCCTGTTTTCCAAAAGACACCCTCGCACTAATCCGTATTGCCCAGGAACATGGCGTTTCGACCCGTATTGTTGAAACCGTTGTCGAAGTTAATGCCGCACAAAAAGCCCACATGGTACAAAAAATACGTGCCGCTCTTGGCGGCAGTGAAGCGGGGAAAACTATCGCCGTACTGGGTTTAACATTCAAGCCTGAAACCGATGACATGCGCGACTCACCAGCCCTGGCTATCTTACCTGCATTAGCCGATAAGGGTGCGAACATCCGCGCCCATGACCCCCAGGGAGTCAAAGAGGCCAAAACCCTTCTGCCTGATTCCATCACCTATATTGATGATATCTATGAAACGCTCGACAATGCCGACGCTGTTGTCCTTATGACCGAATGGAATGCCTATCGCGGATTAGATATGCAGGAAGTTAAAAATCGCATGAAGGGCCGAGCCTTCATCGATTTGCGCAATGTTTATGAACCGCAGTCGATGAAAGAGCAGGGTTTTGAGTATGTCTGCATCGGTCGTAACTAAGAGTTCGCCCATTTACCGGCTTTTCTCAATATAAAGTATTAGCGCCTTGTTAGCCCCTTGACAAAAAGCCACCCAGTTGTGCAATTGTCTGCGTGGATATTATCTCTGATACAAATATATTTTTGACTGTCGCTCTGGATGAACCGGAAAAAGAAAATATTATCAAACTCACATCAGAATCCAATGCGATTGCCCCCCGAAATATTGCCTTATGAAATAGGCAATGCTTTAATCGCAATGGTTAAACGTAAGCAACTAATGCGTGATGAAGCATTATCGGCATTTGAGGCAGCTAGTTCAATTCCTGTCAGGCTGGTTTCTGTCGATATTCAAAAAGCATTGAAATTGGCACTAGATTACAACATTTATCCGCATGACGCGTATTTTCTACAATGCGCAACATATTTATCAATTCCCTTTATTATGATGGGTGGTGTTCTCCGCGTTAGCGGCTTCGTCCAACAAACTCATCCAGAGGGCGTTATAATTCACCAGATAGTTTTTACTAAATTGGATTTTATTAAATTTTTGTCAGCCGTGATTAACCCTAAATTTTCAGTAATTGTGGTTGCTACAATTAATCTGTCTGCCGGGTCTTTATTGATTTCTTTTCCGAGGTTTACGGATAAGTTGGCAATTTCTGGTGTAATGGGTTTGTAAATATAATTTCTAGAGTCAAGAATTGTATTGATGAAGTTGGATGGGGTTTCATCAAGTTGAAGTTTTCCTTTTTTAATTAACATGGAAATCTCCCATGCTGATATATCGCAAAAAATAAGCCCCTCTGGTTCATGTTTATTAATCGCAATCTTTGCTTTTCGAGACAAATCTTTTGGTGATAATGCGTCCCAAATGATAGAGCAGGTATCAAGGACAATCATTTTATCGCTTTCCATTCGCCTGTTGCTGGTGAAACTATATCGCCAATCGAAGCCGTTTTAGCGAGAGCGCTTAATGTTTTTTTGGCCCTTTCTCGCTTATTTATGGGTGGTAGTATTGTGGCAAGAACCTCGCCGTGAGAGGTTACGGTGAGCTCTTCGCCATCATGTGCTTTTTGCAAATAACTCAATAGGTTAGCTCTAAAGTCACTGATGTTTACGTTTGGCATAATAAATTTTCTCTTAACTGCCTGTACAGATGTATTGTACAATATAGCACATAAGAGGGAGAATGTGCATTATATCAAACTCATCCGGGGGACAGTCAAAAGTGCCGTGCCTTTTGCAAAAATCCCGCCACGTTTGCCTGCCCCTGATGAGGTCGTTATAAGCTCAACCAATAATCAGTAGTGTGCCCACATTTGTATTGAAAACACTCTCATTGACGCCCACAATGTAATACAAAGTAATTATCTTGGAGGTGCCGAGATGGGTGTCACAAGCGTAAGACTACAGCCAAAGATCGAGGATCCCTTAGATAATCTATCAAAAAACTTGATAGAAGTAAAAATTACCTGATAAATCAAGCGATTAAGGAGTTTTTGGCTCGGAAGTCTATAGAAGAGGAACGGTGGAGTGAAACCCCTGAGGCTATTGATTCAGTTAAATCAGGGGAATTGATTGATGAAAAGGCGATCAATGATTGGCTTGAAAGCTGGGGTACAGACGGTGAGCTTGAACCACCTGAGCTATGAAAATTTTATATTCGCCGGAAGCTGTAAATGATTTAATTCGCTGAGAAAGTTTATCAAAGTTGAAAATACCTCAGCAGCTCAGCGTATAGCGCTCGCAATAAAAAAAGTAATTAACCAACTTAAAACATTTCCATATTTAGGTGTAAAGGTTGCCCAGGCTCCAAACCCGGAAATAATCCGAGATTTAATTATTGGGAAATATATGGTTCGTTATTTAATACCCTCCAATGATATTCATATTTTGCGAGTATGGCATCATAAAGAAAATCGCATCTAACGAATTATTATTGATAAATGTCAATCCTACAGGTGTAAACATGCAAACCAGCCTCAAAGACACGCTCCACAAAATACACATCCATAAGCTGATTCAGGAAAGCGGCGTCGATTTCGGCACCAGTGGTGCACGGGGTCGTGTAAAGGATATGACCGACCGAGTCTGCTATACCTATGCTGCTGCCTTTTTGCAACATCTTGAAGCGCGGGGTGAATTGAATACCGACAAAAAAATTGGCATTGCTGGTGATCTCCGCGCCAGCACACCCCGCATCATGAATGCCGTTGCCGCCGCAATCACAAACAAGGGGTATCAGCCCGTTAATTGCGGAGCCATCCCGTCTCCCGCAATCGCCTGTTATGGGCTGTGGCAAAATATCCCCACTATCATGATCACCGGCAGTCATATTCCCGATGACCGCAACGGTATCAAATTCAATACCGCATCAGGTGAGATCCTCAAACGGGATGAAGAAGAGATCCGCAAACAAACCGTAGAAATAGCCTCCGGCCTGTTTTCAGTAGAGGGTAATTTTTCCGAATCGGTCGATTATTTACCTGAGACAAATCCTCAGGCAGATCAACACTACCGTCAACGTTTTCTGGACTTCTTCCCCGGTGGCTGTCTTTGCGACCTGAAAATCGGCCTCTATGAACATTCCAGTGTGGCCCGGGACATACTCTCGGATCTCCTGTCAGCTTTAGGTGCAAACGTAATACACCTTGGCCGCTCAGAAAAATTCATTCCCGTCGATACCGAAGCCATACGCGAAGAAGATATTAATCTGGCCCAACAGTGGTCACAGCAACACCGGCTTGATGCGATTGTCTCGACCGATGGCGATGCCGATCGTCCTCTGGTGGGGGACGAAAACGGCCACTGGCTGCGCGGCGATATCGCCGGAATACTCTGCGCTCATTATCTTGGCGTAGCACACATCGCCACCCCGGTTAGCAGCAACACTGCCGTCGAGAAATCCGGCCTATTCAAAACTGTCCGCCGCACCCGAATCGGCTCCCCCTATGTTATTGCCGCCATGCAACAGTTGAATGATGAAACAGACGGCAACATCGCAGGTTATGAAGCCAATGGCGGATTTTTACAGGAAACCAATGTAGAACGTAACGGTAAAACCCTGGCCGCACTCCCCACCCGTGATGCCGCCATAGTAATACTTAGCCTGCTAGCCATGGCAAAACAGAAAGACAAAAAAATATCCGAACTGACAGCTCACCTGCCGGCTCGCTTTACCGCGAGTAACCGTATAAAGGAATTTCCGACAGAACAATCCAGAATCTGCATTGCACAACTCATTGACAACAATGATACATTACCCTATCAGACCATCGAAGAAACTTTCGGCGATCTTTGCGGCAAGGTTAAAAATACCGACTTAACCGACGGCTTACGCATTATTTTTCAGAATAACGAAATTATTCATCTGCGCCCCTCAGGTAATGCACCAGAATTTCGTTGTTATAACGAAGCAAACAGCCTGCAACGAGCAAAGGATCTTAATCAGATATGCATGGATATTATTAGAACATGGCGCTAACAGGCAACCATATTCAAGGTCAATAAGACAGAGGCTGGTGCCTGCAAAATTTCTATGCCGATTTATACCTTGAATAACATATCATAGGCGTGAAATAATTTAGGTTCCTCATAGTCCCAGGATAATTCATTTAATACCCGGCTATGCCCGAACTCACCCATTTGTTTACGTTTTTCCGGATCATCCAATAAGAGTAAAATTTTATCGGCAAAATCCTGTATATTGTTCTTTTCTGCATACAATGATGATTCCTGTGCGGAATATCGCCCCTCTGTTAAATCATACTGCACAATAGGTTTTGCCAGCGCCATATATTCCATTATTTTATTCATGGTGGACTTATCATTCATCTCATTGGCAACATCCGGATTGACACATACATCAGCCGTGTTAAGCATTTCTAACATTTCTTTGTCGGGCACGCGCCCGGTAAAAGTAACATAATTGGCAAT
>VAOX01014339.1_pt1 | contig 73645 bp, 73 predicted proteins | sample 3393891 | NCBI WGS metagenome assembly VAOX01 (sample SAMN08290429, study PRJNA428436) | hydrothermal vent metagenome | isolation source: Deep-sea hydrothermal vent chimney | place: Indian Ocean: Southwest Indian Ridge | depth 2822 m m
AAAAGCTCAGAAAGCGCTAGCGTCTGGTAAAGATGCCACGGCAATTAAATTAGCCAATAAAGCACGTCGCCAAGCTGAAAATGCAGTAAAACAAAAGTACAATGAACTTAAACGTTTAAATCACATGCTTGAAAAACCGTTAAGCAAGTTCAATAGTGATGGTTATAATACTGTTCAGGCTAATAATTTATGGAATTTTGCGCAGTTGGGCATTAGGTAGGTAACGTTGAATTATTTGGTGCTAACTAGAAGGCTCCGTTGGGGCCTTTTTTGATCTATTAATTTTGAAAAGAATACTATTATAAAGAATAAAATTAAAAATTTTAGTGTATTTAATATCACGATAATCAATATTGTTACAATCGTATTGAATTATCTTCGTATTTTTATCCATCGATTTATATCCGATCAATGTCCTCATGTTGCCGCAGCATTAACATTTACTTCATTATTAGCCTTGGTTCCTTTATTGGCAATCTCAGTGTCGATAATAAATAATGTTCCAGCTGCTCAGCAATCATTAGTCGCAGGTCAAGAATATCTGTTTCAAATTTTTGCACCAGAATTCGGTGATGAAATAAAGTCTTATCTACAGGCCTTTGTTATCAAAACACAGAGTTTAACGACGATTGGAATTATTTTTATAGCTCTTACTGCTTTACTCACGTTGGATACAATTGAAAAAACCTTAAATAGAATATGGCGAGTTAAAAAGTCACGAAATATTTTAATGCGTTTTTCAATTTACTTTGTAATTTTAACGTTAGGGCCCGTACTCGTTGGCATAAGTTTATCCGTCACAACCTATCTAGCAACGCTAACGCACTTTACTGATACCATTTCTATTGGTAGTGAAAGCTTTAGTTTATTGTTAGTACTGCCGCTAATAACGACTACTGTTGCGTTTACCTTATTATACAAAATAGTACCAAACACAAAAGTGTCATTATTTCATGCTTTAATGGGAGGGCTTGTTGCTGCAGTGTTGTTTGAGCTTTCAAAGCGCGGTTTTGCTTACTTTATAACGTCATTTTCTACTTATCAATTAATCTATGGAGCTCTAGCAGCAATACCGTTAACCTTAATTTGGTTTTATGTGTCTTGGTTAGTAGTTTTAATTGGAGCTGAAGTGACGGCCAGTAGTTTTGATTTTTTAAATTACAAAGTAGAGAAATCAAAAAATTTGCAAGTTGATTTGTGTGTTGCAATTAAAATATTAGGTGATATTGGTTTTTTGCATGGCCAAAATGGCATGAGTTCCAAAGATATTATGACTAAGGAATCACATATTCCTGATGACCTAATACAAAATGCATTAAATAAACTTGAAGAACAAAAATTGATTAAGTTGTGTGATGATATTTGGTATTTGTCTAAAGACAAAAAAAATTACAGCATTCAAGACCTGTTAGCAATGACAAACCTGTGCCATGTTGATTATTTACTGGATGAGAATAGTGGCGAGCAATTTGGTCAAAATGTAGAAATAATATTGGCTCAATTAAGTCGTCAATTAAAAGGTTCTCCGCCGATATTAGTCCAGAGTATTTATGAATAAAGTACTTTATGTGAATTCACATGAGATTTTGTTATCAAATTTAGTTAAAATAACGGTTGTTGTATAGGTTTGTAGTTTATAACCTATTGATTTTAATTAGTTAATTTTTCAGTTTTCCAGCTTATTTATATTGAATTTTCTTTAGAATATGCGGTCTGAATGTTAATAAATACCGAAACAGGACTGTAGAAGAAAATGTTTGAAAATATAATACGAATAATGGGTGTCGTTTTAGTTTTATCTGTTATGAATAACGCTGTAGCTGATGATTTTACCTTAAATGACATAAATGGAAAGTCTCATAATTTGTCAGATTACAAAGGTAAATGGGTGATTGTGAATTATTGGGCTACTTGGTGCCCACCGTGTCTAGAAGAAATTCCAGAATTAGTCGACTTTCATGAGCTACACAAAGATAAAGATGCAATTGTACTTGGTTTAAACTATGAAGATGTTAGTCCAAAATATTTAAAAGAGTTTGTTGATCAATATTTTATTTCGTACCCTGTATTACATGCTGATCCAGGTACTGCAGATTATTGGGGGCCTGTTAATGGTTTACCAACAACTATTATCATCTCACCTGAAGGTGAAATGGTCATGAAGCAAGTAGGTCGAGTTGATAGAAAATTTCTTGATGATGCGATTAAAACTAAAGTTAAGCATGCTACAAGTAAATAATATCAAAAATTTATTTTGAGAGCGCGAGTGAAAATAAGCCGATTAATTCAAATATTTATACTATTCTCTGTTGTTGTCACGAATGCATATTCTGAAACACCGAAGGATCCGTATAAATATTTTTTTCAAGAAACTTGGGGTGACTTCAGTGAAGAAACCGCTCGCGCTAAAAGTGAAGGAAAGAAAGCAATAATGATATTTTTTGAAATGGATGAATGTCCATTTTGTCATTATATGAAAACAAACGTACTCAATCAGCCTAGTGTACAACAATTCTATCGAGACAATTTCTTAGTATTTTCTGTTGATATTGAGGGTGATGTTGAAATGGTCAATTTTAAAGGCCAAACAGTACGACAAAAAGATTTTGCTTTTAAAGAAAACCGAGTACGAGCTACTCCCGTTATCGCATTTTTTGACTTTGACGGTAAAAGAATTCATCGACACACCGGAAAGACTTCTGGTGTTAAAGAGTTTATGATGATGGGAGAATATGTCGCATCGGGGAGTTATAAATTAATGCGGTTTTCAAAATATAAAAGAATGTTACGTAAAAAAAATAAATCATAAATTTTAACAATTTATAAAATATGATAAAAAGCCCTACCTTTAAAGTAGTTGCTAAAAAGACTGTATTAGCCAGATTTTTACTTCACTCTGGATTATTCTGTGTCGGGATTATTTACTCTGGATTTAGCTATTCCGAAGAAATTCATTCTAAAGATATAAGTTCCAGATATAGTTATTCGGGGCAATCTTTTTCATTACCCGAACCACTCACTCTTAAATACGCTCTTGGATTGTCTAAAAATATAAATCCAGACAATGCGTTTCATTTAGTTGAGAAAAAACAAATTACTGTTAATCAGTCATTAATCAATGCTGAGGATGGCTTTCAGCTATCGTTAGGTGGTGAGTTAACTTTGAGCGAGAGAACAAACTCCGTATTTAGTTATAATCTAGACGAACAAAAACTCACATTACGATTAACCAAGTCTATTTATGATTTTGGGAAAAATCAATATGAACTCAATGCCGCTGATAAGTTATTAGACAGTAATTCGTTGTTATATCAAAATCAAATACACACACGTCAGGTAAAAATTATGGCTGCCTATTTTGATGTGTTACTGTCAGATTTACGCTTTCATCGAAATAATGAAAATATGGCAATATCATTTATTGATTGGGATAATTCTCGAAAACGACGTGACCTAGGCACTATATCAGACTTGGGCGTTGAGAAAAGACACAGTGAGTATCAACGTGTTCGCCGCCAACGATTTGAAAGTGAGAATAATCAACGGCAAAGGCGTAATCGTTTATCAATGTTGATGTACGCACATGGTCAGTTACCGACAAATTTAGCCATACCTGATGCTGGTATTCGAATAAATGAACTACCTAAAATAGCTGATTTAACGCATAAGGCTTTTAATAATAATTTAGAATTAAGAGCTATTGTTAAAAAAATTGGTTCAGTTAAAAATACCATTCAAGCATTTAAATCAAAAATGAAACCTCAATTTAACTTTGAAAGTGAGGCTGCAACTTACGCAAATGATTTTTCAGAAAATTCGTTTTCGCGAGAAAATTGGAATGTTGGGATAGTGATGGGGATGCCATTATATGATAGTGGCAAGATGGATTTTGAAATAGCAAAAATTCGTGTTGAGGTATATCGACTTGAAACACTATTACAACAAAAAAAAATGAATATTCAACACGAGTTATTAACGTTAAAATTAAAGTTAGATACCTTACGATTTGAACGCGATGAAGCCAATGCTTTTAATGATTACAGTGAACTGTTCTTGGATGAAAAAAGGGCTTTATATGAGATGGAAGTTAAATCAACATTAGGTACTGCTATGGTTCAAATTTCAGATGCTCAATATGGAGTAGCCAAATCACTTTATGAAACATTATTAACCTGGGCTAAAATTGATGTATTAGTTGGCGATGAACCTGCTGTTATGTTATTTAAGCAATAAAGATGTTAACTGCAGATTAAAGAAGGTAATTTATGAGAAAATTTAATTTATCGTCATTGAGTAGGCTAGTTACTATTATTCTTCTTAGTAGTAGTTTAACGCTTGTTGTTGTCGAAAATGTCAATGCCAGAGAAATTAAAGCAAAACTAGCCTGGTTTAATATTACCAAACTGTCGTTCAGGGTAAATGGCATTATCGCCAATATTGATGTTAAACCAGGTGATCGTGTTAAGAAAAAAGATAAATTAATTAATTTAGATCAACGGGAATACACCGATAATATTTTCTTAACAAAATCATTATTAAAATCGCGCAAGGGAGAGTTAGATGAAGCAAAACGCGAGCTCGATCGCGCATTAGAATTATTTGATCGTACGGTATTATCGGAGCATGAATTACAAACAGTCAAAAACAATTTTATATTAAGCGAGACACGCTATATTACGGCCAACAAAAATTGGCTAAAGGCAAAACGCGAGTTAGAATTTTCAAATATAACCGCGCCATTTGATGCCGTCGTTTTAGACGTTAAGATGAATCAATATGAAACGGTTATATCGTCGTTTCAAGTTTCCCCTGCTATTATTATTGCGGATGCTGATAAGCTACAAGCGGAGTTTAAACTCACTATTGATGATGTTATCAAACTAAAAGCCAATGAAATTGTTGATGTTGTTATTGCTGGAGTCAACTACAAAGGAACATTAGTTTTCCCTTCTTTACTAGCAATCGATGGGCTGTATCCTGTTAGTGCTATAGTCGCAGTGCCTTTCGAAAAGGTTAAACCTGGATTAGACGTTACTGTCAATATCCCATAGCGTATTAGGACATAGCTTAAGAAGATAAACTTGGAATAAATATCGCTATTGCATTAATGGGGATACGTTAACGATTAAACCAACGATTGTCTAATGCGCGATATACTTTCTTAGGGTACACAAAGCTATTGCGACTGCCATTATAACGCGCCAAAGCATAAGTCAAATTACCTTTTTCTTTTTTCAAATAATATTTTAAAATGGTGCAACCAAATCGTAAATTGGTTCGCATATTAAATAAATTATCATCGGTTTTACCAATTTCTTTTAACCAAAATGGCATTATTTGCATTAAGCCTATTGCGCCCACTCTGGAAATTGCAAATCGATCAAAGTTACTTTCGACTTGAATAACCGATAGCACCAATTCGGGTGGCAGGTCTGCACGTTTTGCTTCATAGTGAATTTGCTTTAATAAGCTGATTCTTTTTGATGGATCTTTTATTGTTTTTTGAAGTCGTGTCGACATGTCTTTAAGCCAGACTTCGGCATGAAATCGGTCTTTAAAACTATCGGCCTCTGCAATTGCATTTTTTAATAATAGACGTAATTCATCATCCGGTTTTTGTTGTGTCGCGGCGAATGTGACATTAATGGTTACTATTGAATTAAGCAATAACGTTAAAATTAGAAATTTCATAATATCAATAGTAGCGTAATTTAGGCTATAGCATTGAGAACAAATTCAAATATTTCATCAATTGCAACATCTTGAGAATCGGAGTCGGTACGGCTTTTGTATTCCACACTATTATTTTTTAAGCCCCTATCACCAATAACGATTCTATGCGGAATACCAATTAATTCCATATCGGCGAACATGACACCGGGTCGTTCTTTTTTATCATATAACAAAACATCAATGCCTTTATCCATTAATGATTGGTAAAGTGACTCCGCTGCTTGTTGAACCTCGGGAGATTTGTGCATATTTAATGGAATAATAACGATATTAAACGGTGCAATGTTATTGGGCCAAATAATGCCATTGTCATCGTGGTTTTGTTCAATTGCAGCAGCAACAATACGCGATACCCCTATACCGTAACAGCCCATGGTTGTTACGGTTGCTTTACCATTTTCATTTAATACTGTGGCATTCATGGATTGACTGTACTTGGTACCGAGTTGAAAAATATGACCGACTTCAATACCGCGTTCAATAGAAAGAGTGCCTTTACCATCGGGACTTGGATCACCGTCGATCACGTTGCGAATGTCGACACTGACGGCGGTATCAAGATCACGTTGCCAATTAACATTAATTAGATGTTTGCCAGTGTCATTAGCGCCACAAATAAAATTTGTAACCATTAAAGCACTACGGTCAGCATAAATTGGAATTGTTAATCCCACTGGGCCAATTGAGCCTGGCTTACAATGTGCTACTTTTTCAATTTGTGCATCATTGGCCATTTCCAAGGGTACTAAAATGCCTTCGATTTTTTCAGCTTTAATTTCATTTAACTCATGGTCACCGCGTAATACCAAGGCAATAACGGCTTCTTCTTCACCCTTAACGAGTATTGTTTTAAGACATTTATTACTATCAACTTTTAAAAACTGACTAACTTCGTCAATACTGTTATAACCAGGTGTTTCTACCGTTGCTGTCTCGAGCTGCTCTTCACTACCGGACTCAATCGCCAATGCTTCAGCTGTTTCGACATTTGCGGCATAATTACTGCCATCACTAAATGCGATTGCATCCTCACCGGATTGTGCAAGTACATGAAATTCATGTGAGCTATTACCACCGATGGATCCGGAGTCGGCTTCGACTGGGCGATAATTTAATCCAATTTTATCAAAAATATTACAATATGTTTGATGCATTTCTTGATAGGTTTCTTGTAGTGATTTTTCATCAATATGAAACGAGTAGGCATCTTTCATCAAAAATTCTCTAGCGCGCATTACACCAAATCGAGGGCGTCGCTCATCTCTAAACTTGGTTTGAATTTGATAAAAAGTTACAGGTAACTGTTTATAACTATGGATTTCTTTTTTGATTAAATCGGTTATGACTTCTTCATGGGTTGGGCCATAACAAAACTCACGGTTATGCCGATCCTTTAAGCGTAATAATTCTGCACCATATTCATCCCAGCGAGTTGATTCGAGCCATAATTCAGCGGGTTGAATCGTTGGCATCAGTAATTCTTGTGCTCCAGCTCGATTCATTTCTTCACGCACGATACCTTCTACCTTTCGGAGTACTTTTAGTCCTAATGGTAGCCAAGTATATAAACCTGAGGCTAACTTTCGAACTAGTCCTGCTCGTAACATTAATTGATGGCTTATAATTTCAGCATCTGCTGGTGTTTCTTTTAACGTTGAAAGTAGAAATTTTGATACGCGCATAGTGTGATTACCGTTATTGTAGTGTGAATCGATTGTATAGGGTTGAATCAAATTAGGTAAGGTGTAAATAGTAAAAATTCTAGGGTTTATTAACAGTATTTATTATTTTTCAGAATTGGCTTTATTTGTCAATGTTCCTGATGGCATTATATTCAATGAATGCTCAACATCTTCTGTTTTAAATTTAATGCCTTTAGGTGGAGGAGTATTACTAATTTGCAATTCACCTTTGTCATTTCGCCATTTATATATTGTTGTTTTATTGGTAACCATATTGGCTGGAAGCACTTTAGTAATTTCACGTGATACAGTAGATTGAACTGTTTGAAATAATGCGGGTTTAAAATAATAGGTCAGAGTCGCAATAAGAATTAGAACAACGATACTGTAAAAAAATAATTTCATGTTGATATATTAATTAATTAGGATATGTTTTTTAGAACGTGGCACTGTTCCAGCCCCACATTTTTCTGGGAGCAGCCACAAACTCAATATAAATACGATCTTTTTCAATACTGGAGACTTTATTAAGTAGATTACATAAATGTTCGGATAATTCCGTGGTTTTATCTTCAGGCAAATTAATGCTTTTTAATTCAATATAAGCTGCAGGAGCATCTGAGCCTGAAAAAAGCATCGGTTTTGTTGGTTCGATAGTAACCATTACGTATTTTTCTGGTTTGCCAAGCAGATCCGCTACAAGTTTAGAGGATGATCGTAATAAATTAGACTGCTCGTCATCTGATAATATTTTATTGGTTTGTAGTGACAAATAGGGCATTACTTTTTAATCTTTTGTTATTGACAGTATTGTTTTATATTTTCTTTAGCTGCGTTAATGCGCTGCTCTCTTTCTGTATCAGAAACGCGGTAGTACTCACCTTGTTCATTTTTAAGTTTTTTGTAGACGGTAAATAATCGTAAATTCTTCTTTGCAATATTACAATTTTTTTCCATGATTTTCTTATTTTTGTCTAATTCAGTTTTGAGTAACTCATCCTGTTTACGGTTAGCTGTACCTTGTTCTATTGATTTACGAGCATCTTGGATCCGTTTTGCCGCATCGGGGGAAGTGGGCTTATATTTCTTGACCGTGATAGTTTTATAGTTGCCTGTTTTTGGAGGCGATTGCGAATAGCTAACATTTCCATCTTCGTCAACCGATTTGTACATTGCAGCAGGAGCTGATGTTGCAATGAGAAATGATGACAATATGAAAGCAATGTATATTCTTTTAGTGCTCATAAGACTTTGTTTCATTAGGTGTTTATCCAGAACCCTGTTTATAGTATGTATAAGTATTGCAGGGAGAATCTATCTTGTAAATCGAACCTATTCCCATTTTGCGTTTAATTTATGTTTTTTAGTCGAAAATTGACTTTAAAATGAGGGCGTTATCGTAAAGATTATTGAAAACATCATTAAAAAATCAAATCTTTAATAATATACGTAACAATATCAATAGGTTAAGACTGGTAATGGCTGTTAGTATTAGTTCGCCAGTGTCTTTTCAAGTTATCCGTGTCGGTATTTTTTGATGATTTAATTTCAAACAATCTAATTTGTTACAAATTGATATGTAAATCAACTCGAACAATTATGTAAATCCTTGAGCCAACTAGGTATAATGGTCGATTATATTTTCCCCTCTAGCTGTCATTTGAGGGTGGTAAGAGCGTTGCCCGACAATTCGGGCTTTTTTTATCTGGAAAATACCTTGAATCAGTTACTGTAAATCCAGTTGCTGTAAGTTCAGTTCGTGTAAATTAAAGAGACAATTAAAGAGAGGCTGTTTGTGAAACTTAATGGTTCAGAGATTATCATTCAATTTCTGAAAGATGAAGGCGTAGATTACATCTTTGGATACCCTGGTGGTGCAGTACTACACATCTATGATGCGTTGTTTAAACAAGACGGTGTGAAGCATATTTTAGTTCGTCACGAGCAGGGCGCGACTCATGCTGCTGACGGTTACGCTCGCTCGACTGGAAAACCTGGTGTGGTATTGGTTACCTCCGGACCTGGTGCAACCAATGCTGTGACTGGTATTGCGACGGCCTATCTTGATTCCATTCCAATGGTAGTTTTGACAGGGCAGGTACATAGCAATGTTATTGGCAGTGATGCGTTTCAAGAAGTCGATTCGGTTGGTATTACTCGTCCGTGTGTTAAACACAACTTTTTGGTTAAGGATCTTAATAAACTAGCTGAAACCTTAAAAAAGGCATTTTTCGTCGCAACGACTGGCCGACCGGGTCCTGTTGTTGTTGATATTCCAAAAGATATCACAGATCCAAATATTACAATTGATTACAGCTATCCAGAGACGGTTAAAATGCGCTCCTACAATCCGATTGTTAAAGCTCATTCTGGACAGATAAAGCGTGCTATTGATTTAATATTAAGTGCTCATCGTCCTATGATATACAGTGGTGGTGGTGTCGTATTAGGTAATGCGTCTGAAAGCCTAATTGAATTTACCCGAAAGCTCGGATTTCCAATTACCCAAACATTAATGGGTCTAGGAGCCTATCCTGCATCCGACAAACAAAATATTGGCATGTTAGGCATGCATGGAACCTATGAAGCCAATATGGCAATGCACGGCTGTGACGTGTTAATTGCAATTGGTGCTCGATTCGATGATCGGGTTACCGGTAAGCTTGAAGAATTTTGCCCGAGTGCAAAAATAATTCATATTGATATTGATCCCGCGTCGATTTCAAAAAATGTTAACGTGGATGTGCCAATTGTTGGTGATGTTAAACAAGTATTAACCGAATGTTGTTCTCAACTGGCATTGAGTAAAAAGAAAATTGATCCAAAACCACTACAGTCCTGGTGGTCGCAAATCAAGGACTGGAAAAAAGTGGACTGTTTACGATACGATCGTAATAGTGCATTAATAAAACCCCAGTTTGTGCTTGATAAATTACACGAAATCACCAATGGCGATGCCTTCGTAACATCTGATGTTGGTCAACATCAAATGTGGGCTGCACAGTTTTATAAATTCGATAAGCCACGTCGTTGGATAAACTCTGGTGGTCTTGGCACCATGGGCTTTGGTTTACCAGCAGCAATGGGTGTTCAACTTGCGCATCCTGATGCAACGGTTGCCTGTATTACGGGTGAAGCCAGTATCCAAATGTGCATTCAGGAACTCTCCACGATTAAGCAATATAATTTACCCATTAAAATTATCACCTTAAATAATGGTTATATGGGGATGGTGAGACAATGGCAAGAGTTTTTCTACGAAGGCCGTTATTCTAGTTCGTATGTTGATGCTTTACCCGATTTTGTGAAACTTGCAGAAGCTTATGGTCATGTCGGGATGAATATTGAAAACCCAGCTGATGTTGAGTCAGCCCTTAAAGAAGCGTTTGCGATGAAAGACAAGTGTGTATTTTTAAACTTTATGACGGATAAAACTGAAAACGTTTATCCTATGATTGCAGCAGGGAAAAGTCATAATGAAATGCATCTCTCTCCAGATAGGGAGTTAGCATAGATGCAACATATAATTTCATTATTAATGGAAAACGAAGCTGGTGCACTATCTCGTGTTGCAGGTTTGTTTTCTGCACGCGGTTATAATATAGAATCATTAACTGTTGCTGTAACAGAAGACCCAACACTGTCGCGCATGACAATTGTGACGAGTGGTTCAGATAAAATTATTGAACAAATAATTAAACAGTTAAACAAATTAGTTGATGTTGTTAAGTTAGTTGATCTAACCGAAGGCCCATTTATCGAACGTGAATTGATGTTACTTAAAGTTAAAGTATCCGATATGAAAATTCGCGAAGAGGTTAAGATATTAAACGAAATTTTTCGCGGTCGAATACTGGATGTCACAGATGAAACTTATACCGTTGAACTAACTGGCTCTACCGAAAAATTAGATGCATTTATTACAGCATTAAATTCCAATGCAATTCTGGAAACAGTACGTTCCGGTGTAACAGGGATTTTACGTGGTGAAAAATGTCTGCATATCTAAATTAAATTATTAACAAGTATTTCATTTTAAATTAATAGAAATAACATTATTTCTTAAACTACAAGGTACGGAAAACATGAACATTTATTACGACAAAGACTGTGATCTTTCAATTATCAAAGGTATGAAAGTAACTATAGTAGGTTATGGTTCACAAGGTCATGCACATGCTAATAATTTAAAAGAATCGGGTGTTGATGTAATTGTTGGTTTACGTAGTGGCTCAGCTTCAGCAAAAAAAGCAGAAGATGCAGGTTTAACTGTTAAACCAATTGATGACGCGATAAAAGGTGCTGACGTTGTTATGATTCTAGCGCCTGACGAACATCAAGCGCGTTTATACCGAGATCATATTGAAGGTAATATTAAACAAGGTGCTGCACTAGCATTTGCTCACGGTTTCAATATTCATTATGGTCAAATTGAGCCACGTGCTGATTTAGACATTATTATGGTTGCTCCTAAAGGACCTGGTCATTTAGTACGTTCTACTTATACTCAAGGTGGCGGTGTACCAAGTTTAATTGCTGTTGATAAAGATGCGTCAGGTAAAGCTAAAGCAATTGCGCTGTCGTATGCATCTGCTAACGGTGGTGGCCGTGCGGGAATCATCGAAACTAACTTTAAAGAAGAAACTGAAACGGATTTATTTGGTGAGCAAGCCGTTTTATGTGGTGGTACAACGGCATTGGTTCAAGCTGGTTTTGAAGTATTGGTTGAAGCTGGATACGCACCTGAAATGGCCTACTTTGAATGCTTACACGAATTAAAGCTCATCGTTGACTTAATGTATGAAGGTGGGATTGCGAATATGCGCTACTCAATTTCTAACACCGCTGAATATGGCGATTTAACTCGTGGTCCGCGTATTATTACTGAAGAGACTAAAGATGAAATGCGTTATATTTTGCAAGAAATTCAAAATGGTGAATTTGCAAAAGAATTCATTTTAGAGAATCAGGCCGGTGCAGCGACATTAAAAGCAAAACGCCGTATTGGGCGTGCTCATCAAATTGAAGAAGTGGGTGAGAAATTACGTAGTATGATGCCGTGGATTAGTGCTAATAAAATTGTTGATAAAACAAAAAATTAAAGTTTAAAAACACCGAATATTCTTTATTCGGTGTTTTACTTTGCTTATGGCCGTTTCACGTCACTCAGTAATAGCGCCAGAAGGCTGGCGCTACATTATCCCAATTTTACTTGCAGCGCTTGTCGGTCAATTTTTTCTACAGCTATGGGCTATTTTTCTATGGCTCCTATTTTTAATTTCATTATTTCTATTTCGCGACCCAATACGTCATTGCCCGGCTGCACCACTTGCCATTGTTAGTCCTGTTCACGGTACGATTATCGAAGTAGGACTAAAACACGATCCTTTTTTAAATCGTGAGGCCAATTTTATGCGCATTGAAATGCCTTTTTATACTATTTTTAGTATCAGGAGTATTACCGAAGGCAAAGTAATGAAGCAGTGGAATCAAGCGAGGAATGTGGATAATAACAGTTGTCCGTGTTTTGCCATCTGGATTCAAACTGACGAACAAGATGATGTCGTATTGGTATTAAGACCAGGACGGTGGTTACATCGAATAAAAAGTTATTTCATTATTGGTGAACGGGTTGGTCAAGGCCACCGAATGGGATTTGTCTTATTTGGTAGTATTATTGACGTCTATATAGCAAAAACAGCTTCAGTTGAGCTGGAGAAAGGCACAAAAGTGTCTGCCGGCACTGATATTTTGGCTCAATTGGTACACAATTAACTTAACCACAGCAGGAAAAAACACGGAAAAAGTTATGGATAAATCGGATAAATCAAAACGGTATCGGCGCGGAATTTATTTACTGCCTAACTTATTTACCACTGCGGCATTGTTTTGTGGTTTTTATGCCATTATTGCCGCAATGCAAAATAATTTTATAATAGCTTCGATTGCGATATTTATTGCTATGTTGCTAGATGGTCTTGATGGTCGTGTCGCACGATTAACCAATACCCAGTCTGACTTTGGTGCGCAATATGATAGTCTGGCTGATCTGATCTCGTTTGGCCTAGCGCCATCACTAGTTATTTATCAATGGTCATTACTGAATATGGGCAAGGCAGGCTGGTTGGTTGCCTTTATCTATGCAGCTACTGCGGCGTTACGCTTAGCTCGATTTAATACTCAAGTTGGTACCGCGGATAAAAACTATTTTCAAGGTTTACCGAGTCCTGCTGCTGCTGCCTTGGTTGCGGGTGCGGTTTGGGTTGGACAAGAATATCAAGTGTCAGGACGATTTGTTGATATTGTTGCAATGTTGGTCACTGTTACCGCGGGTTTATTGATGGTCAGCAATATTCGCTATAACAGTTTTAAAGGTATCGATTTTAAAGGCAAAATCCCATTCTTTTTATTATTGATTATTATGTTGGTGATTGTTTTTATATCCTATGAACCCGCCGTAATTTTATTTGGTATTTTTGTTCTCTACGCAATTTCAGGTCCGGTATTCACTTTGATTGAACTACGCAAGCGACGCGCATTACGTCGAGCATATAAGAAGGCTCGAAAATTGCGCAAAGAAAAGACGACGGATGAAAACTAGAAATGACAGATAAATTAATAATTTTTGATACCACATTACGCGATGGTGAACAAAGTCCAGGTGCGTCAATGACCTTGACGGAGAAAGTACGTATTGCAAAAGCACTTGAACGAATGGGGGTCGATATCATCGAAGCCGGTTTTCCTATCGCGAGTGTGGGTGATTTTGAATCAGTACAAGCCGTTGCACGTAGTATTAAAAACAGTACCATCTGTGGTCTGGCACGAGCACTAGATAAAGATATTGATCGCGTTGGTGAAGCCGTTCGTGATGCGGAACGTCGGCGCATTCATACTTTTATCGCAACATCACCGATTCACATGAAAATGAAACTGCGAATGGAACCCAAGCAGGTGATTGAGCAAGCCGTCCGTGCAGTAAAACGTGCGTTACAATATACCGATGATGTTGAGTTTTCACCTGAAGATGCCGGGCGTTCAGAAACGGATTTTTTATGTCAGATTTTAGAAGCCGTTATCGATGCTGGTGCTACAACACTGAATATTCCAGATACTGTTGGTTATAACGTGCCGGAACAATTTGGTTCATTAATTCATACATTATTAGAAAAAATTCCAAATGCAGATAAAGCAATTTTTTCTGTTCATTGTCATAACGATTTAGGAATGGCAGTTGCTAATTCACTGTCAGCGGTTATGAATGGTGCAAGACAAGTAGAATGCACGATTAATGGTTTGGGCGAAAGAGCCGGGAATGCAGCCTTAGAAGAGATTGTAATGGCAGTTAAAACTCGACAAGACATATTTAACTGTAATGTTGACCATATTAAGTCGACCGAAATAGTTCCTACATCTCGATTAGTCTCGGGTATCACGGGCTTTGCAATACAACCCAATAAAGCGATAGTTGGTGCAAATGCGTTTGCACACGAGTCGGGTATACACCAGGATGGAGTCCTAAAAAGTCGTGAAACCTATGAAATAATGCGAGCTGAGGATGTTGGTTGGAGCGCCAATCGAATGGTGCTCGGTAAACATTCGGGACGAAATGCGTTTCGCAGTCGATTAAAGGAACTTGGTGTTGATTTTCAAACTGAACATGATTTGAATGATGCCTTTGGACGTTTTAAAGATCTGGCCGATAAAAAACACGAAATATTTGATGACGATTTACAAGCCTTAGTCACAGAAACGATAAATGTTTCTGGGGATGAATATTATGGTTTAGTGTCATTAAAAGTATGCTCAGAAACAGGTGAAACACCAAACGCGAGTATCACTCTAACTATCGACAAAAAGGAACTCAGTGCTAGTTCAGAAGGCGGTGGACCGGTTGATGCGACATTTCGAGCAATTGAAAGCTTGGTTAATAGTGGTACAGAGTTGCAATTATATTCTGTTAATAATATCACTACTGGAACGGACTCTCAGGGTGAAGTCACTGTACGTTTAGAAAAATCTGGCAACATTGTTAATGGTCAAGGTTCCGATACGGATATCGTTATAGCATCAGCAAAAGCCTATATTAATGCGTTAAACAAGATTGCAACGCCTGTTGAGCGAAAACATCCTCAAGATGCAAAACAAATTTAAAAAAATTTGATGTTCATTGACCATGACAAATAAGACAAATAACGCTATCCGAAATCAATATTTATCAGCGATGGGAATCGATGTTTGGCTATCGAAAGATGGTAATAATGTTGAGCCAATTAGCCATAATGACGTTACACTAAACAGTGAAGTAACGAGCGACGATAGCGCGATTGCGCTAAAAGTTGAGCCTAATTTAGAAACCGAAACAGTAAATATTCAAATCGAGATACTTGATTGGCCAGAGTTGACGAACGTTGTTAACAACTGCCAAACATGCGAGCAACTGAAATCAAGAAAAAACTGTGTATTTGGATCAGGCAACCAAACTGCCGAGTTATTTATAATTGGTTCCATGCCAAGTGCGGAAGAAAGTAATAGTGCCCAGAGTTTTATTGGTGCAGAAGGTGTGTTACTTGATAATATGTTACTGACATTAAATTTGACGAGAGACAAAGTTTATACAACAAATTTAATGAAGTGTGCCTCACAATCTCACCGACAATTTTCAAATACCGAAATGGGCAATTGCATAGCGCATTTAGAACGACAAATCGCATTAGTGAATCCAAAAGCGATAATTATTTTTGGGGAACAAGTAGCTCAGTTTTTTCTAAAAACGGATAAAGATATGCCGACATTAACCGCACAATTACACGATTATCTCGACAAAGACATCTTGGTTGCTGTAATCGAGCACCCTGAGCAGTTATTGTCATCGGGCTTAAGCAAAAAACATGCATGGTTAAACCTTTTGCAAATAAAAACAATGCTAAGATAAGATATTTATCTATACTCTATATATGACTTTATTTACCTCCATAAATAGAAATTTAAGAATCCATTATTGAATTTATGAGCGCTATATTTACCTTAAATAGTAATAACCTTCGTCCAATGGCGGAAACTGATCTCGATCGGATAATGGAAATAGAACTCAGTGTTTACCCTCATCCATGGAGTCGAGGAATTTTTATGGACTGTATTCGCGTTGGGTATAAATGTTGGGTATTAGAAGATGATATAAATATAATCGGTTATGCGGTGTTATCCGTAGCGGTAGATGAAGTACATTTATTAAATGTCAGTATTGATTTAAACCATCAAAATCAAGGTCTGGGTCGTCAATTGATTCTTCAAATGTGTGATGTAGCGAAACAGCATAATGCTGAATCCATGTTACTGGAAGTTCGGCCATCGAATCAAGTTGCGGTTCATTTATACAACAGTATTGGTTTTAATGAAGTCGGAGTACGTAAAAATTATTATCCCAGTAGCAATGGTAAACGAGAAGATGCATTAATAATGGCTATGTCACTTTTTTAGGATTAAATTTTAATTGGCTTAAAATGATAAAGATTAAAAAGTTACTGCTTATTTCTGCGAATTTATTATTCTCTAGCGTATTAATTAGCTGTGCTAATTTAATCGGTGATGTATCAGGCGGTTTCTATACTTCGGTTAACAAAGAATTTAAAGTAAAAACCCCGGCAATACCAAAGTTGAGTGTGCAAGATGGAATACTCAATGATCGAATATTCGTCGATTTTTATCAGTCCAGAGGTTTCTGGAAAACGCATGGCTTATACAGTATTGAATGGTATAAACCAAAACTTGAAATGAACAGTGATAAGGCATTTTATCGTCATAATAAGAGTGCCAGCGCGTCCTATGTGAAGAGTAATTTTGGTGGCCGTGGAACATTTGATATCATCGATACGCGACAATTTACGGTAAATGAACAGACAGCTTACCAATTTATTGCCAATGGCACGTTAGATAACGTCGATGCAGTGTGGGTTGGTACCGCGATTAAGTTTGATCATTTTATTGGCTTGGTGTCAGTTGTTGTTCATTCTGAAAATGCAAATACTACTGACTTGCATGGCGCTACTGTTCAAACCACTATTCCATGGAAAAAATACAATGCCTTTTTACAGTCGCTTACCAAATTAAAGCCTCCCTAAACTAATAATTCCAATCAGTCCTGTTTTTGATACTCGTGATTCGTGGGAATGTGATAATATGCACGCAAATAGTGTCTATATATTGTTAAATTCAGCTCTAAACCCAAACATTTAAGAAATAAAATTAATCATTAATACTATGTCGAAATTTACTACTGAAAAATCACGCCGTCGGACTTTTGCGATTATTTCCCATCCGGATGCGGGTAAAACCACTTTAACTGAAAAGCTATTATTATTTGGTGGTGCTATTCAGTTAGCCGGTACCGTGAAAGGTCGAAAAGCCGCTCGTCATGCTACATCCGATTGGATGGAACTCGAGAAACAACGTGGCATCTCCATAACATCGTCTGTTATGCAGTTTCCGTATAAAGATTATATGGTCAATTTATTGGACACACCTGGCCATGAAGATTTCTCGGAAGATACCTATCGAACGTTGACCGCAGTTGATTCGGCATTAATGGTCATAGATAGTGCTAAGGGTGTCGAAGGCCGAACCATTAAATTGATGGAAGTGTGTCGATTACGTTCTACACCGATACTCACCTTCATCAACAAGCTTGATCGTGAAGGACGTGATCCAATTGAGTTACTTGATGAAGTTGAAGACATATTAAAGATTAAATGTGCTCCAATTACCTGGCCAATTGGCATGGGAAAACAGTTTAAAGGTGTTTATCATCTTTATGATAATACTATTCATCTTTTTAGTGCCACTCATGGTGGAAAGATTCAACAAGGTGAAGTGATTAAAGGCTTGGATAATCCGCGGTTAGATGAAGTACTCGGATCAATAGCAGCGGAGTTTCGTGAAGAAATCGAATTAGTACAGGGTGCTAGTCATGAGTTTAATCAACAAGAATTCCTTGATGGATTATTGAGTCCGGTATTATTTGGTTCTGCAATTAATAATTTTGGTGTCGACGAGTTTCTTGATTTTTTTGTTAAAACTGCACCCGAGCCTCAAAGTCGCACGACCACGAGTCGTGAAGTTGAGTCGTCCGAAGAAAAATTTTCTGGTTTTGTTTTTAAAATTCAAGCAAACATGGATCCAGCACACCGTGACCGAATAGCTTTTATGCGAATTTGTTCGGGTACATATACTAAAGGTATGAAATTACGACATGTTCGAATCGCTAAAGATGTAAAAATTCAAAATGCCATTACTTTTATGGCCAGTGAACGGGAGCACGTTGAAGAAGCGTATCCGGGTGATATTATTGGCTTACACAATCATGGCACGATACAGATTGGCGATACCTTTACTCAGGGTGAGCAATTAAAATTTACCGGAATTCCTAATTTTGCTCCTGAATTATTCCGCCGTGTGGTATTAAAAGATCCACTGCGCATGAAGGCGTTGCAAAAAGGACTCGAACAATTGAGCGAAGAGGGTGCATCTCAGGTATTTAAGCCATTGAATAATAATGAGTTAATAGTTGGTGCTGTGGGTGTTTTGCAGTTCGATGTGGTCGCCTATCGTCTGAAAGATGAATACAATGTTGATTGTATTTTTGAAAGCTCTAATATCTCTGCTGCTCGCTGGGTTGAATCAACAGATGAAAAGTACCTTGATGAAATGAAGACTAAGGCTTCAACTAACCTAGCATACGATCATGCTGGTAGCTTAACATATCTAGCACCAACCAGAATCAATTTAGATTTAGCGGTTGAGCGTTACCCAAACGTGGATTTTAGAGCTACCCGAGAGCACTAAATGTGCAGCAGATTTTTTTATAGCACTTTCTAAAGTGCTATAAATTTATTCTTGATCTAAAAATTTAAATGATTATTTTTTAGTGTCTTTAGCATCATCATCAGGCTTAACTTCAGTTTTATCATCAGTTTTAACTTCAGCTTTATCATCAGCTTTAACTTCAGCTTTATCATCAGCTTTAACTTCAGCTTTATCATCAGCTTTATCATCAGCTTTATCATCAGTCTTAGCTTCGACTTTAGGCTTGGATATTTGACGTGATGCATAGGTTGAACTTGATGGAATACCAGAACGTTCATTCAAATCAGCTATCATTGCTTTGGCATGCTCGGTTACTATTTTTAAGCTACCGGGTTTTTTGCCAAAAATTTGTGAGTTACCTCGCTCAATAATATACTCATGCCAATTAGTTCCTGGCATTCCCTCTGGAGCTTCAGTCTTTTCGACACTGATTAGAACGTATTTTGATGAAATTGATGCTGTGGTTGATGGTTTTGCATTTTGTTCTGACATTCGTTAACTCTCTATTAAAATCAAATTAATGTTTGAAAAAATAACATTAATGTTGAAATTTTATGGGTTGCTTGTATTTTAAATATTTCTAGATGGATAAATAGCGATATTGATATTTAATAGTAGAACAACTTTGATTTATAACCGTCTTAATAACTATTACCAGCCTACTATAACTGGGTTATTATAAAGAAATTTTACTGAAACGACAATGAATTACCGGTTTAATTATGGTAAAAATGCAGCATTTACTGTATTGATACTCGATCTTTTGATTATAAATTCAATATTGAGTGATATTTTTCATCGTATCAATCGTTGGTATTTAAACACCGTGTGGAACTCAATCAAACAGTTACAGTTCATTAGTTGATCTTGACTCATTCGAGCTTATAATTAGCGACATCATTAATCTCGCATTTTAGTGGGACAGGCTCGAGATTATTTAGAATTCTAAAATAGTCCGTAATACAAGTAGGAATAAACCATGTATATAAATAATTTTATCCAATCTAACTTTTTAGCAGCAACGCCGACAAAACGACAGTCTTTAATGCTGCTGCTATTGTCGATTTTAAGGCCCAATTTGATAATACGCTTAAGTCTAGTGATTTGTAGCCTTTTGATTGTTGCTCCTACGATTGCGGATACTAATAATGAATCTTTTTTTGATACGATTAAAAAGGATTACTCAGAGTTTTATGGTTCCGAACGACTCATTCGAGCTGGATTGGTATTTGCTGGCGGTGCGGTATTTGCTAATACTAATTTAGATCAAGACATTCAAGATGACTATCAGAACAATACCAGAACTGCAGGGACCGATGATTTTGCTAAATTTGCAAAAACCTTTGGCGAGGGTAAATACTTAATTACACTATCACTGGCAACGGCTTTAAGTTCACACTACCTTGAAACCTCAGGTGAGCGTTCAGCTGTTGGTCGCTGGGGACAAAATGCGATTAGAGCTTATATTGTTGGTGGGCCAGCTACTTTATTGACTCAGCAATTAACCGGCGCTTCGCGTCCAGCGGAAACTGCAGATAACTCTAATTGGAAACCTTTTAATGATTCTAATGGGGTCAGTGGTCATGCTTTTGTCGGAGCGGTACCGTTTATGACCGTTGCTCGTATGTATGATAATAATAAAATTGTTAAATATCTGATGTATACCGCATCGACATTTAGTGCCTGGTCCAGAGTGAATGATAATTCACATTACTTCTCTCAAGCAGTGTTAGGCTGGTATTTGGCATTCGAAGCGACCGATACGGTCTTCACGACAAACTCAAAAACCAACTCTAACTCGATCGCGTATATGCCGTTCATCGGATCAGATAGTTTTGGGGTAGCGATGAACCTGAAATGGTAATTTGATTGTTATTTAACACAGACTAGCTAACTTATTGATAGTTAACTTTAATGTTAGAGGGCGCGAGCACTATAGAATACCCAAATGTTTCATTCAGTATTCGCGCTCTCGCCTGTTACCATCTTTTCACAACATTATCTGACGTTTTTAGACAACTCTGTCAACCAATTATTAAGTCAGTCGTTATTGACTGTATAACCCTAAATTATTGGAGAATAAAATGTCTTATAAATCAATTATCATCGCAACATTCACCATGCTTATCAGTAATACGCTTTACGCCAGCACTGAAACCACAGCTGAAAATAGCAATAATGATCAATCTCGATACGGTGACAGAATTGAGCATCGTCTGGATGTGCGTGGCGACAAGATTGAAAAAAAACTGGATATCAAGGGTGACAAAATAGAGGCTAAATTGGATGCAAAAGGCGATAAAATCCAGGCAAGGCTAAATGCTGCGGCTAAACGAGCTGCTGAAAGAGGTGATAGTCAATTGGCTTCTAAATTAACTAAAAAAGGTGAGCGTATCAATAAAAAATTGGATGCCAAAGGCCACCGCATTAACCAGAGACTCGACGCCAAAGGCAAACGCATTAATTCCAGGTTAGATCGTAAAGGTAAACGTCTACACGCACGCGTGGAGCGACGACAGCGAAATCGAGCACAAAGAGCCCATCGAAACTAGATAGTTGATTATCTCGATTGTAATTTAGGAACTGGCACAGTAGATTGTGATCTTAGTTTATGTACTGCAGTGGGAGAACAGTTCTGGATAAACAGGTATTATTGGATGATTTTCTTGCGAGTGTCGAGCAACGCGCCTATCGTCTTGCGCTGGTAGCCACTCGGAACCATGACGATGCTTTGGACGTTGTACAAGATACCATGATTACTCTAGTACAAAAGTACACAGATAAATCCACAACTGAGTGGCAGCCACTGTTTTTTCGAATATTACAAAATACCATACGCGACTTTTACCGTAGTCAAAAAGTTCGCTCAAGATGGCGAGTGTGGTTTAGTAGCAATGATAAAGAACTCGATTTAATTGAACAAGCTGCCTCAAAAGAATCAGATTCTCCTTCTTTACAAGTGAGTAATGAACAAATGTTACAGCAGATGGAACTGGGTGTTGCGCAACTACCGGCTAAACAACAGCAAGTTTTTATGTTAAGAATTATTGATGGCATGAGTGTTAAAGAAACGGCACAAGTAATGAAGGTTTCGGATGGCAGTATTAAGACCCATCTGTCACGGGCGTTAACAGCATTAAAAATTAACCTTAAGGATTTTGATAATGAGTGATGATGATAAATTAATTCATAATTTACAAAATAACGTTAAAAAATCTCAATCTGATCTTGATGCAAATACTTTAGGACAATTACGTGCTGCTCGACGTAACGCACTAGATTCTTTAAAACACAAATCGACTTTATGGTCATTACTCAAATCTAATTTATTTTTTGAACGAATCACCAATCATTATATAGTGTCGAGTGTATTTGTAGTTGTTCTCACTGTTGGGTTTACTTTTACTATTTTTACATTGGATGATTCCGCTGAACAATATGATATGGATATTGTTGCTATTAGCGAAGAGTTAGAGTTGCTTGAAGATCTTGATTTTTACCTCTGGGTGGCAGATACCGTCGAAAATGAAAGTTAAAATAATAACAGCAGCCATTATAATTGTTAGTTTAATCAGTCAAGCATTATTGGCTACTGAAGAAAATCCCGATTTGGAGTTGTTAGATTTTATCGGTAGTTTTGAAACGAACGATGGTCAATGGTTTGATCCAACATTGCTGGTTGAAATAGATGAGTCAGATGAAGTTTTGGAAAAAGGAAAAAGTGATGAGCAAAATTAAACATCAAAATAGGACACTATTGACACTGTTGTTTATTACTGCCGTATCAATTATAAATATTAATATCAGTTATTCTGATGTTAGTGCCGATATTGGAACTAAAAAAATCCAACCGAACCCTCAAAGTCATGATTGGTCCTCGTTGTCTGATTCCCAGAAAAAAATACTACACCGTTATTCTGGTCAATGGGATACTATTAATATTAAAAAAAGAATTCGTCTTAAAAAAGGCGTAGCACGTTGGCAGAAAATGACACCCAAGCAACGTCAATTTGCCAAGCAGCGGCTAAAAAAATGGAAAAACTTATCAAAGTCAGAACGACAAAAGCTGAAGAAGCGATTTAAAAAGTTCAAAAAGCTTACACCGACTGAACAAATGAAGATTCGTGCAGCCAGGCAATGGTATCGAAATCTAGCGCCCGATAAACGCAAGAAATTAAAACGCCGTTGGAAAAAAATGTCACCAGCAGAACGTCGAAAAATGCGAAAAAAAGTTCGACAACGTGTGAATCAACGTTTTAATAATTTAACACCTGCGCAACGTGATAGGTTGCGTAATTCTCATCCAAAACAACAGCATAAACAAATACGATAAAAGGCTTGTTAAACTATAAAATAAATTTAATATAATGTACTATTAGCGTTGCTTTTATCCTAAATGAGCTATAAATGAAACGTCTTAACTTTACATCAAAGGATGGAATTTCAAAGAATAAAACTGTTTATTCATGGGCTCTTTATGATTGGGCCAATTCTGCGTTTGCAGTTTGTATATTAACGGTATTTTATCCTTTATTTTTTAAAAGCTACTGGCATCCTAACGTTGATGCAACCACCAGTACCTTCCATCTCGGTCTATCAAATTCACTGGCGAGTATTATTATTGTTTTTATTGCGCCAGTCATTGGTGCAATCGCTGATAATAGTCATTCAAAAAAATACTTTTTATTATTTTTTGCCATTATTGGCATGTTAATGACTTCCGGACTTTATTTTATTTCAGAGGGCCAATGGCTTTTTGCTGCGAGTTTGTACGTTGTTGCCAGCATTGGTTTTATGGGCGCAAATATTTTCTATGACTCATTACTAATTAACATATCTGAAAATAATGAACTGGATATTATTTCAGGCTTGGGATATGGCTTTGGCTATATTGGTGGTGGTTTGTTATTTGTTTTTAACATTATCCTAGTTTCTAATCCCGAATGGTTTGGTTTAGATGATGGCACTATCGCCCTGCGAATTTCGTTTGTAACAGTTGCAGTCTGGTGGTTACTATTTTCGATTCCACTGATGTTATATGTTCCAGAACCAAAGCTTGAAAAACCAACAACGTGGTATCAAGTAATAAAATCGAGCTTGATGCAATTAAAAGCAACATTCCATGAAGTTAAAAAATATAAAATAGTACTTTTATTTTTAATCGCATACTGGCTCTACATTGATGGTGTCGACACTATCATTAGAATGTCAGTTGATTATGGTCTTGCGATAGGACTTGAGACTAGTGATTTGATAACGGCAATAATGATTACTCAATTTGTTGGATTTCCTGCAGCAATTGGTTTTGGATTCATAGGCAATAAGTACGGACCCAAACGGGGCATTTTAATTGCGATAGGCGTTTATATTTTAGTCACTTTATATGCCGTATCGATGGAGACAGCGCAAGAATTTTACGCCATGGCAATTGTCATCGGTCTGGTGCAGGGTGGGGTGCAATCCTTAAGTCGATCGTTATATGCTCGAATTATCCCGCCCAGTAAAGCAGCCGAATTTTTTGGATTTTATAACATGATGGGAAAATTTGCAGCTGTCTTTGGGCCGTTACTGGTCGGCGGCGTTGCTATTATCACCACTAATTCACGTTACTCAATGTTATCTATAATCGTGTTATTTGTTTTAGGTGGTATTTTGTTATATTTTGTTGATGAGAAAAAAGCAATTAAAGCAAGATTCGATATAGAGTAATTTTTAATTCATTTTAAAATGGTATTTGATATGAACGATAACAATAAAACACCTTCTTTTTGGCAGGTAGTTAAAAGCGTTTTAGCTGGATTACTGGGGGTACAAAGTGCTGAAAATCGGGAACGGGATTTTCAACATGGAAAGTTTTCTGCTTATGTATTTGTTGCATTAATAGTTGTAACGGTTTTTATTTTATTAATTGTGAGTGTTGTTAAAACGGTAATGTATTTTGCGGATGTTTAATTAATATGAACTTGGGATTTTATCTTTTTAAGGATTGTTGAACTTAAAAAATTGAGATGCCAACGATTATTCGTAAACAGCTAAGATTAGGACACGGAATCGGGATAGGGCTATCCCGGTTTCGTGGCCGGATTTAAACTACAAATCAAAAAACGTAAAATATCAACAACTCCTAATATCTTTAAGGACATCTAACCTAATTAGTCAGCCATATTCTTTACACGCTCCAACTGAGCTTGAATATTGTCTTGCGATATTTTTAACTCTTCAGCACGGGCTTTGACTTTATTAACAACTTCTTCCGGAGCCTTACCAACAAATTTTTGGTTGTTCAGTTTCCCAGTGACTTGATTCAATTCTTTTTCAATTTTTTCTAACTCTTTTTGCAAACGTATTAATTCTGCTTGTTTGTCAATAAGACCTGCCATAGGGATCAATATTTGCATATTACCCAATAACGCAGTAGCCGAGTCGGGCGCTTGATCCGAGTCTTCTAACCACTGAATTGCATCGATTCGACCAATATCAATTAAATAATTTTGGTAGTTATCCAATCGTTGTTTATCTTGTACTGAACCATGTTGTAGTAAAATAGGTAATTTTTTACGTGGATCAATATTCATACCGCTTCTAATTTGACGTATTGCAATAATAAATTGTTTAACCCAATCAATATCGTGTTCACTGTCTGTATCGATTAAATCCGAATTATAAACCGGATAAGCTTGTAACATGATGGTATCACCGCTTGCCGCTGCCAGTGGCGCTACTCGTTGCCAAATTTCTTCGGTGATATACGGTATAACAGGATGTGCTAACCGTAACAAGGTTTCGAGTACGCGTACCAAGGTTTGTCTGGTGCCCCGTAATTGTTCTTTAGAAGAGTTTTCATCAGACAACACTGATTTCGATAACTCCAGATACCAATCACAATACTCATTCCAGGTAAATTCATAAATGGATTGAGCGATAAAATCGAGACGGTAGGTTTTAAATGACTTTTCAATTTCTTGAGCTTTAGATTGTAATAGAGAAACAATCCATTTATCGGCCGCGTTTAATTCGACGTCACCATTTTGTTGACCGCAATCTTCGCCTTCGGTATTCATTAGAACATAACGCGCGGCATTCCATAATTTATTACAAAAATTTCGATAGCCTTCGATTCGTTGCAAATCAAAATTAATATCACGTCCGGTTGAGGCGAGTGAGGCAAATGTGAATCGCAGCGCATCCGTTCCTAAAGCCGGGATACCATCGGGATAATCTTTTCGAGTTTGCTTGTCAATTTTCTTAGCCATTTGTGGCTGCATTAAACTCGAGGTACGTTTGCTAACCAAATCTTCTAGCGTTATGCCGTCAATTAAATCAATTGGATCCAATACATTGCCTTTTGACTTAGACATTTTTTGACCGTGTGAGTCGCGCACCAAGCCGTGGATGTAGATTTCTTTAAAGGGTATTTTCCCGGTAAATTTAATCCCCATCATGATCATACGAGCAACCCAAAAGAAAATAATATCAAAGCCCGTCACTAAAACCGATGTTGGGTAAAAGGTATCTAAAGCCTTAGTTTGTTCGGGCCAACCGAGAGTGGAAAACGGCCATAGTGCCGATGAGAACCAGGTATCGAGTACATCTTCATCTTGTTTTAATACAACACTGTCACTTAAATTATGTTTGGCGCGTACTTGTTGTTCGGTATGGGCAACATAGATCTTACCGTCTTCATCGTACCAAGCAGGGATTCGGTGTCCCCACCAGATTTGACGACTAATACACCAGTCCTGAATATTGTTCATCCAGTCATAATAAGTGTTTTTCCAGTTGTCAGGCACAAACTTGATATCGCCGTTTTCAACGGCTTCGATAGCCGGTTTGGCAAGTGACTCCACTTTAACATACCACTGATCCGTTAAATAAGGTTCTACCACTGAATGTGATCGATCACCACGCGGTACCATCAGCTTGTGGTCGACCACTTTTTCAAGCAAGTCCAATTCTTCTAATTCGGCTACAGCCTGTTTACGGGCAACATAACGGTCCAGCCCCCGGTATTTCTCAGGCACGTTTTCATTGGTTTTAGCATCAATGGTAAAGATATTAATAATTTCAAGATCGTGGCGCTTGCCCATCTCATAATCGTTAAAATCATGACCCGGTGTAATTTTGACACAACCGGTGCCAAATTCAGGATCAACATAATCATCTGCAATTATTGGTATTTTTCGATTAGATAACGGCAGTATGATATTTTTACCAATTAAGTCTTGATAGCGTTCATCGTCAGGATGCACGGCGACTGCGCTATCGCCGAATAATGTTTCGGGACGTGTAGTTGCAACGATTAGATGATTCTCTGAATTCTCGATAGGGTATCGAATATGCCACATGTGGCCGTTTTCTTCTTCTGAGATAACTTCAAGCTCGGATAATGCGGTATGCAGCACTGGATCCCAGTTAACCAGGCGCTTACCACGATAAATGATGTCTTCGTCATAGAGTTTTACAAAAACTTCTTTTACGGCTTCTGACAGACCGTCATCCATGGTAAATCGTTCGCCTTGCCAATCTAGCGATGAACCCATTCGACGCAATTGCTGGCTAATGGTGCCACCTGATTGTTGTTTCCAATCCCAGATTTTTTCAATAAAAGCGTCTCGACCAAGATCAAAGCGGGTCTTGCCTTCGGCATTTAATTGTCGTTCGACCACCATTTGAGTCGCGATACCCGCATGGTCCATACCCGCCTGCCACAGAGTATTATAGCCTAACATACGGTGATAACGAGTCAGACTGTCCATAATAGTGTCTTGAAAGGCATGGCCCATATGCAGGCTGCCCGTGACATTTGGTGGTGGTATCATAATGCAATAGGGTTTACCGTTAGACGACGGTGAAAAATAATTATTATCTTCCCAAGTTTTATACCATCGTTGTTCTATTTGGTCGGGGCTGTAAATTTTATCCACTATTTTCCTTTATACCTGTCTCGGTTTTGACCTTTTGAGCCCGGTAAGGCACAGTTTAGGTCGATGGTTAGCTATGATATGATGTTATTTCTATAATGATGGTAATTATACCTGAATCACGTAAATAATAGGCAGCTGGATTGATTTATTGATTTATATTATACCGAGTTTTAATTCGATTTATTTCGCAGGAACTAACTACACTATATTGTGAATTAAGAGTAGAAATAAGACATTACTTAAAACCAATAAACTTTACTTATTTAATCTGGAATAATTAATCGACACATGTTTTCAAATATTTCGTTACTAAACCGTTTTTATATATTAATAGCAATTGTATTAATAATTAAAATTTGTTTTGCTGTGTTGTTGCCAATGACCGGCGATGAAGCGTATTTTATATTTTGGGCTCAGTATCCAGACTATGGCTATTATGACCATACCCCAATGGTGGCGTGGATATTAACTGTATTTTTGTCCGTTTCCGATATGACATTATGGCTGCGTTTACCCGCAATTGTATTCTCGTTGTTAATCGCGTGGATGATATTTCGCTTGTTAAATAATAGAGCAGATCAAAACAGTCAAAAGATTGCGATCTATGCTTCAAGCCTGTATTTGCTCATTCCAGTTAATTTAGTTGCCGTGTTAATGACAACCGATACACCATTAATTTGGTGGAGTTTTTTATGTGGTGTTAGTTACTACAACGCTCAAAAAAATGATTCGTACTCTTGGTATTTAATTTGCGGACTTTTTCTGGGGCTGGCATTTATGTCAAAATTTTTCTCAGGGTTATTAGCTTTTGCGTTTTTGATTCATACCCTGGTGTTTGTCAGACGCGGCATAAAACCGTATATCGGATTGATGTTGATTTTTGTGGCATTACTCCCTTTTATCGCATTGAATCTCACGTGGAATTATAATAACTGTTGGAATAACTACTTATTTAATTTAATCAATCGAACTCAGGGTAGTAGTTTTTCAATAGCCGGTACCGGTAAATATTTGCTAATGCTCTTAATTATTATGCCACCGGGTATTTACTACCTCATTAAAAATGTAAAAGCGATAAGATTATTTTTGAATAAGGGACGAGATAACACCTATTTGGCTTTATTTATAATTCCTATCATTTTATTTGGCTTATTATCTTTTTTTAAAAGTATCGGCCTACACTGGTTATTTAGTTTTATTCCATTTTTTGTGCTCGGAATAGCAACATTATTTAGCGTCAGTCAGTTGGAAAAAAGTCTAAAGTTCATGACCGTGTATTCAGTGCTTCATGTCATCGTAATCGGCTTTATTCTTGTCAGTGCGCCGAGTTTATTTCAATCAAATGAAAAATTATACAAAACCCTGGTTATTGGATATTATCCCGACGAATTGCTAGCCCAAGTTTCTGAGTATAAGTCCGATTTTATTTTTGCGACTGATAGCTATGCGTTATCAGCACAATTAAGTTATCACGCAAAGAAGCACGTCATGGTGTTTGGAGATGGTTCCTATCATGCCCGACAAGATGACGTGGTGACAGATTTTAGATTATTAAAAAATAAAAATATATTAATTATAAGTGAAGTGCCAAAATTAGCAGATTACACCGCTTTTTTTGAGTCTTACCAATTGCATACCATGAAAGTTCGTGGGACTGAGTTGTATTATGCGGTAGGAATGAATTTTCAATATGAAAAATACCGAGCCGCTATTTTAACTAATATTCGACAGCGTTATTATAAGATACCGAGTTACTTACCTCATAAAGCATGTTATATGGACGAACGTTATAAAACGCGCTTTAATTAAAGATATAACGTTAAGTTTTTTCTTCATCTAGCATTGTTCTAATTCGTTTTAATAATTTATTCGACGTATAGGGTTTGTATAACATATTTTTATCTAATGATTTATCCATCATTCCTTTGTGTCGTTCATCTGAAAACCCACTGACCATTTGTATTTTAATCTGTGGGTAGTCTTTGAGTATTTGAGCGGCTAATTGATAACCATCCATGTTTGGCATAATGACATCAGTAATGATTAAATCAATTGATTTACCAGTGTTATTTTTAACGATGGCCATGGCCTGTACGCCATCATTAGCGGTTAGAACGCGATAACCGTTAGCGGAAAATATATTGTATGCTAAGTCAACCATATCCGGTTCATCATCGACGACTAATAATGTTTCTGTACCCTTGAGATTGGCAAGTTCTAAATCTGTTGGCTCGATAGAAGTTATAGTTTGGTGACTGCGAGGTAAATACAGTACAAAACGACTACCCAGTTTTGGCTCGGAATATACCTTGATAGCTCCACCGCTGCGTTTAATAAAGGCATAGACTTGACTTAGCCCCAAACCAGAACCTTGGTTTTTATTCGTAGTGAAAAATGGATCAAATATTTTATCTTTAATTGCAGCTTCCATACCACATCCGGAATCGGTAACACAGAGTAATACAAAATCACCTGCTGTTAGATTTAGCGCCTTTACATCCATTTCATTAAGTTGTTCATTTCGGGTACTAATGGTTAAGTTGCCTGATGAGTCCATTGCATGCAGTGCATTAAGGCTTAAGTTTAATAGTGCATCCTCCAAATCACTGCTTTCAAGTTCAACCGGCCATAATTCATTAGTAAGCTCATAGTTTAGCTTAATGCGTGCTGTTAACGTTTTAGTTAATAAATGATATTGCTCTTGTAAAACAGTATTGATATTGATTACTGAAAAAATCGGTGGTTTATTATAATTGGACACCGATTGTAGTTTCTTTGCTAATTTCGAGCCACGCGTTGCGGCATTTTGTAAACTCTGTGAAATTTTAGTTAACATTTTTGGATCATCTAAAAAATGATTAATTTGTTCAGAATAGCCTAATACAATACCCAAAATATTATTATAATCGTGTGCAATTCCTCCGGTGAGTTTTCCAAGCGCTTCCATTTTTTGGCTACGTTGTAGCTGCTCTTGTTGCTGGCGTCGCTCCGTTACATCAGTGGATATTCCACAGATAGCATAGATTTCATTATTTTCATTAAGTAACGGAAATTTTATTGAAACGTAAGTATGCAAACCATCATCTAGCGGTGCTTGCTCTTCAGATTCAATTGCATGACCCGCCGTTATTACTGCTTTATCATTAAATTGAAACGCATCGGCGATGGTTTTATCGAACAGTTCATAATCTGTTTTTCCCATAGCATCGTCATTTGAAATATGGAATAAATTTTCATATTGAGAGTTAATAAAGGTATAGCGTCCTTGCGTATCTTTGACGTAGATCACAGCAGGAGAGTGATTCATAATGGCTTGCAAGTCACGCTTACTTTTATTCGCTAATTCACGTAGACGGTATTGCTCGGTTATATCATTAAAAACCAATACCATTCCTAAAATAGTATGATTTTCACGTATGGGTGCGGCTGAATCTGAAATATGATATTCAATACCGTTTTTTGATACTAAAGTAGTGTGGTTACTTAAATGTATTGTTTTACCGGTACTAATAACTTTATCAACCGGATTGGTAATGGTTTCTCGAGTTACTGAATTAATAATGTTAAATATATCTTTTAAGGGTTTACCCATAGCATCGTTTAATCTCCAACCTGTTAAAGATTGTGCTGCTGGATTCATTCGCCTAACATTTCCTTTTGAATCAGTAGTGATGACGGCATCACCGATACTATTGAGCGTTATTTCAAGATTATTTTCATTTTCTTTGAGTGCTCGTTCAGATTCTATTCGTTGTGTAATATCAAGGAAGGTAACTACAGCACCAACACAGACGTTATTTTTAAAAATAGGGTATGACCAATATTCAGCTTCAAAGTAACTCCCATCTTTACGCCATAAGACTTCATCATCAATGTGTGTTTTTATTTTTTCTTTAAAGGCTTTAAATATATGGCAGTTATCAACGGGGTAGTTGCTACCGTCTGGATATTTATAATGAATCAATTGGTGCATATTTTCACCCAATAATTCAGAGTCGGCGTTATAGCCGAGCATTGAAAGACAAGCCTTATTAGCAAATGTACATTCGCCATTAGTATCAATGCCATAGATTGCTTCAGCGGTTGAATCTAGCAATAATTTGACAAGTGCCTGACTAATGTCTAAATCGAGAATTGAGTTTTTTAAACGGTCTTGTAATGACGTTAGGCTATTTCCAAGTTGATCAAGTTCATCAGGTTGTTCTGTATTTTTTTTTCGTTTTAACTCTAATTGATTGTCCAATGAGTTTAAGTCAATAATCTCAGCAAACCTACCTAATGTTATTAAATGTTTAGCAACTAACTGATAAAATAAATACAACATAAATCCTGCAATGAAAAATGTTTTAATGCCATTACTAATGATAATGACAATCGCCTGATCGATGATGTGTTGATAAGTTCTGGTTAAAGTTGCGGTAACATGCATTTTTCCTATTAGTAATAATTTTTTACGAAAAGTATGCTTTAGAGGAAATGTTGATTTAATCGTATCAGCATCCGTTAGTAATCCTTGTTGGGCGATTAATTCTGTGCCCTCATATACTTCGATATATTCAATATCGGGTAGTCGAAGAATACCTTGTAAGGTTAGTGTTAACTCTTGTTGGTTTGTCACCCAGACACGAGCAGCGATGTTATCGCCGTAACTATCGCGTATTTCATTTAATCGTGCGTGAATTAGACTCACGTCAGTTTTATAAATTTGAAAAAGTTGAAATGCAGAAGTGAATATTGTTATTAAAGTACTTGCCAATACAATGTACAGCACCATTTTTTTAGCAAGTGGGCCTGTACGTTCTAATAACTTGAATTTATTAAATGTTGTTGAGAGACTCATTAATATTACTACTTAATATTTTCTAGATTATCTAAATGGCACTAGATGTTTAGTGACCAACTTTTGATAACTGCCATTGTTTTTCATGGCCGTAAGCACGGCAGTTAGTTTAGGAACTAATAATTTATGCTTATTATGCAAATACATGAACATTTTTTTAGTTGCAAGTGTTGGTTGTAGCAAAATAGTATTTTTTATTTGTAGTTTATCGATCATGTAAGCGCCTCCCCATTGAGTGTGAAGTACAATATCGATGCGTTCTTTTTTTAACAGTATAAATAACTCGCGTGTATTATTGGTGTTAGTTATATAAGCAGTTTTAGGTACCAGTTTTTCATAAATTTTCCAGCCGGTTATAAAGGCGACTTCTTTTTTTTGTAGAGCACTCCAGCCTGACTTTATGTCTATTGGTTTTTTAGCAAATGCAACAAACTCCATTGTCATCATGTTGTCAGAAACAGGAATTAAATTGGGGTAGACTTTATCAATACCTGCCACGCGGATGATTTCTCCATCGATTAAGCCACTATTGGCACTTTTTAATGCCCGTTCAGGTGGCAGGACTTCGATGATCAGTTTATAGCCAATTTTATTAAACATCTTTTTGGCTAGCTCATCAAGAAAGCCATCACGGGATTCGGTTGTAAATGGAGCGTCAGCTGCTGAGTTAAGAATTATTATTGGTCTGGAATTATCGCTAAGTGGTTGCTTGGTTTGAGAAGCCTGTGAATTTTCAATAATTAGACTATGGAATAGTAACAATATAATAACTATATGGTTTTTTTTCATCATTATTTCCGTCTCACTCATCCAATACTTTATATAGGATTTTTTGGACAAATAAATTAACTATACAACGGGTAAATTATTGAGATGTATTATAGTAATATAGTACGTTTTGGAATTAGATATTGCTTATTAACCTTGATATATAGTTTTTGTGATAATTAATTGTTTGATAAGACTATTAAAATAGCATTTTAAATAGGGTTTGAATTTAAATAAAAAAATAAAACTATAAAAGTGAACTAAAATGGTATTTATTAGTTGTTGTCTAAGGGTAACTGCATGAGAGTATTTCATCATATAAGAGCAAAGAGTTTAGTGTTCATTTTTTTATTGGTTCAAATACCATCGGTTGGTGCGGTTAACTGGCTGATGTTGCAAGGCACCGAACCTGCAAGAGTTACCCATCGTCCTTTTGTTTTTGTGCAATACAGTTACACCAAGGATTTGGGACGTGATATTAGTGTTGGACCCAATGCGGGTAAGCGTGCCAGTGCGAGTACAATAGCGCCTTGGTTTGACGATGATTCCAGGTTTCACTTTAGACGAGCACGAATCGGTATAAGAGGAAACTTTACAGGTGTAATGCACAATAAATTTACACAAAAAATGAATTATTTTTTTCTCACCGAGTTAGCTCCTAATTTATTAAGGTATGATTTCTTAGGCGAAAGTCAGCGTGCTGTTGCATTGGATCATTTTAGTTTAACCGCTAATCACATTCCCGGTGCCAGGTTACGGTTTGGTTTATTTAAAACACCGGGCTTAGAAGAAATTTATCAAGGTATTGTCGCTCAAGATTACATTGAATTTACTGATTTTGCAGCTCGCGAAGTTTTAGAACGATTTGCAACGGGAAATAACCGAACAAGCCCTAGTGGTGGCACTAATGGTAATACCGGGACGGCAGCCAAACAAAGTTCTGGTTTTAATGGCGCACGTGATTGGGGTGTGCAAGTTTTTGATAGCTTTAAACATTCCGGTTGGGACTACACCTATTCATTTATGTTAGGACGTGGTCGCGGTATTGATGAGTCAAAGGGGGCTAATAAACCCTTAGAACAATATTATTATTTTTCTGCGGAACAGGATCTTGCTGGAGGCAAGGGGCCTTGGAAACACGGCGTTAAATATTATGCGTGGTTACAAAATGGCGTGAGAATATTTGAGTCTGATCCATTAAAAACAGAATATGGCCGAAAACGTTATGGTATTGGTCTTCGTGCTCAGGGTGGATTGTTTGGACTTAAAGCAAAGCAAAGACTGGATTTGGCTTTGATGTTTGCTGATGGAATGGTATTTGTTGCACCCGCTGGATCAGTTAAGGGTGGGAACTTAATGTATGCGGCACAGCAAGGTAACGGTTCTCGTGCGATTAGTCTGGATTACGGACATTTTGTTACTAAACATTGGGAAGTTATGATTCGATTAGAAAAACATCAATTACTCTATAAAACCGATGGTGTTGTCTGGACAAAAGGAGATGCGCGTACAATTGATGCTGTTACCTATGGTATTCAATATTCCCATACACCAAAACAAAAATTGGCATTTAATTATATTAATCGAACGGTAACGGCACCCTATGAGTTTAATGCGGTAGTACAAAATGTTGTTGCTAGTGTTGGTGATCGTTATATTGTGCAATACACTTGGATTTATTGATACGAGTCGAAATTGTCTAATTATTGCCTTCTTCATTTTGTATGGTGTGTTTTATTTCATCGGTAAGAATTTCTTTTAATTCTGCATCTAGATCAACGATTAATTGTATTAAACGATTATGAACTCTCGCTTGGACTCTTTTCTGTAGTGCATTCAGTTTATCCGTGTTGAGATTAAGCGTCTCTAGTCCAACAATGTCAGAAAAATCACTTTTAGTATTGGCTTTATTTGATATTGCTTTAATAGTGTTGTCTGTAAGGCTAGTTAAAATGTCATTGGTATAATTTGCACTATCGATTGCTGGAGTCAATATTGCTTCACTTATGTCATTTTTCTTCGTTTCTTCAGTTTGTGATAGTGTCGTTGTGGTTGCTTCTAAAACTTTTGCTTTAGAGCTTGCTAAATGTTCTGCATTTTCTTTTGCAATTGCTAATTGTTTTGCATTTTCAATGTCATCCCTATTTTTATCGGATGACTCTATTTTTAGAGTAGTTTCCTTAATGACAACTTGATCCACACTCTTGGTATTTTGAATTTTATCAAGGCTATCAATTTGAATATCAATATGAGAGTCTTCCACAAGCGAGATACTGGATTTAATTCTGGGTAAATTCAATGAGGGTTGGTCAGGTGACATTTGTATTTCTGATGTGTCCTCAATTGTTTCTTCTGAGGTATCAGCTTCTGGTATATTATTTTGAGAAGTCAGGACTATGGGGGGCTTAATGTCAGTCGTGGTATTTTCAGGTGTAACCTCAGATTTGTTATTGGCATTCTTTTTGGTGTTGGCGTTCAAGTCAAAAGTAAGGATATCTGCCTTGGTATTTGTATCTGATTTTTTGATATCGTTATAGCTGGATTTTAATTCTTCATGTTCAATACCATTAACTATTTCATCAAGCTCGGCTTCGAAATCTTTTAAATTTGAATCAAGATTTATTTCAACGGAACTTTCCATATTGAAAAGTGATGAGTTTTGATCTTCAGGAATCACTATTTCTTCTAACATTGGTACGATTAAATCATGATCGTAGAGATCGTTTAATTCTGCATTATCAGCATCAGGCGACAATGACATATCGAACTCACTAGAAGATTTTGGCGTTACATTAGGATTTATATAGGGTTTGCTATTTGAAGTATTTAAATTGTTGTTAAATATATTATTTTCTGGCAATGCATCGAGAATAATTTCTTCAAAATTGGTATTCATAAAATTGCTATCGAGCTCTAGTTCAGTCGATATTGTATTTATATCTGGTTTTTGTAACGAGCTTGAGCTGGTGTAGGCCGCCGAGTCTAACTTTTCGGCATCTCTTTTCTTCAGTCGAGTTTCCATTGTATCGCTACCAATGCTATCGGCACGAGCAATATTCTCACGGGCTTCATTAATCTTTGAATCACCTTGTTTTAATAAAGACTTAATAGACTCTAATGATTTTATAAGTGATTTTTGTGGATCAATGCCATCAAAATTTGTCTTATTGTTGGAATCCCATTTACTCATCTCGACTAGCCTCTTATTGTGTGAGATTCTATTTTATAACCACGATCTTGATAATATTTATACCGTGCTCTACCATCATCGGTACTGCTATCATCTTGTTTATTGACTATTTCAACCACGCGATTGTAGTGACTAAATGAATTAGGTACAGTCGGATTAAAATTAATTAATACATCATTGTTATCGTTTTCTTGATTTTCTATTTGTTCAGAAGCAATGACAACAGAGCAGCTTTTTGCAATAGCTGAATCCGATCGAGCATGAGGAACAAAACTCTCTGGTTTGAATGACCAGAGCAAATCATCTAATAATTTTGCATGTTGAGCGTTGGAAGACTGAACAAATATAGCGTGTCCTTGCAATTGAACCTTCTCAATTAGCCTGCATGCGAAGTGTTCACGTGCCTGATGAGTATTATTATCTAAAATGTAAAAATCAATACGCGTCATAATACGCTAAAGTGCCACGAAATAGCTAATAGTACTTAACATATTGTATATAAACACCTGTCCCAACCAAAGTTACGTCTATAACAGTATCATACATTAGATATGTTGCGTAGGAGTTTCAGTATATCATCTATATTCTACAAAACCCCATTAAGTTATTGAAATTTATAACTTAATGGAGTGATAAATTAATTTATCAGGCATTCTGTGAAAAAAAAGTGACTTTATTATCAAATACTTAGAGTTGGTCTAATAAATACTGGGTTAGTAATGGCACCGGGCGACCGGTAGCGCCTTTATTTTTACCACTAGTCCAGGCAACACCGGCTATATCGAGATGTGCCCAGTGGTATTTTTTGGTAAAACGCGATAAAAAGCAGGCTGCTGTAATGGTGCCAGCCTCTTTTCCACCAATATTCGCGATATCGGCAAAGTTACTCTTCAGTTGGTCTTGGTATTCATCCCATAACGGTAATTCCCAGGCGCGATCACCACTGTATTGACCCGCTGCGAGTAACTCATTAACGAGAGGTGAGTGATTACCAATCAAACCAGCCGCTTGACTACCGAGAGCTACCACACAAGCTCCAGTTAGCGTTGCAACATCGATTACCACGTGAGGATCAAATTTTTCGCTGTAGGTTAAGGCATCACACAAGATTAAACGACCTTCAGCATCGGTATTGAGCACTTCAATCGTCATTCCGGACATACTGGTGACAACATCACCGGGCTTATTTGCGTCTCCATCGGGCATATTTTCACAACTGGGTATAACTGCAACAACATTAATATCCGGTTGTAGTTCACCAATTGCAGCCATGGTTCCGATGACACTGGCGGCACCACACATATCAAATTTCATCTCGTCCATTGCAGGAGATGGTTTTATTGATATGCCGCCAGAATCAAATGTAATACCTTTACCGACAAAGACATACGGCTTTGAATTATTGCCGGGATAGGAGTATTCAATGGTGATCAACTTCGGTGCTTGACGACTGCCGCGGGAAACCGATAAAAAAGAACCCATGCCAAGCTTTTCAATTTCATCCTGTTCTAGCACCGTTACGGTCATGTTTTGGTATAACGTCGACATTTTCATGGATTGCTTGGCTAAGTAGGTCGGCGTACATATATTGCCCGGTAAGTTGCCTAATTCACGTGCTAAGCGACTTCCTTCGGCTATGGCATTGCCTTCGCGTACTGCGCGTTCACCACGGTTAAGTTCACGTCGATTCGGAACATTCAATATGAGTTTGCGTATTGGGCGACGTTCGGTGTCTATTTGGCTTTTTAATTTATCGAAGCTATAGAGGGTGTGGTGAACGCATTCAACTGCTTGTCGAACTTTCCAATGGGTATCTTTGCCTTTGATATTTAAATCCGTTAAATAACTGACGGCATCCATTGCGCCAGTCTCATTTAGCGTATTAACCGATGCAATGATGATTTGGCGGTATTGGGTATAGCCAATATTGCGCTCTTTACCACAACCAACCAACAAAATGCGATCGCAGAGTACGTTTTCGATATTGTGTAATAGTAAAACCTGGCCCAATTTGCCTTCCAAATCACCTCGGCGCAAAATGCTGGAAATATAACCATTTGTGGCTTCGTCCATTTGTTCAGCAGCGGGAGATAATTTTCTACGTTCAAAAATGCCAACAACAACACAAGCAGATCGTTGTTTTTCTGGGTTACCGCTTTTTACACTTATTTCCATTGGTGGTCCTTAAAAAATTAAATTATTGTTAATACCCAAATTAATATACTAAAATCAATAAGTTATTTGTATATAATAGGGGTTATCGGCAAATTAGTACAATCTGCATCGATATCGGTGGATTATAGAATATTTTGAAAAAAACTGTCGTACTCTAGTGCGTGAAAAATATCTTCTATTTATCAAAATGAAGTAAAATATCGCATCGTTTCTTGCGAGATATAAATAGGTTTACCGTTAACATCATATATAATCAGCAATTATTAATAGGCTAAGTGGAATACAATCATTGATCATTGATCGATACATCATGAAAGAAATAGTGTTGACCTTTATCGGGGTCACCTTTATTTTATTGCTGATTTTTCTTAGTGCATTGCTACTTCGCTTATTTGATGATGCAGCGCGCGGCTTATTTCATGTTAATACCATTGTGTTGCTAATGGGCTTTAAAAGTATTGGTAATTTAGTGTTTATTTTACCGCTTGCTATGTATCTTTCGATAATATTGGCACTGAGTCGTCTGTATAAAGATAATGAGATGGCAGCATTAGCAGCAAGTGGCATTGGTGAGATAAAAGTTTTACGTTCTGTTATGGTATTATCGGTTATATTTGCCGCATTTGTTGGTTTTTTGACCTTGATCATCGCGCCATGGGCCCAACATCATACCGATGTTATTGTGGCAAGCTCCAAAGTAACATCCGAAATTAAAGGTATTAACCCAGGTCGTTTTCGTGATTTATCGGCGGGCAGAGGCACATTGTATGTACAACATGTTAACGCGGATAAATCGAGTCTAAAAAATATTTTTGTACAGTCCAATAATGAAGAAGGCAATATTATTGTTACGGCAGAGTCAGGTTATAAGTTTATTGACGAAGAAACCGGGGATGATTTTATCGAACTGGCTAATGGCTTTCGATACCAAGGCAATCCGGGTGATAAAGATTATTCTATTATTCATTTTGAAAAACACGGAATTCGTATTAGAAAAAAACCGCCTAAAAATATTTACTATCATAAACTAGCGACAAAAACTTCCACGTTACTGGCTTCCTCTGCGCTAAAAGATAAAATAGAACTGCATTCTCGAATTTCATTTATGTTTTTGTGTTTAGTTCTATCGATATTAGCGGTGCCATTGAGTCGAACGTCACCACGACAAGGGCAATATGCAAAATTAACAATTGCGATATTGATTTATATATCTTATGCAAACTTATTAAATATAAACCGAGTGTGGTTAGAAAAAGGCAGCATTCCGATTGAAGCAAGTTATTGGTGGTTGCACCTGGTTATGTTCAGTATTGCCATGATATTTATATTGAAGCAATCTGGAATTCGCTACATTTTTCGTAAGAGAATGAAAATTTAAATGATAATTTTAGATCAATATATCAGACGGGTAGTTGTTGGTAATATAGCAATTGTAATCTTGGTGTTAACGTCATTATTTGCAGTCATTAGCTTTAGTGGTGAATTTAGTAAAATTGGTCAAGGTAACTATACCATTTGGTTGGCAATTCAATACACATTATTAACATTGCCTACCCAGGCTTACGAATTTATACCCGTTGCATCATTACTGGGCGTTATGATCGGAATGGGCGGCTTAGCCAACCGCAGTGAGTTAATTGTTATCCGTGCATCAGGTATTACCTTAAATCGAATAACAATTTCAGTACTCAAAGCAGCCTTCATCGTTATTATTATCGGTTTTATTATCGGCGAATTTATTGCCCCTAGCTCTAAACAATATGGACAACAACTATGGCTTAAAGCATTAAATAAAAATGCAAGTTTAAATACCCATTCTGGATTATGGATGCGTGATGGCGATAAATATGTTCATGTTCAAAGTGTCAGTAGTTCTGGAAAACTGTCGGGCATAGAGATCTTTACTTTTGATGATGGTTATAATATGAAGCTTGCAACGTCTGCGGAATCGGCTACTTATAGTGTTGATGACGGTTGGTTATTAAATAATGTTAAAAAAAGTTTTATTGATAAAAATGGAATTAAAGTTGAGTTTTTAAAAGTATTACAACTCGATAATCTGCTACCACCCGATGTTATAAAAATCGTAAGTATTGAACCTGCTATGTTATCAGTATGGAAATTATACAGTTACATTCAATATTTAAAATCCAATGGTCTTGATAAATCACAATATGAACTTACACTTTGGAATAAAATAGTTATTCCGTTGTCAATTTTTGCTATGGTGATGTTAGCGATGCCATTTATTTTTGGTCTCGGTCGAGGCACCAGTACTGGCAAACGAATTGTAGTAGGATTCTTATTGGGCGTTGCGTTTTTTATTGGTAATCGATTAATTGGACAAGCGGGAATTGCAAATAATATTCATCCAATTTTTAGCGCCGTCATGCCATCGGTTCTTATTATTATCGTATCAACATGGCTCTTACATAAAAAACGTTAAATTTAGATTATTTTGAAGGTAATGCACTGCCTTTATAACCCCAGATATCAACATTGACACCAGACTCTACAAAGTGCTCGGCTCGTTTAGATAAATAGCGTTGAAAGCTAGGTTGTTTTAGATAGCTTTCACTAAGCACATAGTGGAAAATCCCCTGAGTGTGAAAAGTCTTAAAAAAAGCTTCAGAACGTATAATTTCTTTTCCTTGTGGATTAAATACAATTATTGTTGGTGCGTATTTCACATCGTATTTTTTTGCAAGGTTACGAGCCGTCGTTTTGACGCCATTTAAATCCGTGATAGGAGTTTCGGCCCACATGTCGAGTTGTATCACTGAGAATTGTGAAATAATATTTTGAGTTGATTTTTCAGATAATACTTTTTCATGCAGTAGCAAACAATTAGGACAATCTTTTTGTTCAAATAATAGTGCGAAAGGTTTTTTGGACGGATTATTGACTAGTTTTGTTAAGTTGTAAGGTTGTTTATTAAAGTAGGGCTCACGTATAATTTTACCGGTATTTTTTCGATTAGGTTTATGTTTAGCAACATAATCTCGATATGAAATTGTTGTTTCGTGTTTATCTGCAACCCAGTCTACTGCAATTTTAAACCGGTCTGGTGGTAAGTAACCATTTAAACGTAGTACTATTTTACCTTGTTCATTAAAAAAAAGAATTGTTGGTGTAAATTGCACTTTAAGTGCACTAGCAAAACTTTTTTCAGTAAAGGTCTGACTTCCAATATTAACTATTTCTCGATCACCCCACATATTCATGGAAACCACATCAAAACTTTTTCGTACTTTTTGTTCTATGTCTTTTTGAGCTAAATTTCGTTCGACTAAGGCATTACAATAGGGACACCCAGGTTGATGAAAAATGAGCATTAAGCGTTTATTATTTTTTGTGGCTTCAGATACATCTTCATTAAGATCTAAAAATCCTTCTTTAAACCACGAAGGATATTCGGTTGGTTTAGCGCCGTCATAATTCGCTTTTTCTTCAGCCAATAGCGGATTGGTAAAACTTAAGACACAAAGTGTTATTATCAGGCTATTAATATTGTTTAACGATTTAATCACACTAGAACCCTCTAAAACGTTGCAAGTATAAGATTTATGATGAACTAATTTTATAATAGTTCAAATTTAGATACTTAATTAATGTTAATAATGGTTGATTCGGTAAATTTGTCTCGCCACAGAAAATATTGGTTGTCAATAATCAGCCAGATAAGACCAACCAGTAATAAAACACCTTTGGGTAAAAGAAATAACCAACTCATGGGTGGTCCGATATCTGGCGCTTCAGGCAATACTATTTTAACAATTCCGATCAAAATACAGAGCCATGGGGGTATTCCGGTAATAAAGCGTAATAGTGATTGCCATAAAGTGATGGAGGAACCATCAAAGCGCTGTAAACGGATTTTCCAGGCTCGCATTCCAAGTGTTTGACCACCGTGTGTCCAAAACCATGCAAAAAACACGAAACACACTAGAAACAAGTAGGTGGTAAATAGCGGGTTTCCTGCAGAAATTGATTCTCCACGCGTTACTGCGGTAGCCGCTCCTGTTGCAACGAATAACACCGCGATTAATAGCAGACCGTCATAGCTCATTGCTGCGAGCCGTCGAAATAGAAGAAAATTGTTTATTTTATCAGGTGGATTCATGGGTTACTGCTACTAATTTGAAAAAGGTAATAATAAAGAATTTTGAGTAAAGTTTCCATTGAGTATATTTAAATATTATATGTGGATAAAAAAATTAAAGCGGGATTTACTGCATTCTTGTTGGCTTTTTTGGCTATAGTTATGAATGATTAGCGCCAGATGAAAATAATAAATGGAATGAATGTATGTCAGTGTACCAAACTTTAGCAAGATTACCCGGTGTTTTTGCAGCTGGTGAATATTCATACCGAGGTGATCGGTATTCATATGAAGGCAAAATGACCAATGATATGGCCAAAATGGCTTCAATTATGTGTCGTTCAACTTCTTTAGCGGTTCATATGCAAGTCAACATGATGAAAGTGCTTGGTACCGATTGTGGTTGTTCGCCTTCTCGAGGTTGGGTGGTTAATGGTACGGATTTTACAGTTTGCGTCATTGGCAATAACTTTTGTTTTTTGAATAATAAGGATTCGTCATTAAATCAGGTAATGTCAATGCTGCTGGATGCTGTTGATAATACTAATGACATTAAAATTTAACCTATATGATTTCGGTAGTTACTAATTTTCGGAGAAAATGATGGTAGAACTAGCAACGTTAATGACACTAAGCGGCGCAATTGGTGCGTTTAAAATGAGCGATAGCGGTGAATTGCTGGAACATGAGGTAAGCACTGACGGTGAGTTAAATGAGACCATACTCGATTTATTATGCCACGTTTGTGTTGCAAACATGGCAATTGCGACGATGCAGGCACGAGGCTGGGAAAAAATGACGGGTATGGAAGGATTTTATCCGATAAATGGTTTTTCATTAGTCGGTTTTGATTGGACTGTAATAGTCAACGGTGAGTTTGGTGTTGTAATATCCAATAAGGACACGGATTTTGAAGCTGCCTATTCACTGTTAAATAGCTAGGGAAAGTATAATGATAAGAAAATTACTTGCTATCGATGGTGTTATGGCCATTTGTTCATTTCATGATGATGGTGCATTTGTTGAAGGCCATGGCTTGATGGATGAAGCTCAAATGGTAGGATTAACAAGTTTTGCCCATGATTATAAAAGAATTATTCAGGGCAATGCCGATCAATTATCGATGTTTACTCAAATGTCAGGTTGGACACCGCCGGGGGCATGGATTGTTCGAGGGCCAGTGACATCGATTTGCAGTGTTGGCAATGTTGTATGTGTTATTAATAATGATGAAACTTCGTTAAATGAATTGATGTCAGAGTTAACTGATGCTGCACATCGTTAAAATAGTAATATTCTTTTCCAAATAAGCCATTCACTTGATAACAAAAAACTATTTTACAGTTTAGTCTCATTTACTCGAACGGAATAATTGTTCTGTTTTGGACTTTGTCCAGATTAAGTTAAACTTTATTGCTTTGAATAGTGTAAAATATCGCCAGTTTAAAACTCCTTTTTATTAATTTACTCGTTCCAGTTATAATACGCTGATTTATTTTATTATTTTTTCTGATCTGTATTGCGAATAGAACTGTACTGGCTATGCTTACGGGAATAATTTGAAAAGATGTTGGTATCACAACAGGTAGCTATCGAATGATTTTTAAGAAACATGCTCCATACTTTTTTTTATTTTTAATGACGTTAGTTGTTTCCTCATGTGATTCGTCTCCATCGGAGGCTTCTATAAAAATTCAGCACGATATCGTTGAACTGAACAAATCGACGCTGACTATTTCGAGTTCAGATTTACGTTTTAGGCGTTACCGGTTAATGGCTAAAAAAGGCAATTCTGAGGCAATGGTTGAATTAGCAAACTCCTATTTATATGAAGAAAATATTCGCCCCTTCAATGAGAAGAAAGCGATGGAATGGCTGTCAAAGTCGGCTTCAATAGGCAATCCTAATGCATCATCCGAGCTAGCTGAAATTTATTCTGAAGGTTTATATGATGGTGAAGGTAATGTTCGCATTAAAAGCGATAAAGAAACTAGCTTGATGTGGTCGTATATTGCGAATGAGCAAAGTAAAAACCTGTCTAAAAAAGATATTGTTTTAGTTAGTATTGAGACTAAAAAAACGGATGAATTCCAAAAAATGGCAAAACGAGCAAAGCAGCGCGCTGAGCAATGGTTAACTGCAAATAATACCTAATGGTCTAAATCACTACTGATATAAGTTTCAACGGATAAATATTCTAGATAAAGTCAATAACCAAAATTGTAAAAATTAGTCATTTTATTATGGCTAGTCCGCCATGCTTCCAGTATTATTCCTATTTAATCTAGCTCGGTGGAATCAGCGATATGTTAAGCCTGCGTGGTAATAATGCCCTCTCTAATTTTCGAAGTCATAACCTCCTAAAAAAATTACAACAAATATCACCTGAAATAGTTGGTGTTCAAGCTTATTATGTACATTTTATTAGTATTAATAATGAGTTAACGGCGAGTGAGTTAACTCAACTATTATCACTGCTGGATTCAACTACAGATTTAGACCTCACTGAGCTTGAAAATACTGCAGTTTTCGACGTTATTGTTGTTCCGCGTCCCGGCACTATTTCACCGTGGTCCAGTAAGGCAACGGATATTGCACATAATTGTGGTTTTGAAGCCATCAACCGTATAGAACGCGGTGTTATTTATTGCATTGAAGGATATCAAGAATCAAACAATAACCAATCCAGTTTAGCCGATATAAAATCATGCTTGCATGACCGCATGACTGAAAGCATATTATTGAATATTAATAATGCTAACGATCTTTTTAAAGAATCAAATCCTTCTGAATTACGAAGTGTGGATATATTATCGGGGCAACATGCAGCACTTCGTGAGGCTAACCTCACTTTAGGCTTGGCTTTAGCCGATGATGAAATTGATTATTTAGTTGAAAACTTTACAAAATTAAAACGTAACCCCACTGATATTGAATTGATGATGTTTGCTCAAGCAAACTCAGAACATTGTCGTCATAAAATATTTAATGCCGATTGGATTATTGATGGCAAAAAACAAGATATTTCATTATTTAATATGATTCGAAATACATACAAGGTTAGTTCGAAAAATATTTTATCAGCCTATCATGATAATTCGGCAGTAATGAGCGGACACGTTGCCGATCGATTTGTGCCTTCAAGTCATTCAAAAATGTACCATTACCAACAAGAACCCGTTCATATTTTGATGAAAGTCGAAACTCATAATCATCCGACAGCAATATCACCTTTTGCCGGTGCGGCAACAGGCTCGGGTGGTGAGATTCGAGATGAGGGGGCCACTGGACGAGGATCAAAACCAAAAGCTGGGCTCTGTGGTTTTTCTGTTTCTAATTTAAATATACCAGGAGCGGTTCAGGCCTGGGAAACTGACTATGGTAAGCCATCGAGAATAGCATCAGCGCTTGATATTATGCTCGAAGGTCCCATCGGAGCGGCTGCATTTAATAATGAGTTTGGTCGTCCAAATATTTGCGGCTATTTTAGAACCTATGAAGAACAGGTTCCGGGCGTTAATGGTAATGAAGTTCGGGGTTATCATAAACCCATTATGTTAGCCGGTGGACTTGGCAATATTCGTGAACCGGATATTAACAAGAATCAAATTCCTGCAGGGGCTAAATTATTGGTGATTGGTGGCCCGGCAATGCTAATTGGTTTGGGCGGTGGTGCGGCATCGAGCATGCAAACCGGTCAAAGCCATGAAGATTTAGACTTTGCCTCGGTTCAACGCGGCAATCCAGAAATGGAACGTCGGGCACAAGAAGTTATTGATCGTTGTGTTCAGATGAATGACAGTAACCCCATTATTAGTATCCACGATGTTGGTGCGGGTGGTTTATCAAATGCCATGCCTGAATTAGTGAATGATTGTGATCGTGGCGCAATTTTTAATTTACGCGCGATACCAAACGATGAGCCTGGAATGTCACCATTGGATATCTGGTGCAATGAATCACAAGAACGTTATGTATTAGCTATCTCAAATGAAAATTTAAGCACGTTTACCACTATCTGTGAACGCGAACGTTGTCCATATGCCATTATTGGTGACGCGACAAATGAAAAACAATTAGTATTAAACGATAGCCATTTTGAGAATACGCCCATTGATATTCCGATGGAGGTATTGTTAGGCAAGCCACCAAAAATGTTGCGCGATGTTCAAAGTGTCAATATCGAGCAACAAGAATTCAACCATCATGACATTAATATTAAAGAAGCTGTGTATCGGGTATTAAAATTACCAACGGTGGCTGATAAATCATTTTTAATTACCATCGGTGATCGTTCTGTAACAGGGATGGTGACACGTGATCAAATGGTTGGTCCATGGCAAGTGCCTGTTGCGGATGTTGCAGTAACCAGTAGTGGTTATCGTGGTTACACCGGCGAAGCGATGGCCGTTGGAGAACGTACACCAGTAGCATTAATCTCGCACACAGGTTCCGCAAGGTTAGCGGTGGCCGAAGCCATCACCAATATTGCAGCATCAAATATAGAATCAATTAGTGATATTGTGTTATCAGCAAATTGGATGTCACCCGCAGGTCATCCCGGTGAAGACAGTGGCTTATTTGATGCCGTAAAAGCAGTTGGCATGGAATTATGCCCTGACTTAAAAATTACAATACCCGTTGGCAAAGATTCAATGTCAATGAAAACCGTTTGGCAGGAAAACAACGAATCTAAAAGTGTCACGTCACCAATGTCTTTAATCATTACGGCATTTTCTCGTGTAAGCGATGTGCGTAAAACATTAACGCCACAGTTAAAAACGGACAAAGGTGAATCAAGTTTAATTTTAATTGATTTAGGCAATGGCCAAAATAGACTGGGGGCTTCTTGTTTGGCTCAAGTGTATAAAAAAATAGGCGATAAACCGGCGGATTTAGATTCGCCTAAATTATTGAAATCTTTTTTTGATGTAATTCAAGGTTTGAATAATAAAAAATTATTAATGGCGTATCATGACCGCTCTGATGGTGGTTTATTAGCGACACTCACTGAAATGGCTTTTGCAGGTCATGTTGGTATCAATGTTGATTTAAGCCCGCTATCTGACGATGTTATTGCGGTATTATTTAATGAAGAACTGGGTGCCGTGATACAGGTTTTAAATTCTGATTGTACTGAGGTGGAAAGGGTATTAAATAATTCAGGAATATCGAATAGTGTTATAGGTCATTTAAACGAATCATTTGATGTTACTATTCGAACAAATTCTAAAATAATACTACAAGAGTCCTTAGTCGACTTACGACAAGCATGGTCTGAAACAAGCTTTCAAATGCAATCCATTCGAGATAATGCCGACTGCGCTCAACAAGAAAACGATTTATTAAATGATAAAACTAACCCGGGTTTACATGTTAATTTAAGTTTTGATCATAATGTTGATATTTCAGCACCTTACATAAATCTTGATGCACGACCCAGGGTAGCCATATTAAGAGAGCAGGGTGTTAATGGTCATATTGAAATGGCATCGGCATTTGATCGGGTTGGTTTTGACAGTATTGATGTCCACATGAGTGATGTGATGTCGGGAGTTGTCAATTTCAATGACTTTACTGGTCTGGTTGCGTGCGGTGGTTTTTCATATGGTGATGTGCTTGGCGCCGGTGGTGGCTGGGCGAAATCTATTGTGTTCCATGAACAGTTAAAAGAACAATTTCAAACATTTTTTCACCGTGACGATAGTTTTACATTGGGTGTCTGTAATGGTTGTCAAATGTTGTCCAATTTAAAGCAACTGATACCAGGAACAGAACACTGGCCAGAGTTCATTAAAAATACTTCTGAACAATTTGAAGCCCGATTTTCATTAGTAAAAGTTCGCGATTCAAACTCTATTTTTCTTAAAGATATGCAAGGTTCAGTTTTACCCATTACGGTTGCCCATGGTGAAGGGCATGCTCAATTTTCATCGCAAAACTCAATTGAACAGGTTTTGAGTGATAACAAGGCGTGTCTGCAATTTGTTGATTATAATGGCGTGCCAACGGAACACTATCCGTTAAATCCAAATGGCTCGGTCAATGGTATTACTGGTTTAACAACCACTGATGGTCGAGTCACTATTATGATGCCCCATCCAGAACGGGTATATCGAACGGTTCAAAATTCATGGCACCCCGATGAATGGTCCGAAGATGCGCCGTGGTTACGTATGTTCCAAAATGCTAGAGCGTGGGTAGATTAATATGGTTAAAAATGCAGCATTGGTAATTAAAGGGCTTACCAAGAATTACAAAAATTCAGTTCAGGCATTAAAAGGAATTAATCTTGAAGTCGCTCAAGGTGATTTTTTTGCATTGCTTGGACCTAATGGAGCAGGAAAATCAACTGCAATTGGTATACTCAGTTCTTTGGTTAATAAAACCAGTGGTTCAGTATCTATTTTTGGTTTTGATATCGATAAACAAAGAGAATCCGCAAAAAGTTGCATAGGTTTGGTACCACAGGAATTTAATTTTAACCAATTTGAAATTGTTGAAGAAATTGTAATCAACCAAGCAGGTTATTATGGTATTTCACGACAAGAAGCTGCAAAAAATACCGAGTACTATTTAAAAAAATTATCATTATGGGAAAAGCGACATTCGATGGCTCGAGAATTATCGGGCGGCATGAAACGACGCTTAATGATTGCTAGAGCATTAGTACATAACCCAAAGTTATTAATTCTAGATGAGCCAACCGCAGGGGTCGATTTAGAAATTCGTCGTTCAATGTGGAGTTTTCTTCAAGAAATGAATCAAAATGGTACCACCATCATCCTTACAACACATTATCTTGAAGAAGCAGAACAACTTTGCAAAAATATCGCCATCATTGATCAAGGTAAAATTATTGAAAATACCGCAATGAAAGAACTATTGGCTACATTAAATAGAGAAACATTTGTATTAAATATCAATAATCCACTCAATAGTGTCCCCAAGATTAAAAACTTTGATGTTCGACTGATAGATGACAGCACACTCGAAGTTGATGTTTCAAAAGAACAGACCATCAATGATCTTTTTTCTGAATTATCAAATCAAAATATCATGATTAGCAGTTTACGCAGTAAATCTAATCGCCTCGAAGAACTTTTTATTAATTTGGTAAAATCGTAATTATGCGCATCAAAGACCAATACATAGCATTTCAAACCATTGTTAAAAAAGAAATGTTACGTTTCTTAAGAATCTGGATACAAACCGTTTTGCCAGCCGGAATAACAATGGCATTGTATTTCATTATTTTTGGAAATTTAATAGGCAGCCAAATTGGGAATATTGGCGACTTTAGTTATATGGAGTACATTGTACCCGGAATAATATTAATGTCGGTTATTAATAACGCATATTCGAATGTAGTGTCTTCTTTTTTTAGTGCGAAATTTCAACGACACATAGAAGAAATGCAAGTTTCACCAATGCCAAATTATATTATTTTACTAGGATTTATCTTTGGCGGTGTTGCCAGAGGATTAATTGTGGGTGCAGTTGTTACTGTCGTGTCATTAATGTTCGTGGATCTAAAAATACACTCAATTCCTATTGCCATTACCGTGGTGTTTTTAACCGCAGTCTTATTTTCCATTGCGGGATTAATTAATGCAGTTTATGCTAAATCATTTGATGATATTTCCATCGTTCCAACCTTTGTATTAACACCACTAATTTATCTTGGTGGTGTTTTTTATTCAGTCAATATGTTATCTGATTTTTGGCAATCCGTTTCATTATTTAATCCCTTGCTCTACATGGTGAATGCTTTTCGCTATAGCTTTTTGGGGGTGTCCGATATAGAGCTAGGAACCGCATTTACAATAATCATTTTATTTGTTGTTAGCTTATATCTAGTTGCTTTATATTTATTAAATAAGGGCATTGGTACTAGAGAATAACACCAGTATTCCTTTATATTCTTTGAATTTATTCAGTTTTGCTAGAATCACTTTCCTGAATTAATACATAGGGGGCAACGACAACGCATAAAAAATTAGCGTTTTGTTGTTGCCATATTACTGCCTGCGTGTCCGTTGCCTCGGCGATATTTTTTTCAGATAGCGCTTTAGAAATATTGTCAGTGTTGTTTTGAGCAATATCGATGGCTATATCGATCAATTTAGTATTAGCTGCAATCACCCGCACGGCTCCCCGAGCAAAATGTTTTTCAAGTTCTTGCCAACACAGAACGCCACATTCAGATTCTAGGGTGGCTGTTAATTCTTTGATGTCCATCTATTGTAAACCTGCCTTATTACGTTTTGAATATTAATGAACCATTATAAACCTTATGACTTAAAATTGTATTAATCGTATTCATCGTTTTATTTTTATTACATCGGATCTTTTTTAAATTAGATTGATTTTAACCTGTTTTAATTTTTATGTGGAAATGAAATTAATTGGGTTTTAAGTTGTGCAATTAAACCAAATTCTATGCTGTTGAATTTATTGTTGTTTATCATTTGAAGTTAATGGTAGATGTGATTAAAAATTTTTCGGAACTAGTTTATTGCAGCGACAACAACTATAGTTTAGAGTGTGTCAATATCATACGCATATTTATTTGTGCTGAACAATCAAGAAGCAATGGAGTTAAAATGGCAAGCTTGGTATTTAAGAGCCTATTTAATCGGACAACTAACACAAAAGACCGTAGGACTCGATCAAGAGCATCGAGTAAAAAATCGGAAACAATTTTAATCGTTGATGATTCTCGCACTGTAGTTCACATGTTGAAATCTGCTTTAACTCAAGCCGGTTATAAAACCTTGGCCGCAGCAGACGGTGAACGCGGAATTCAATTAGCACGTTCCCACCGACCTGATTTAATTTTAATGGATGTCATCATGCCCGGAATCAATGGATTTCAGGCAACACGTTTATTACGTAAAGATGGCATAACGCGCGATATTCCTATTATTATTATCAGTGGTTCTGAGCAAGCAACAGAACAAGTTTGGGTTATGCGTTTGGGAGCCAATGGTTTTATTCCAAAACCAATTGAACGTGGTCAATTATTCATAAAAATTGAACAAGCATTAAAAGAACGTGAACTTGCACGACTCAATAGCCTTGCAGCTGAAGAACAGTTATTGTCAGATCCATTATACGACTAACGTTAGTTATTACTCGATAGTAATAAGTTTAATAAACCACCATCTCATTCAATTCTAGAGGTGAGACCATCGAGTAAACGTTGTGGTAATATTCGTTTCAAAAAGCCAAACAGGTAGGTTGGAAACGTAACATAATATCGAATATTTGGCCGAGAGCTTTCTAATGCATGAATGACTTTTTTTAGTACAGCTTCCGGCTCTAGTGTAAAAATGCTTGCTGTACCTTGTTTTTCTAGCCTAGCCAGCATTGTGTTGTACTTTATTTTGTGAGCACTGTTTTCAGGATTAACATTACGATTAAATGAAGCTAAGGCATTTTGTCGAAATTTACTTTTAATCGGTCCGGGCTCAATCAGGCTTATTTTAATATTACTGCCTTGCAGTTCTTGTCGCAAGGTATCTGTTAGTCCCTCAAGCGCATATTTACTCGCATTATATGCACCTCGATACGGTAAACTGACGAATCCCAAAATTGAACTGTTTTGAATTATGTGGCCATGACCCTGTTTACGCATAACGGGTAAAATAAGGTTGGTTAATTCATGCCAGCCAAATAAGTTTGTTTCAAATTGTTCGCGCAATACTTCTCGAGAAATATCTTCAACAGCACCAGCCTGACCGTAGGCACCATTATTAAATAATGCATCAAGCTTACCTTTTGTACAATTTAATGTTTCTTTGACAGCATTTTGGATGGATAAACTATCTCGAAGATCCAAGTGGAAAGCTTCAAAGCCATTAAGTTGTAATCGTGTTACATCCTCTTTCTTACGCGCGGTTGCAATTACACGATAACCTCGATCTTTTAGTCCATTAGCAACACAAAGGCCGATGCCACTTGAGCAACCCGTAATTAAAATTGATTTGTTCGTTTCAGTAGTCATGGTGTTTTAAATTATATATATTTTATATTGTCGACATCTGAGTTTCATTGCTGAAGCTTTGCTTTCTATTTTATATTAGTCTTACTTATATTATGAGTATAATGGCAAGTATACAGTGACTGAGATTAGTATAACTATTTTAAGGTTTTATAGGTGCAGGAGCGTGTGCTATTACTTGAAATTGTTAAAATACGATTAAAAATGAAGCGTATGTGCAGTTAATCGATATTTGGCCGGTATTTAGCTGGCATTTGGGTGATTGCAATATAAAGATCGAAATTGATTTTAGTAGAAAGGAATATACTGATTTTAAACTATAAATCAATAGATTATAATACGAGATTGTACTTGTTAAATATAGTCATTTACTGATTTTCGGTAGTGATTCGGAGTTATAAATTAATGCCCATTTATGAATATCAATGTGAGTCTTGTGGACACGAGATGGAAGCACTACAAAAAATGAGTGATGATCCGCTCGTCGATTGCCCTGAATGCAATGCTAGTAAATTAAAGAAATTAATCTCGGCTGCGGGTTTTCGCTTAAGTGGAAGTGGTTGGTATGAGACAGACTTTAAAAGTGGTAGCAAGAAAAACGTTACTGACTCTAAAAGTGCTTCAGCCAAAACATCAAGCTCTAGCAAGTCAGATAGTTCCAGTAAAACTAGCGCATCAAAATCTGCCGCAAAATAACACCCACCTAAACGGAATTTATTAAATTATGTTGTCATTTTTTCGCCGATCTATAATTGCAGGTCTGTTAGTGTGGGTGCCACTTGGTGTGACCGTATTTGTTATTAGCTTTCTTGTCGGTTTGATGGATAAGACTTTGATATTAATACCAAAACAATACCAACCTGATACTTTGTTGGGCTTTCATATTCCGGGTTTAGGTGTTCTTTTATCAATTTTAGTTGTATTTGTTACCGGGGTAATAATAGCCAATTTGTTTGGCAAACAAATAGTGTCTATTGCCGAAGCCATGTTATCGCGAATTCCATTGGTACGCTCAATCTATGCCGGTGTGAAACAGTTAATGGAAACAGTGTTTGTTTCTGGCGGACAATCGTTCCGCAAAGTACTGTTAATTGAATATCCACGTAAAGGCTTGTGGACTCTGGCATTTCAGACGGGTACCGACGTAGGTGAAGCGCAACAGAAAACCGGGCATGATGTAATCAATGTTTATGTACCAACCACACCCAATCCAACCTCTGGTTTTTTTCTCATGGTACCAAAAGTGGATGTCAAAGAACTTGATATGAGTGTTGATGATGGCTTAAAGATGTTGATATCGATGGGAGCTGTGGTTCCCGACAGTCATACGATTGTTGCTAAAAAGTAGTTAAAATAGCTTATTGAGGGCTAATTAGATGATATTTGACTCTATTTAGTTGATGTTCCAGGTTGCACTTCACTGCGTCAATCCGTAATATTCCGCCCTTAATTAAAGCAAAATTGTTATTAAATCAGAATTGAATACAGGACCAAATAAGTATGCGAAGTCATTATTGCGGCGAAATTACAGAAACTCAATTAGATCAAACTGTCACTATCTGTGGCTGGGTACATCGAAGACGTGATCATGGTGGCGTTATTTTTATCGATTTACGCGATCGTGAAGGTATTGTACAAGTTGTGTATGATCCTGATATTGAAGATATTTTTTCTCGTGCTGAAGACGTTCGTAATGAATTTGTACTGCAGGTTACTGGCTTGGTACGAGCACGGCCCGATGGCTCACAGAATTCCAATATGACCACTGGAATGATTGAGATTTTGGGTAAAGATCTCACTATTATAAATCGATCTGAAACACCACCATTTGTTCTGGATGATGACACTGTTTCTGAAGAACATCGTTTACGTTACCGTTATCTTGATTTACGTCGACCAGAGATGTTAGAGCATTTAAAATTACGTTCTAAAATTACACAAAATCTACGTCGGTATTTAGACGATGAAGGCTTCCTTGATATTGAAACGCCAATGTTGACCAAGGCAACACCGGAAGGTGCGCGTGATTATTTGGTTCCAAGTCGAACTCATGAAGGTGCATTTTTTGCGTTGCCGCAATCCCCTCAATTATTTAAACAGTTATTAATGATTGGTGGCATGGATAAATATTATCAAATTGTCCGCTGTTTTCGCGATGAAGATCTCCGAGCCGATCGACAACCCGAATTTACGCAGGTTGATATTGAAACAACATTTTTAGATCAAGATGCAATAATGGCTTTAATGGAAGGCTTGATTAGCCAACTGTTTAAAACAGTATTATCCGTTGCGTTACCCAGTCCTTTTCCAAAAATGAGTTATGCAGAAGCAATGTCACGCTTTGGATCAGATAAACCAGATTTGCGTATTCCGTTAGAATTAATCGATATTGCGGACGTATTGACTGACGTTGATTTTAAAGTATTCAGTGGACCGGCTAATGATCCAAATGGTCGTGTTGCGATGTTACATCTACCTCAGGGTACAAAGCTAAGTCGTAAAGAAATTGATAATTATACTAAATTTGTCGGTATTTATGGTGCTAAAGGGCTGGCTTACATCAAAGTTAATGAAGTTTCAAAAGGGCGCGAGGGTTTACAATCGCCAATATTAAAATTCCTACCCGATGCCGCGATTGATGCTATTTTATCTCGAACTAAAGCGCTGGATGGTGATCTTATCTTTTTTGGAGCTGATAAAACATCGGTTGTAAATGAAGCATTAGGTGCATTACGGGTGAAGTTGGGTGAAGATCAAAACTTAGTTTCGGGTGACTGGCAACCATTGTGGGTTGTTGATTTTCCGATGTTTGAATATGATGAAAAAGAAAATCGCTACGTGGCTTTGCACCATCCATTCACGGCACCATCAACCGACAGTGTTGATGAGTTAAAGTCAAATCCAAAAACAATGTTGTCCAAAGCCTATGATATGGTGCTAAATGGCTCTGAAGTAGGCGGTGGTTCGATCCGTATCTATAAATCGGACATGCAATCGGCAGTGTTTGAGTTACTTGGGATTAGCGAAGAAGAAGCTCAAGATAAATTTGGCTTTTTACTCGATGCGTTAAAATTTGGTTGTCCGCCTCATGGTGGCATGGCATTTGGTTTGGATCGCTTGGTGATGTTGATGGTTGGCGCTAAATCAATTCGTGAAGTAATGGCATTCCCAAAAACACAATCAGCGAGCTGTTTAATGACTCAAGCACCATCGGTTGTGAGTGATGTTCAATTAAAAGAATTACACATTAAATTACGTAAAAAACAAGAAAAATCAAGCACATAGATACAATAACTGTACTTCATGGCTAAGCCATGAAGTATTTATGGGATTGTTAAGATATATAGTTAAAATGCCGCTATTATTCTTGTAGAACAAGATAATTTAACTGTATGAAAAGCAGACGAACATTTAAAAAAATAATAAATCAATTCTCACTGTATAACCATGCTCAAAATCAGTTTGTAGTAGGGCTGTTTGTGAGTTCACTTAATGGAAAATAGTGACTATGCAATACTTTAAGAAAGACTGGTTTATTGCATTATTTGTCTCTTTGATTTTTCTTTTAATTGCAAATACAACTTTCATAAAAGATATTGAATGGACAGCTTATGATTTAGGTGTTCGATTTTCATCTACCAGACCCGCAAACCAAGATGTTGTTATCGTTGCAATTGATGATGCCTCTATTCACGAACTAGGAAGTTGGCCATGGCCACGTGACATGTTGGCTAAAATAACCCGTCGGATATCGAAGGCTCGACCCAATGTTATAGGTTTCGGTTTACAACTTGATGCCAGAGAAAGTACTCGTGGTTTACAGTACATTCAGAAACTTCGAAATGTATTTAAAAAAAACTGGGGTAGTACGGGGAAAAGTATAAAACGCATCTTAGACCAAGCTGAATCAGGCTTAGATACTGATAAAAAATTTATTGCAAGCTTAAAAAAAGCCGGTCCGGTCGTTCTTGCTGTACCTTATATTATTGATCATGCATCTGAAAATACAATTAAAAACAAACTTGGAAAATATTCAAAACGATTAGCAATCAAAAATGTTTCAGGAAAATTAGTTCCTGAGGAACGTTTCATGGATCAATTTCGACCTGACTTAATAACCTCGGTTGATATCATGTACCCACCTCTGGGCGAGTTTGTTCGACAGTCGAATGCGATTGGACATATGAATTTATTCCAATCTAATAATACGAATGCCAGAATGCAACCATCGGTATTGTTCTACGATAAACATTACCTACCATCATTCTCCCTGATGCTGGCATCTCAAACAAATCACATGAAATTAAATTCTATTCAAATTAATTTAGGTGAATCATTATATTTAGGACATTCAAAGGTAATATCGGATCCTCAATTACGTTTGTATCCTTATTTTTATTCTAGCCGTGGAAATAAGCCAGCCTTTAAAATGATTTCGATTAAGGATGTCTATAATAATAATGTTCGCTCAAGAGAATTTCGCAATAAAACCGTATTGATAGGCTTAACTGCAAGTCAATATGCAGTGCTAATGGATACTCCGCTTGGAAAATTATCGCCAATTGTAGTCAGCGCGAATACAGTATCTAGTATATTAAATGGTGATTTGTATGATCGACCAGGGTGGGGCTCGTGGTTTCAATTAGTGGTATTAGCTATTGTGGCGTTATATTTGATGTTTGCATTACCACGGTTTCGACTTGTTACGGGACTTGCATTTAGTATCTTGTTTTTAATTGGATTATTCAATCTGCATTTTATATTAATGGTTTCTAAGTCAATGTGGATTCCGCTAATGTTACCTTCCATGGCCTTAATCATTGGCCACATGGTGTTAATGATTAAACATGTATTTGAAGCCAATGTTGGTAATATTAAAGCCGAGTTATCCGAAGCCAATCAATTACTGGCTCAATCGTTTCAATCTCATGGAAATCTGGATCAAGCGTTTGAACGATTTCGAAAATGTGTAATAGTGACTAACGATTTACTTGACCAAATGTATAATTTGGGCTTGGATTATGAACGTAAACGACAATTTAATAAGGCTGAAGCAGTTTTCAGATATATCCTTAATCATGAGCAAAAATTTAGGGATGTGCAAGATCGCTTAGAACGAAATAAGCAAGCTTCAGCTACATCCGTGTTAACGACGGGAACATCTGCAACGGGAAATAGTACTTTGGTGCTCAATACCACGGGTATTCAAAAACCCATGTTGGGTCGATACTTGGTTGATAAAGAAATTGGACGCGGTGCTATGGGCTTGGTGTATTTAGGCTCGGATCCAAAAATAGGGCGGACTGTTGCAATTAAAACCATGTCCTTGGGAACTGAGTTTGAAGGAGCGCAATTAAAAGATGTAAAAGATCGATTTTTTCGCGAAGCCGAGACGGCAGGTCGGTTAAATCATCCTAATATTGTCACAATTTACGATGTTGGTGAAGATCAAGAGTTAGCCTATATCGCGATGGATTTTTTGAAGGGCGATAACCTATTAGCTTATTGTAAACCTGAGACATTACTTCCAGTTATCGAAGTAATAGATATCGTTATAATGGTTGCTGAGGCATTAGAGTATGCTAGTAGCCAAAATGTTGTTCATCGTGATATAAAACCAGCTAATATAATTTATGATAAAGAAAATAGTATTGTTAAAGTGACTGATTTTGGTGTGGCCTGTTTGACTGATGTTAGTAAAACCAAAACGGGAACAATTTTGGGTAGTCCATCGTATATGTCACCAGAACAATTGGCGGGTAAAAAGGTGGATGGCCGTTCGGATCTATTTTCATTAACCGTGACGTTATATCAAATGCTGGCTGGAGAGTTACCTTTTATTGGAGAATCCTTAGCGAGTTTGATGTATAAAATTGCGAATGAAAAACACCCGGATGTCCGCATGTTTCGTCCGGATCTGCCACAATGTATAAGTAAAATCATTAATAAGGGCTTGCAAAAAGATGCTGAAAAAAGATTTCAAAGTGGACTAAAAATGATAAATTCGCTAAAAAGATGTAGAGATAAATTAAACGACTAAGATATAAATACTATGGTAAATTTTAACGTAAAAATACACGGTTACAGCGATGTCGGGTTATCTCGAGATCATAATGAAGATGACTATATTTGTGAACCGGATATGAGTCTGGCTATTTTGGCAGATGGCATGGGGGGACATAATGCCGGTGAGGTTGCGAGTCAAATTGCAGTACAGCAAGTTTGCAGTGCATTAAAAGCGGTGTTAAGACCTGAATTTGAATTAGGCAATGATATCCAATACAAAGATATTGTACGGGATGCGGTTGAATTGGCTAATACTGAAATCCATGAGCATTCACTTGAACACCCTGAGTGTGCCGGAATGGGAACCACCCTGGTATCCACCTTGGTACGAGATGATAAAATCATGCTCGCCAATGTCGGTGATTCACGAATATACCGGCTACGGAATAAAAAACTAGAACAATTAACAAATGACCACTCTTTAGTTCAGGAATTAGTCGAAAATGGCTATCTGAGTGCTGAAGAAGCCAATTTATCGGTAAGCAAAAACCTGATAACGCGAGCCTTGGGCATTGGCGCGGAGGTTGAAGTTGATGTATTTGTTCATGATATACAAGAGGATGATATCTATTTACTGTGTTCCGATGGTTTATCGGATCTAGTAGAAGATGACGAAATTGAGGGCTCATTAGTTGAGCATAATAGTGATCTTGTCAAATCCGCCAAAGCATTGATTGGTCTTGCTAATACCAATGGTGGAACGGATAATATAACCGTAATTTTAGTGGCTATTTCGTCTAGTTGCTGAATAAATGAGTCTATAATAAATTTTATATGCTAAATGCGGTATATTGTCAAAAATAGCACATTATACCGATAGTAAATGGTCTATGTGTCGATAAAGTAATTAGTAATAATGATAAACGTAACAGTACGAAAGATATAAATGGCAAAAATTATACTGACACATGATGGCACCGTCATTAAAGAGTACCTCTTAGATAAAGAGAGGATGACGATTGGCCGCAAACCACATAATGACATTCAATTAGATGATAATACGGTTAGTGGTGAACACGCAGCGTTCCTGGCCTTGCAAAATATTTATGTTGAAGATCTTGGCAGTACCAATGGCACCTTACTCAATGGTGAGCGTGTCAAAAAACGCATGTTAAACCATAACGACATCATCAAAATTGGACGACACGAATTCCGCTTTGTTGATAATGTGGTTCAAGATTTTGAAAGTACCGTGGTTATACCCAGCGCTAAAGCTCAAACCAAGCCTAGTTTTGGAATCAATAACCAAGCCTCCATTTTAACTAAAGATAAACATCGAGACGCTTTTGTCGAAGTTATTGCAGGAGCCAAGAGTGGCGACACCATTAATTTAAATAAAGCCTATACTACTTTAGGTTCACCTGGAGTGTCCGTTGTGGTTATTGCGCGTCGTGGTCAGTCCTATTATATTATGCCCATGGGCGCTACAGCACCCAATCGAACACCGCCGAGTTTAAATGACATGCCAATTTCATCACAAAGTCAGGCATTAGCCGAAGATGATGTAATCGAAGTGGCAGGAAGCAAGTTAAAATTCAATTATTCAAAATAATAACAGTATAGTAGTTTAATAGTATGTCAAAATTAGTTCTTAGTGTTGAGGGCGTGGTTCTTCAAACTTATTCCTTAGATCTTGATGTAATGATCATTGGTCGTAAATCAAGTTGTGATATTACCATTTCAGATGATGCCATTAGTAGTGAACATTTTTTAATTACAATGGTAAAAAGTAATTATCTAGAAGATTATAAAGATGCTTATATCGAAGATTTGGGCAGCACCAACGGTACCAAGGTTAATGACAAAGCATTAACAATTAAACATCACTTAAAACATCACGATCGAATTAAAATTGGACGGCATGTATTTACGTTTGACACCGAGTTAGGTCGTGATGAGCTTGAACGAACAGCAATTTATTTGCCTGATCACGAGTAAAAGTTAAAAATTAAAATAATTTATCCTCGTTATTAACCGAAATTTAGGGTTTGAACTACTCAAACTCCGGTTTAACATTACCTTATTTACATCCATTTCCCCCTATAGTATTTTGCCTTCTACAACCGAAGTGTTAAAATTCATCATAATTTATGAATCATAGGGAGCCACATTATGGCCGGACACAGTAAATGGGCCAATATCCAACATCGCAAAAAAGCCCAAGATGCAAAACGTGGAAAACTATTTACGAAGTTAATTAGAGAGATTACCGTAGCAGCCCGCATGGGTGGCAGTGACAGCAGTGCTAATCCAAGACTACGTTCAGCAATTGATGCCGGCTTATCTGGAAATATGACCCGTGACACTATTGAACGAGCTGTAAAACGCGGAGCCGGAGAACAAGAAGGTGATAATTATGATGAACTTCGATATGAAGGTTATGGTCCTAAAGGCGTCGCAGTACTGGTTGATTGTTTGACCGATAATAAAAATCGAACCGTGTCGGACGTACGTCATGCGTTTAGCAAAAGTGGTGGTAACTTGGGCACTGATGGTTCAGTTGCCTACTTATTTACAAAACTGGGTGTGATGAACTATTCTCAAGGTAATGACGAAGAAAAAATAATGGATGCCGCATTAGAAGCCGGTGCCGATGATATTATGACATTGGAGGATGGCAGTATTGAAGTATTAACCTCTGGAGAAAATTTTCTTAATGTTAAAGACGCTTTAAATCAAGCTGAATTAATGCCAGAACATGCAGAAGTGACAATGCGTCCATCGACCGGTGTTGAATTAAATTTGGAAGATGCTCAAAAAGTGATGCGATTAGTCGACATGTTAGAAGATTTAGACGATGTGCAAAATGTTTATACCAATGCCGATTTTTCGGATGAGGTCATGTCGCAATTATAATAATATTGTTTTATTAGTACTGGGAAATTTATGATTCGAATAATGGGTATCGATCCTGGTTCACGTTTTACCGGCTTTGGTATTATTGATGTCGACGGTAATCATTTAACGTGTCAAGCCAGTGGTCATATTAAAGTGACAGGTGACGGCATACCAGAGAAACTCGGTATTATCTTTAGTAACCTCTCTGAACTATTACAACAATATAAACCAGACGAGGCCGCAATAGAAAAGGTGTTTATGCACCGTAATGCAGATTCAGCATTAAAATTAGGTCAAGCACGAGGCGCTGCAATTACTGCCGTGGTTAATTTTAATTGCAGTATTGGTGAATATTCTCCAACTCAAATAAAACAATCCGTAGTGGGTAAGGGCAATGCATCAAAGGATCAAGTGCAACATATGGTGAAATCAATTTTGAATTTAAGCTCAACTCCGCAAGAAGATGCCGCCGATGCGTTGGCAATTGCAATATGTCATCATCATCACCGTAATTTACTCAATAATGGTCAATCATATAAAGGTGTTCGCGCAGGTAGGTTAATTTTATGATAGGACGATTAAACGGCATACTTCTCGAAAAACAAGCACCGCATTTATTAATCGATATCAATGGTGTCGCGTATGAGGTGGCAGCACCGATGTCGACCTTCTACCAATTACCCAATATCGGTGAAAAAGTGAAAATATTTACGCACCTAGTGGTTCGAGAAGATGCGCAATTGTTATACGGCTTTTTTACCCATTTAGAACGGCAATTTTTTCGTACCTTGATCAAGGTTAATGGTGTTGGTGCCAAACTGGCGATTACCATCTTGTCTGGAATCAGCGCACATGAATTTGCAGAAACCGTGCAACAAGCTGATGCCGTGGCATTAACCAAACTACCCGGGATAGGTAAAAAAACGGCAGAACGTTTAATAATTGAAATGCGCGATCGTTTAAAAGAATGGTATCAAGATGACAACCCATCAAGTAGTTTAGGCTCAACACCGGCCATAGTAAAAGACGCGAAGGCTGAGGCTGAATCTGCATTAGTCGCACTAGGTTATAAGCCTGCTGAAGCAATCAGGATGATTACACGGGTTGACACAAAAGACTGTGACAGTGAAGATATCATTCGAAAAGCACTAAAAGCCAGCATAAAATAGGTTCATACCATGATTGAACATGACCGTATTATTAGCACCGAAAAAGTAGAACAAGAAGAAGTTATTGATCGTGCCATCCGGCCTAAATCCTTACAGGATTACATCGGACAAACGGTTGTTTGTGAACAAATGGAAATATTCATTGAAGCCGCCAAAGGTCGAAACGAAGCTTTGGACCACGTTCTTATTTTTGGCCCACCCGGCTTAGGTAAAACCACTTTATCTCATATTATTGCAAATGAGCTTGGTGTTAATATGAAACATACTTCAGGGCCGGTGTTAGAACGAGCGGGTGATCTTGCTGCATTATTAACAAACCTTGAAGAACACGACGTACTTTTTGTTGATGAAATACACAGACTCAGCCCCGTCGTTGAAGAGATTTTATATCCCGCACTTGAAGACTACCAACTCGACATCATGATTGGCGAAGGTCCTGCAGCGCGCTCAATTAAAATTGATCTGCCACCTTTTACATTGGTGGGAGCAACCACGCGCGCGGGCCTTTTAACATCACCACTGCGTGATCGGTTTGGTATTGTTCAGCGGCTTGAATATTACACAGCTGAAGAATTAACCGAAGTTGTTATTCGTTCCGCTTCAATTTTGAATTTAGATATTGAGTCCGAAGGGGCAACTGAAATAGCGCGTCGATCGCGCGGTACTCCACGGATCGCGAATCGATTATTACGGCGTGTACGCGATTACGCCGAAGTAAAAAATGATGGCAGAATAACAACCGACGTGACCCAAAAAGCGCTAACCATGTTAAATGTCGATAATCTCGGTTTTGATGTCATGGATCGGAAATTATTATTGTCTATAATCGAAAAATTCAGTGGTGGCCCGGTGGGGCTTGATAGTATTGCTGCTGCGATAGGCGAACAACGCAACACCATTGAAGACGTGATTGAACCGTTTTTAATTCAACAAGGCTTTATTATGCGCACCCCACGAGGACGAGTAGCGACACTTCATGCATATGAACATTTTGGCTTAACACCATCTGTACAAGAAATGAACAATCGCAACGAAACCTTCGATATTTTTAAAAATCCTACATAATATATTCGCTTTTATTTCCGTAATGAGAATAATACTTGTACTATATCACTTATTTAAATACGTACATTATCACTTTGATTTTGATAGAAATATGCCATGACTGAATGTACTGGGATTGAAGCTTCGGGTTTTCGATGGCCAATACGAATTTATTATGAAGATACTGATTCGGGTGGTGTAGTATATCACTCAAATTATTTAAAATTTATGGAACAAGCTCGTAGTGAATGGTTACGTAGTTTATCGATAGAACAAGATGAACTGATGCAACAAACCGGTGTCCTATTCGCTGTACGAAAGATAACCATAGATTATAAAAAAGCGGCTCGATTTAATGATGTAGTCGTCGTTGTGACTAATTTGACTAAAAAATCAGGTGCAAGCATAGAATTAAATCAAATAATTACCAATGAGCAAGAATCGGTTGTTATTTGTGAAGCGGATATAAAAATAGTGAGTATACAGGCCAAGAGTTTTAAACCATGTGCCTTACCCACGATATTAACGAATAAAATATAATATTGATAACAAATAAAAATGAAGGTGTGGTTTGGAAGCAAATACTGATATTTTAAAAATGGTAATTGATGCGAGTTTCATTGTGCAGTTCGTCATGTTTATCTTATTGATTACCTCATTGTTATCCTGGACAGTTATTTTTATAAAATGGTCTGTTATTAAACAAGCCAAAGCCTCAGCTGCTCAATTTGAACGTCGTTTCTGGTCAGGTGTTGAGCTAGGGGATTTATACAAAAAAATTGCGAGTAAGCGCAGCAACGCAACCGGTATGGAAACCATATTTGAATCGGGTTTTAAGGAATACGCTCGTCTAAAAAGCAAATCTGATATTGATCCGATGGCCGTGTTAGATGGTGCTCAACGAGGAATGCGTGTCGCGGCAAGTAAAGTGATTGAAAAACTTGAAAACCATTTATCGTTCCTAGCGACAGTTGGTTCTACCAGCCCTTATATCGGTTTATTTGGTACAGTTTGGGGTATTATGAACTCCTTTATCAGTATCGGCGGTCAAGAGCAGGTAACTATTGCTCAAGTTGCTCCGGGCATCGCAGAAGCGCTTATTGCCACCGCAATGGGGCTGTTTGCTGCTATCCCCGCAGTAGTGTCGTATAATCGCTACAGTAATGATGTTGAACGCTTAATTGGCAAGTATGATACGTTTATGGAAGAATTTGCATCAATCTTACAACGCAAAGTTCACACTTAATAAAAAACTGAATGAGCCAATATTCTCCCTTAGGTAATCGCACTCGAAAGCGACCAATGTCTGAAATTAATGTCGTTCCCTACATTGATGTGATGTTGGTGTTATTAGTGATCTTCATGATTACAGCACCATTATTAACCCAAGGTGTTGCTGTACAACTTCCCGAAGCCGCTTCAAAAAACATGCAAGAACCCAAAGGCACACCGATTATCGTCACGGTGGATATAGATGGTAATTTATACATGAATATTGGTGAAAATACCGAAAAACCCGTAAAAGAAAGTGTACTAAAAGCTCGAGTTGCGGCAGTATTAAAAATTAAACCCAAAACAGACGTGTATGTCCGTGGTGATACCAATACCGATTATGGTAAAGTGATAAATGCCATGGTTTTATTACAGCAAGCTGGAGTAAAGGATGTGGGTTTGGTGACGAAGTCGCCAAAACGACAACGACGATAGCGCTATGATCGAAATTTTAAAAGAGCATCCCAAAGCGGCAATATTTGCAGCCGTCTTCCACGTGATAGTTGTTATCGTGGTTGGCGTCAGTGTTGACTGGACTTCATTAACCGAGCCAACGGGTGAAAATAAACCCGTCAAAATCGTCAATGCGATTGCAGTTGATCAAAAATTGCTCGATAACGAACTGAAAAAAATAAAACAAGCTGAAAAGCAGCGTGTAAAAACACAAAAAGATGCGGAGCGACGTAAGAAAAAAGCCATTGTTGATCGCAAGCGCGAAGAAAAAAAGTTAAAAGAATTAAAGCGTAACAATAAAAAAGAAAAAGCCAAGCAAATAGCACTAAAGAAAAAGCGTGATGCTGACCGAAAAGCCGAAAAAAAGCGCAAGCAAAAAGTTAAAAAAGCACAACAACAAAAAGCGGCAGCACAAAAGAAAAAAACAGCTGAATTAGCCGAACAACAAAAACGCAAAGAACAGTTCGAAAACGAACTTAAACAGAAAATGGCCAAAGAAGAGGCCGAGCGACAAGCGCAAATAGCCGCTGTAAACTCAGCAAAAAGACAAAGAGAAATTGATAAATATATAGCAAGGATCAAACTTAAAGTAACCAACAACTGGATTACATTTAGAACTAAAGAACTGGGTAAATTTACAGTAGTGCGAGTCAAGGTCATTCCTGGTGGAGCGGTGCTTGATGCAAAGACTGTAAAGTCCAGTGGTGATGTAATTTTTGATCAGGATGCTGAAAAGGCCGTGTATAATGCGTCACCCTTACCAATACCACCAGCTGATACAGATTTAATTAATGAATTTCGTGAATTTGATTTAAAAATAGGGACTCCAAAATAGATGTTATTACGATTATTTTTTACCGTAGCGCTGAGTGTGGGACTAATCTTCCCCAATCTTAGTTATGCACGTTTTACCATTGAGATTACAGAAGGCTCAGAGGGAGCATTTCCGATTGCAGTTGTACCGTTTGGCTGGCAAGGCAAATCATCAGTTCCAGTGGATCTGGGTGAGATTATTGCTAATGATTTACGACGCAGCGGACAATTTGCGCCGATCGATAACAAACTATTTTTGGCTCAACCTCACAGCAGTGGCTCGGTGAACTGGGACAATTGGCGCATATTAAAAGCCAATAATTTGGTTATTGGTACAATTGAAGCCTTGCCAGTAAAACTAAAGCAAGAGCAGCAATATAAAATATCATTCTACTTACTTGATGCAATTAAAGGCACGCAATTAAAGGGCCTGAGTTTAGAAACCAATGCAGGTAAATCGCAGTTAAGAACCATCGCTCACATTATCAGCGACATCATCTATGAAAAACTGACCGGTATTAAAGGTGCATTTAACACTGATATTGCTTATGTTAAAGTGGTTACTAATAATAAAAAACGAACTTTTTTATTGGCAATTTCTGATTCTGACGGTGAGAACGAGCAGGTTATATATCACTCAGACCAACCCATTCTATCGCCTAGCTGGTCTCCAGATGGTAAACGTTTGGCCTATGTATCATTTGCCTCAGGAAAGGCAGCCATTGTGATTCAATCGCCCAGCGATAGTGAAGATATTGTTCATATACGCTCAAAGTCAGGTGCTAATAGTGCACCATCTTGGTCTCCAGATGGCAGTCGACTGGCGTTGACGGTTCACAAAGATGGTAATTCTGAAATTTTTACCTATGCTTTCGCTACTCGAAAATTTACTCAAATTACACGTAATTACGCTATTGATACCGAACCAACCTGGATGCCCGATGGTTCTGCCATTGTATTTACTTCAGACCGGGGTGGCAGCCCACAAATCTATACCGTTGGCATGAATAAATTTGGTGTTAATGGTCGACCACAGCGCTTAACATTTGACGGTAGTTATAATGCCCGTGCAATTGTGTCCAATGATGGTCGATATGTAGCCTTTGTGCATAGAATAGAAGGAAACTTTCGTATTGCTACGATAGAATTGGGCACCAATTCTATGCGCATACTAACAGAGTCCAGTTTAGATGAATCGCCTAGTTTTGCACCGAACAGTACTATGCTACTTTATGCTACTATCTATAAAAATAGAGGCGTACTTGCTGCAGTTTCGGTTGATGGAAGGGCACAACAACGTTTAAGCTTACGGTACGGTGACGTGAAAGAACCAGTTTGGTCACCATTTCGAAAGCAATAAGTTCCAATAGAAAAGAAAGCAATAATAAATACAATTATAGAAAAACAAATTAATAATAATTTAATACTAAAAAATAGGAGAAAATCCGTGAATCAAATTATAAAATTAATCTTTATGGGTGCTGTTGCCGTTACTTTAATATCATGTAGTTCAGATCCGAAGAAAGAGGAGACTCCACAGGATGTACCCGATGTAACAAATGTCGATGATGGGCGTAATAATGTAACGACGGATGTTCCCGTTGCGACAGATCCACTATCTGAAGGGTTACTTGCTCAACGTATTATCTATTTTGAATTCAATCAGGCAAAAATCAGTGATGATGATCGAGAATTCATTTCAGCACATGCTAATTATTTATCGGCTAACAGCAGTGCATCCGTTGTGTTAGAAGGTCATGCTGATGAACGTGGAACCAGAGAATATAATATTTCTTTAGGTGAACGACGTGCTAAAGCAGTGATGCAACTACTATTACTACAAGGTGCTTCTAAATCGCAAATTCAAGTTATTAGTTTTGGTGAAGAACGACCTGTTGAATTAGGTCATGATGAAAGCTCTTGGAGTAAAAATCGTCGAGTAGAATTAATTTATTCTGGTAGTTAATTAGGATTTAATAATTAATGTTGAATAAAGTCACGATTAATTTTCTGAGCTATTTTTTTAGTGGATTTGTGGTGCTGATTTTTATCAGCACCACACTATCTGCTGCTCCACGCAAGCCGGTGTATAATAGTTCTAGTACCAGCTCATCAGTGGTTGATTTACAACAAAGCTCAGATAGCATTGAAAGTCGTATTGCTCGATTGGAACGCTTATTAGAAAGTCAAAGTTTAGTTGATTTAATGTTACGACTGGATAATATTCAATCTGAATTACAAAACATGCGTGGTGACATTGAGGTCGTTAATCATTCGATTAATGACATTAAGAAACGGCAGCGTGATTTGTACATTGATATTGATCGACGTTTAAATAAGTTAGAAAGTGGTAATAAGTCATTATCAAATGCTGAAGCCAGCAGTACTCCTGCAACGGCTATCGTCGGACAAGTTTCACCATCAGCTATTAACACTGAAGTGAACCCTTCCTCGACGACACAAGATGAGCAAAAGCTCTATCAGAATGCATTTAACTTGTTACGAGAGTTACGTTATGACAAGTCTATTGCCGCGTTTAATAACTTTATTAAAACGTATCCAAAAGGTCGGTATGCCCATATAGCTCAATATTGGGTAGGCGAGGCTAATTACGCTCAACGTAATTTTAAGCTTGCAATACAGGCTTATCAGAGTCTAATTATCAATTATTCTAAAAGTCCTAAGGTTGCTGAAGCATTATTAAAAATTGGTTATAGCTACTATGAGCTTAACGATGTTAATCAAGCAAAAACCAACTTAACTAAATTAGTAAAATTGTATCCTGAAACAACTGAAGCTAGCCAAGCTAAAAATAAATTACAAAAAATTAAATTAAACCGCTCTAAACGTTAGGTTTAGAGTGAATATCCAAATTTTTCCGTAATTAGTACTAAACATTATGTCCTCCGAATTGACAACAACAGAAAACAGTTCGCTCCAACGTTTAAAGATTACTGAGATATTTTACTCACTTCAAGGTGAATCAAATACGGTCGGTATTCCGACAACGTTTATTCGACTGACTGGCTGTCCATTACGATGTCAATATTGTGATACTGAATATGCCTTTCAAGGCGGTGATTGGTGGGATATTGACACGATTGTTCAAGAGCTACAAAAATATCCAACAAATTATATCACGGTAACGGGTGGAGAGCCGCTGGCTCAAAAAAAGTGCATTGAATTACTGCAGCAGTTATGTGAGTTAAATTATCAAGTGTCGCTTGAAACCAGCGGCGCAATTGATGTTAGTAATGTCGATCCCCGAGTTGTAAAAGTTATTGATGCGAAAACACCTGGTTCAGGTGAATGTGATAAAAACTTATACAGCAATTTTTCAGGGTTATATTCGACAGATCAAGTTAAGTTTGTGTTATGTGATCGAGCAGATTACGAGTGGGCCAAAGCGCTACTCATTAAATACGAACTAAGTGAACAATGTGAAGTACTATTCTCAGCATCCTATCAACAATTATCCGCTACTCAATTAGCCGATTGGATCTTGGCCGATGGTTTAAAGATTCGATTTCAGATACAACTACACAAAATTTTGTGGAATGACGAACATGGCCGATAAAGCCGTAATTCTATTATCAGGTGGCCTTGATTCAGCAACAGCGCTAGCACTTGCTAAAAAAGAGAGGTATGAGTGTTATGCCCTCAGTTTTGATTACGGCCAACGGCATCGATGTGAACTCAAAGCGGCTGAACGTATCGCCACTATTAATAACGTTGCACAACATAAAATTTTCACGCTAAATTTAAGTGAATTTGGTGGCTCAGCGTTAACGGATAAGAGCTTAGCAGTACCAAAGTCTGATAAGCCGATTATCGATAAGTCCGATGACATCCCAATTACCTATGTGCCTGCTCGAAACACAATTTTTTTATCAATCGCCTTGGGTTGGGCCGAAGTATTGAATGCACAGTCTATTTTTTTAGGTGTTAATGCGGTTGATTATTCAGGTTATCCTGATTGTCGGCCAGATTATATTGCGGCTTTTTCTAACATGGCTAATTTGGCCACCAAAGCAGCAGTTCAAGGCCAACAAATAGCGATAGAAACACCACTTATTTCATTGACCAAAGCTGAAATTATTAAGACCGGTGATGCCTTAGGGGTAGACTACAGTCAAACTGTATCATGCTATGACCCTACAGATTCAGGGGCTGCTTGCGGCGCTTGTGAATCCTGTCGACTTCGTGCAGAAGGCTTTAATCTTGCCGGAATTCCCGATCCTACTGTATATAACTAATTGATTTTATTACTCAAATATTTCAAGTCTCACTAAGCCACTTTTTTCTGTATAATATCCCAAATCTAATGAGCAGCTGTTTTTTTATACAACACTGACACTGATTATTTTTTGTATTTGTATACGTTTGAGGATTTACCATGATATATGATAGTTTTGCCGAAGCGCAATGGACACTTTTAATCATCGCATTTGTGCTTTCAGCATTTATGGGTATGGTTGTGACCAAAACAAATTTCTGCACCATGGGTGCAGTTTCTGACTGGATAAATATAGGCGACATGGGTCGTATGAGAGCTTGGTTTTTGGCCTCAACTGTTGCCATCATAGGCGTAGTTATATTTGAGTCATTAAACATTTTCCAGTTAGAGTCAACTTTACCGCCATATCGAGGCTCTGAGTTTCAATGGGGTCGTTATTTATTGGGCGGCATTCTATTTGGTATAGGAATGACCATTGCCAGTGGTTGTGGTAATAAAACCTTGATTCGGATTGGTGGTGGTAATATCAAATCTATCTTTGTATTCTTGGTTATTGCTGTAATTGCTTATTTTATGGTTGATCCATATAAAGAAATATTACCAGCCAACTGGTACGCACAGTATTTTCAACCTTGGTTAGGTAAAGCGTCAATTTCAATGTCAACCAATCAAGACTTGGGTAGTGTTATTGGTCAATGGTTTGGTGTTGCAGGTAACACCATGCGTTTAATTGTTGGCGCAATTATAGCCGCACTTATGTTATTTATCATTTTCCGCTCAGCCGAATTCCGAAAAAGTTTCGACAATATTTTAGCCGGTATCGTAGTGGGTGGCGTGGTTGTTGCAGCCTGGTATGTGACGTCGAATATTGCTGTTAACACCGAAGATGGTGCTCAAAGTTTAACGAGTTTTTACAGTAATTGGGAATTCGTAATGGACTCAGAAGAGGGAAAACCAAAAAATGGTGGCACTAATTTACAAGCGACATCCTTTACTTTCATTAGCCCTATCGGTCAAACCTATGGTTATGTGCAATCCGGCTTTAAGAGTGCATTCTTAACATTTGGTATTATGTCGGTCATAGGGGTTATTTTTGGTGCTTTACTCTGGTCATTAATAACACGTTCATTTCGCATTGAATGGTTTGCTTCTAAGCGAGATTTCATTATGCACATGATTGGCGCCGTTCTAATGGGCTTTGGTGGTGTTTTAGGCCTTGGTTGTACAATTGGACAAGCAGTAACCGGTGTCTCGACACTTGCGCTAGGATCGTTTCTGACTTTCGGAGGTATTATACTGGGCAGTGCCATGACCATGAAAATGCAGTATTACAAAATGGTCTATGAAGATGATGCAACATTGATGAAAACATTTCTAACGTCTCTGGCTGATCTGAAGCTAATTCCGAACAGTTTAAGAAAATTGGACGCTATTTAAAAATAGTTTGAAAAATCGAACTTCTTGGGCTTGTTATTCCCAAGGAGTTCGGTACAATTGCGCGCTCTGAAGTACAAAGTAAGTATAAAGAAAAATAAGTATTAAGAAAGATCAAATGGGCCGTTAGCTCAGTCGGTAGAGCAGTTGGCTTTTAACCAATTGGTCGTGCGTTCGAATCGCACACGGCCCACCATTTCTTTTTTTCTTATCAAGCACTTAGTTTTTACTCAAATTTCAAAATCCCAAACTTGGCAAACTAATTGGGTTCTCAAGGAAGTCGTTTAATATTATTACGTACCACGACAGGGATTTTCTTCTTAACGTATAACTGTCTCATCCCTTCTGTTTTATGTGCGCCCTTGTTGGTTGCTTGCCCCGCTAGTACCGCTTCATCCGTTAAAGCTTTAGCCCGAATATGACGCAAGTGATATTTTTTTAATTTCAACCGTGTCGCCGCTTTTTTAAAATACCGATAAAGACGTTCTCCCGTTACTTGTTTTGTAGCCTGTCCGCGTGGTGCGGTTTTTGGGTGAACAATTAAATACTGTGAAATAATGTTTTGTTGTTTTTTATAATCTCTAAACCATGCGACTAAATCGCATAGTTCACTGTCCATTTCGACGATAACAGGTTGATCATTTTTACTGGCTTGATAATGAATTGTATTATCAATAATTTGTCGTTCTTTTACATCCAGCATGTTATTCACACGATACAACCCATAATATTTACACTACTAATGGTCAAATAAAAAGCAGTACAGTGTATGACACAACCGATGTTGCACTATATCCATCGGCAGCGACAAAGTTGTGTGCGGCAATAATCGCTCGAACTGATATCGCCAGTATCAACACCCGAAATGTGAGCTACACCTATCATATTAGTGGTTTGTTGAAAACTATTGATGGTCCTCGAATCGATGTGCAAGATATTACCACCTTTGCTTATTATGCTAATGGTAATGTCCAAACTATCACTAATGCACTACAACAAAAAACAAGTCTACAAAATTACGATGCTCATGGACGGCC